>Ga0179591_1316273_pt1 | contig 16158 bp, 14 predicted proteins | sample CZOMad2_1_08_16f_FD_182891 | JGI IMG/M metagenome (GOLD analysis project Ga0179591, IMG submission 182891) | Vadose zone soil fungal communities from Angelo Coast Range Reserve, California, USA - CZOMad2_1_08_16fungal (PacBio error correction) | ecosystem: Environmental > Terrestrial > Soil >...
AAGGATGGGAAAGGCACCTTCTCCTCAAAAGGGAGGGGCGTGCGAAAGTAGCAAGTTCCTAAGGGTTTTTGTCATAAAGGGGGGACGATCACAGGGAGGAAGAAGTCACGTAGAAGGGGCCACGAGACAGAGGCATGGCGTCACAAAGGGAAGTGCAAACCGTGCGGGGCGTGGAAGGCGTGGTTTGCAGGCATCCGTCAAAAGAAAAGGGGCAAACCAGAAAAGGGCCTCGAAAGTTTCCGCACCCGTCACATTGGGAAAAGGAGAGGAAAGAAGAGTAGGCTGGTGAAAGACAACTTTTTTTCAAGAAAGCTCTCAAAAAAAAACGTGGGCAACGCTAGGGACACACTGTCTTTATCCGGAAGTAACGGTTACCAAAGAGGGGGAGTGGATGAAAAAGTCTCTACGACTACCTCTCAAGAATGCCGGACACATCGTCTCCCCAGAGAGGGGCTCAGAGTGGGGGGAAAATCGGTTGGGGGGGCCGTTTCAACGCAAAGAGGGGGGCTGTATTCCGCAAAAAGCTGTGGCGCAGGAGGGGCCGAAGGGAAGAGTCCTTTTCGATGGTTCTTGAAGACCTTTGTATTAGGAATGGTGGAGGGGGGTTTGGTACCGAACGTCGAAAGAAAGAAATTCTATTATGCAGTGGAGTGGTAAAATGACGGTCGGACGGGGGCTCTCGTCTATGAGGGAGTTCCCTATGGACAAAGACTGTTACCCCAGGGGGGCGTGGGTTGGGGGGGGGGGGGGGAAGGCCTTCCTCAATTTGGGAAGGTACCGGAGGGGGGGGGGTGGGCGCAAAAGGGCAACGAAAAAGTGGGGGCAGGCAGAAGAAGGTAATGTCCCTACTACGAGCGGGAAAAAGAACATTAAACCCGGTAATGTTGGAAAATTTCTTAGGAGACAAGAAAGCACTCCCACAGCAGTCGAGAGGAGGAGGGGGGAAGAAAACTCTCCCAGAAAAAAAAAAACTAAGGAAGGGTGCCGTCTGGGGGGAGAAAGGAAAAACATTTCAGATTGTTCCTCGGAGCCCGACCCCTTTACAGAGAAGAGGGACTGTGGGAAACGATTTCCTTTTTACAACAGAAGGGGGGATCTCTTCATAGGAAACCTTCCCCACAGAGTTGGAAAGATCCTGTTGGAGGTTTCTCCAGGAGCTTAGGAGGAGATCGAAAAAAGCCCTCTCATTCGGAAGGGGTGACTGATTGGGGCTTATGGGAAACCTAGACCAAAATCTAAAAAAGGGCGGTGGGACTTCGATATACCGGCTGGGGAGAAACATGGTCTCTGAGTTTGATTGAGGACGAGGCATCCCCTACCCTTTTTATTTCGGTCCTCGTCATACCGAGGGGTGTATATCAGAATCCGCACAACGGGAAAGAAAAGAAAAAAAATGTCGACTTCTCTGAGGGACCTTTTCATAAAGTCGGGGAAACGGGGTCAGATCCGTCAAGGACCAAAGGCCGGCCTCCGGGGAAGCGGTAAGGCCAAGGGGGGTGCACGAATTCCTGGGGACTTTCCCTCAGGTCAACGAGGAACTAGCGGTAGAAAAACGGCTGGAAGGGGGCCCCAAAGGAAAAAGACCCTTGTTTCCGTGCCCCGGAAAGTTGAATGGGGAGAGAAGCTTCGGAGGACCTACCCGGAGAGCTTTCAGTTCCAACAATCTGGAATACTAATGATAACGCAATCAAAGAGTATCAACGGAGCCCTACAACAGACTACAGATTGCAAGGCTGGAGTTTTTGGGGGGGGGGGTACCCTTTTGGGCAGGTAAGTACGAGGTAGGGAAGGTTCCTCTGGTTACGAGAATGCCCCAAAAGAAAGGGTTCAGGTAAGCCGGAAAAAAAGGAGACGCACTGCCATTCGGAAATGAGGGGTACAAAGGGGTTGGGAGGAAGGCTTAGCGCAAATGTCCTGTCAGGGAGAGTGGCGCAAAATCATAATTAAGTTAAAGACTCATATTTCGGGAAAGGGAGGTTTCACGGGCCCAGCTCGCCCAACGACGGCCTCGATTGAAAAAAGAGGGCACGGGGGGAAGTCTCTCAAAAGAACAAACAGAGTCTTGGGTTGATCTAGGGAGAGAAAAGGGGGGGAAGGAAATGTTCTGGAAGAGCACCTTAAGTCCATTGGTAATAACGGGGATCACGATCCAGAGCAGAGGCTGGGGCTAATTGGGGAAGGACGGCCCCCCAAATTCTCCTGCTTGCCACTTACTTTGGAAAAATCTCTGGGTGTTTCTGTTGTTTTCCGAGTTTGAGCTTTTCCCTCTTCCTCCGAGGGGGCTATACGCTAGGACCATATCCGAAGGAAGATTCCTCCTCCTCCCCTGCCGGAAAGGGGAAACGTGCTTTGGAGAACTCAATCACGTTTTTTGCACGCTGCCAATTAGAAGTGGGTAGCCAGCGGGAAGATGAAGAGAAGCCCCCAAAGGTCCCCCGGCATTGCTCACAAGGGAGCGCAAAAGAGGGCCAGGGGGACACTGGGTTGGCTTTTTCTTTTGGGACAACAGATCAAAAGCTGACTGAAAAAGGTTTCACTAGCCACAGGGGGGCGGAAGGGTTCCAAGAAACTTGGTGGGAAAGCCCCGGGGTTTAAAAGAGCAACAAAATGTCTCCGCTGGGAGTTCCCAAAATTCCTTGGAGGGGGTAGCCTGATATTCCCAGGCTTATGCCGGAGGACACAGATGTAACCAAAAAAAAAAAACCAAACACACACAAAAAAAAAAAAAAGAACCTATGGCACCCAAGTTACGTGGCAGGATACCTAGATAATAATCCGCAACGGCGCGTAGAATCGGAAAAAAGATCCTCCTGAAAAAAAATCTCTCTCACAGAAAAGGAAGGCTAGAGGGATCTCTAGTGAGACTCCAAAGCGTGGGGAGAGGGAAGAGACCCGGGGGGGAACACGCGTAAACGAGTTGTAGGGGGAACGACCGTCGGGGACGCCGGTAACAGCGCCTTTGGGAGTAGCCGCAAGGCTAAAATCAAAGGGGGCTCGCGCAAGGAGGTGTTTAAGTAAAGAAGGAAAGATGCTTTACAAAGAATGTCTTTGAAAAAAGCTAGCCATGAGGGCAGTGCACATTTATTGCTGAGAAGAGAGGGTTTAGAAGGTGGGTAAGTCCCCTCAACGCACCCAGGCCTAGTGCCCATCATGAAAGGGGGTACCATAGAGAGAAGGTGAACAAATCTGAGGAAAGGGGGGGAGCTTCAAGGAAGTGACCCTGGGCAAAACCTTGTCTACTTGGGGCTTTAAAAGCTGCAAAGCCCTTTAGGAGAGGAATCCCAAAAGGGGGAATGTCAATTGACTTCTGAAACTCGCCTGGCGGATTTTCTAGGGGGCAGCATTTCCTCGTTGGGGAAGGCCTTGTACGAACGACCGTCACGGCTGCAATAACGAAGGAGGGGAGAAACAGCAGCCGTTCTACGTAGTGTTGGGGGGGAATCCTTAAAGGCAAAAGGGTGCGGGGGGAAGGCTGAAAAAGACTCCGAGATGTCAATTAACCAGGGGGGGGGGGGGGCTTCAAAGTCCTGGGGAAAAGGGTCAGGGAAGATCAACTTTGACAAAGGGGATTTTCGCTGTTGACTTGGGCGGTACCGTGCATTAGACTTAGTAGCACCGGGCCGCCGTGAATGTGCTCGCAAAAAAATGGGAACTAAAGAGATTAGTTCTTCACGAGGAAGAAGTTCACACGGGGGGGGGGATGACCTGGGAGGACAAAAACTTTTGCTGCCTGCGATAGGAAGGGGGATTACCAACCGGGGAACCCAGAGAGGGAACTAATTTTGAAAAAAACAGTGGTAGAGCTAATGGACGAGTAAAGAAACGATCAATCGTGGAACTTAAAAGAGGAAAAAAACATAGAAGGGGACCTCTACATCCAGGAGAAAGGGACATCGCCCAAAAGTTTTACGAGGGGAAGGCTGAAAGTTCGAAGAAGGGGGGGGGTAGGTCCGCCGGAGGCGTTTAGGTACCAATTGGGAGGGAAATTGATTGGGGGCACCGGGGGGTCAAAGGTTAAATTGCGAGCCGAAATCCTCACCTTGGCGGTAATGATACCTGTCACGGGAACCATTTCAGGGACCACCCCTCGGGAATCCCTAGGAACCTTTCTGGAGATAAACGAAGTTTAAAAGTACCCAGGAAATAAAAATGTGCTTAAGGGAACTTACCTGAGTTCCGGGAGGCGATTCATAATGCTAAAGGAGGGAACTCGTCCACAAGGGGGAAGAACGCCGTAGCAGAAAGCTGTAACAGGGCCGGGGGGGGAGGTATACCCGAAAAGCATGGTCAGGGGGAGGTAAAGACTCCGGGGAACGAACCGAAAGAAAATGGTTCGGATGACCGGTTAAGTGAAATGCTAATCAAACTAAAGGGGGGGAGCCCCAAGATTGTATAAACTTTCAAGGTAGAGCCTGGATGGGGCCAAAAGGCTTACACGAATTCCGTGGGGTCAAAAGAGGGGGAGTCAGACGCGGGGAAGGATCGTGGGGAAAGAGTACATACCGCGGACAAGAAATTCATAAAGAAAAATTTCCTAGGAATATACAAAAAGGGGGGTTGGAAAGGGCCTCAAAAACAAATATTGAACAGCTATTCCGGGGGTAGGGTGAGGTTGAGGTGGCTCAGCATACCTAAGCCACTTAAAGGAGGGTGACGGGAGGCTTTCCCAAGAAAGGGAGAGGGAGGGCGGTTAGCAAAGGTAGTCTGGGGGGTGGCTGGCATTATTAACGAAAGATTTGAGAAAAGCACACCTCATTCCTTAAAAAGGGAAGATACTCTGCCCCAAAGGGCCGGTTATCTGAAAGAAAGGCAATTCTAGGCGAGGGGGAACACAGGTTGAAAAGGTGACCCCTTAAAAAAGTATGAAAATTTAGACCCATTCGATGGTCGAGTAACCGCTTAGGAAAAAGGGAAATCCTTTGTAAGAAAAAGGAGAAGGGTCCGGGGAGGGTGAAAGTGTTAAAACTCCTATAAGCGTCGAGTGGTTAACGTAAGAAACCGACACCGTAGGCCAAGGAAGAGAACCCCGAAAAGGAAAGGGCCCCGTAAACTTAAAGAGAACAGTAGGGGGGGGGCCCTCGCGTACTAAAGGGGAAAGACTTCCCACCGGGGGGGTTCAAAAAGGGCGAGGCTAAAGGGGAGGGGCTTACGCCTGGCCCGAAGGGTCACGTAGGGAAGGGGAAAGAATCTTCTAATCCAATCCGGGGGTGTTGGGGGGGGGGCATCGGAAAGAAACCGTCCTAATGAGAAAGACAGTTTGCCTTAGGATCGGCCCCCCATTGAAAGAGTTCTCATCTTCCAAGAGAAAAGAAGGGGTCCCCACATCAGCTCGAAACCATCGTGGAAGAAGAGACAATGGGTATCAAGTAAAGGCTGGAGAGAGCAAGGTCCGGTTTTCGCTGAGGGAGGGGGGTTTCGTATCGAGCCGGAAGGGGAGGGGAAATCGCGCGAGGGGTGTTTAAACGATTTCGTGGTGAAATGGGAGGACGTTTTCATATCTCTTGAATAAGGTGGGGGAATGTGTATAGGAAAGCCTAGAGGAAAACACAAAAAGATATGTCGTGCTCAAGAAAAGGGGGAGACTGGGGGAAGACAACCGTCTGCGAACAAAAAGAAAAAGTCGAAGGGGGGGTTGGCGTGGGTGATCAGAGGGGTCGACTTTCTGATTCAATCCTGCAAAAAAGATGACCTAAGAACCAATCATAATCCTCAGAAGAAAAAAAAAAAAAGAGACACAGGGGGGGAGTAAACCAGGGCATGGCGACAGGGAGTTCCATTCCCGAAAGGGTCGCGTGTGTGAAGAAGACACTAGAGCGAAATCCTTGGAAGGGAAAGCAAGAAAAAAAAAAGAGAAGGGGGTTTGGGGGCTCTGGGTCTTCTAGGGGGAGGAGGGAGATTCCTATTCCCCGTGAAAACAAGTGAAACCTTTAAAAAGAAAGTTGTCCAGGAAGGTTGTAGTCGGTGAAAAGGAAGAGGAATACACCAGGAGGGAGGGGCTAACGGCCGGCTCCGGAAGGAATGGGCGGTCTCCTCCTAAATGTAACGTAGGCGGGGAAAGACTCTCAACAACAAAAGGGGGAGGGGAACCTTTGCGCTCCCCGTTAAAAAAAAGGAAACATTCAAACTACAAAAAGAACTACCGGAGACAGCGGGTTTGGAAAAAAGAGGACTCCACAGCACTAGCGTGCCGGGAAGCCCACCTATCCTGAACCCCGAACTCCAACATCTAAGGAAGGTTCACGGGCTGGAAGGAAGAACACGGGGTCGAAACTCTAGGGATCACCTGATCCTCGAAGAGAGGAAAACAGGGGAAGTACCAGTAGGTGCAGGTCGTAACTTCAGGGAAAAAAAAAAAAAGATTCTTAAAGGAAAGAAAAAGAACGGTTCATGGCACTAGCCTTTTAATGCCAAAATCGCCATGAAATATCTCATGTGTCGAGGAAGGATTCTGATCAGTTTGGGTATCGGTTCAGCGGGGCAATCGATCTGAATCAGACCGGAAAAAAAAAAGGAACTGATATCACTAAACAACGAACTAAAGGGTTCTAAGGGGCTTCCGGAAAAAAAGGAAGTTCTGGGGGGGAGAGGGATCACCTTCAGAAGAAAGGCTCGCGGGGGGAGGAAGACGGAGAAAGTCTTGGTGGTCATACCGGTAACGATCACCGGGAAAAGAATCACTTATCGGGAAAAGCTACAATCTCGGACGACTTGACCTGGGCCCGGAAATGTTTTACCAGAAAGGGGAATAGAACCGTACTGCGTTGTGGTAAAAACCAATTGGGGGGGAGAAAGAAAGACCTTAAAACCTGAGAAAACCGCCACAAGTCTGGCTTCGTTGTCCGGAAAAAAGGGGGTCACTCTAAGAAGAGACGATCGGATTTTTCGAGAAAAGGTTTCAAAAACAGGTGGGAATGCGCACCGGGGAGGGCACGGGGGGCAAGGGAGAATGACAGCTTAAGGGATTTATCAGCAAGGGAAAGAAATAAGGAAAGGGTTAGGTGGACCCACCTCCGGGAAGAAGGCTTTGTAGGAGAAAAAATTAGAAAAGAATAAAAGAGTGACCTTCCGGGTCACAGGCAGGAGAAAGATTACGACTTCGAAGGGGGGGGGGGGGAAAACTTCGGGGGGGGATTCACTTCGGAGTAGTCCTCTAGGAAAAGACGTTTGAGGCTCCCCCAATGAGAAGGGGCCTAGTTCACTGGGAGGGGGATTTAGTATAGCCTTGGGGAGTATTCTCTACCTGCCTACCTAGGTTTTGGGGGGGGAGAGACCACCAGAGTCTGGTTTCCGAGGCATGGGAGCGAGCTAGACTCTCTCACCGGAGAGGTTACCACGTATTTCAAAATACGAGGTAAAAAAGGGTCGGCCAGAGAAGTGGTTTGAGGGGACCCTGCCTTGGTAATATCGGTGAAAGTGGTTACAAGATTCACACCTGTTGGCGCCTAAGAAGGGGCGTGTGTTAGGTCCAAAAAGAGCTCTTCGATGGAAAAAAGAAGTAGGCATTCGGCCAATGTTTCGCACTCGTTACTCCTCCAGCAAACTAAAAAAATCCCACGGCGGGGGGAACGCCGTCCCAAGGGGAACTCTCCCCTATAATAACCAAGAAAGGAAAGAGTCCTGAAGATCCATGAGGGCCCGCGTTTACCTGTCCGGCAAAAAAAATGAAAAGGGAAACTGTTAAGCACGACTGTTCTAAAGAAGTGGTTGTCGAGGGAAAAATCGTTCCCACTTAGGCAGGGGAGGGGAAAATGAGAAGAAGATGGGGGGACCTTTTGGAACAAGGACGTATCCCAGGACTCCCGCAAATCTGGAAAAGGGGAAGCGGGGTGGTCGGGGGAGCTGGTAGGCCCCACAGAAAAGGGATCACAACAGATTGGCCTTGACGATTCAATCCATATATGTCTTTGATATCGAGGGCTTTGGGAGGGAATTCACAAAAAGCAAGCATGAAAAATTTTTCCCCCTAAGAGGAGTAAAAATAAAAAAAGAGTAATGCCAGCGGTCAAACAGAAAAATCACTCGTTCGGTCTACCAGCGCCCATGTTTCAAAAGAGACGTTTCCTTAACCTCGGAAGAGCTGTCTCAGGAGCAAATCAGCAAGAACAAGAGAAAAACGCACCGAGGCACACGGTTTCAGGGGGGGGAAAACCCTTGAAGGGGGGAGGTACTGGAACAACGGTACTAGGGGAGCCCCAGAAGGTGGGGAAGGGTCGGGGACCCTCGTGGCCTACAGTTTGACCCCGGGCCCGTGAAGGCAGTCTAGAATTGAACGCGTTGCAGACATAAGGCCAGAATTCTGCGTTCCACGTGAAGATTCTCCTACAAAAGAATCACCCTACAACCCAAAAGAGATCAACTCGAGAAATAAGACGAACGGCTTTAAGCGAAAATCAGACGGGGGGGGAAGTTGAGCTTTTGAATCGTCAAAGAGGAGGTTTCTTTCCTTTCCTCGAGGGGTCAGTTCCGCAAAAAAAGGAGGAGTTTCAGGTACCGTCCCCAGAAAGGGGGGTTTCCCATGAGGAAATCCTCGGGGCAGGGGGGGGTGGGTCACCTCATCAAAAGCCCACGTCCTTCTTGGAAAAAAGGAGCTTGGCGAAAAAGACCAGGGGGGACATTAGGAAGGACGTCATATTTCTCAGCTATGGATTGAAAAAGGTGCGCGAAACGCCCCAACGAGAAAGGGGGGAGAGGGGCGCAGAAGGGGGAGGGTCAAACGGGGAACGTCTCTCAAACCTAAAGGAAGGACACTTTGTAGAGGGGGAGAGGCGAGGCCAGATCATTGGGGGGGAGTCCATCGAAAAAGGGCAGCACCATGAATTGCAAAAGTAGGTATAAAACCGCCGAGGAACGGCTACCTTGGGGAAGACAAAAATCTCACCAGGGACTACGCTGCCAACTTAACCGGGTTAAAAAGAGTTGCCGACTTTCTCGAGTTTGGAAAAGCAACGGGCCCGAGGCACTGAAACGCGTTAACGAGAAGAGAAAAAAGCCTCCAAGGTCGAGGAATCCAACCTGGTACAGGCTTTTGTGATTGAGAGAAATCCCCCTCACGGGGGGGGGCCCAGGGGTACCAGGGTGTAGTTCCTGAACTGACGGTCATCCCCACCGTAAGGTCACCCGGCAGAAAAATAACAAGAAATGCTGGAAAAAACAGGGGTTGTCAAGTGGAGAAACACATCTCCCTACAAGGAAAGGCAACACCTGTGAAAAAGAGACAGAAGTTCGGGAAGTGGGGAATCCCGGGGTCGAAGATCCCATGTAATGGGGGTCTATGGAACGGAAGGAAAAAAATGGCCGCTTCTGGGCCCACAATTCCTTTGTTTTAGAGAGGAGTCCCAAGCGGGTGCGAATGCGTTGAGGGAAGGTTTGACGACCCCACTAAACAGTCAAAGAGTTGACGGAGGGGTTAATCCTGTTCTCTCTCTAAAAAAATTCGGGGAAGGGAGAGAAGCCGCCTTAGCCACATAAAAGAAAGAGGGAGTAGGAGGAAAAGGAAAAAAAGGGGTTCTTAAGCGTCTCCGAACGCGAATCGTGGGTAGCGAGAGAAAAAAGTTAGGAAAAAAGGGGATAGTGTATGGGGGGGGGGAAAAGAGGGCCGAAGCTAACTCAAGCCAAAAGGGGAGTAAGAACCTCAAGTAAATAAGGGTCAAACATCGGGGGGGGGTATGGTCGCCGAGAAAAAAACGTACCTGGGTGCATCGGAGGAAGAACGGCAGCCCTTCGGGAAAGGGGCATGTCTTCGGGGGGACAGAGAGGGTACGGGGTTGGGTTGAGGGGGGAAAACCCTGTCCTATGTTTGGGGGAAAAAGGGACCTGCAGGGAAAATCAGATGACGGTGGGGAAAATAAGACCGGAATTTCAAGAACACGTAAGGGCCGGGAAAGAATTGCTGCAAACGGTTTGGGAAAACCAAACAAAAAATCCCCGGTTCGGAAGGGAATCGGGAAATCCTTCATGGAGGGAAGTGTCTAGACGGAATGCGCGTGAAGGTAAAAAAAAGCCTTTAACACGGCCGGAACAAATCTTCAAAAGAAGCCTTTGGGAGAGAAATAATTATGAGGGGTTTATTCTGGGGGGTGAGACGTAACAAGTAGTCTTAAGAGGGGCTGGATCCCCTTCAGGAGAACATTGCAATGGGGACTGACAGCTTGGGGAGAGGGAAAAATGTAGGACCATGATATAAAAAATTTTACCTCGAAGTTAAGGGGTTGAGGGGGAAACCTTACCGTTCATTTAAAAGTACAAAGCGACCCGGGACGTTAAGGTCTATCTATCGACGGAGGGAAAGGGGAAAGAGCCATAGCTATCTAATTATGGACTTCAACGATCCAAGAAAGGGCAAAAGTGGGGGCCGTGGCTCCAAGGGGGCGTCTTCTATAATCTCGGGTTGCGGACCACAAGGACAAAAGAAGAGTTAAAAACCAGTTGTAATGCGCTGGACGCAAGAAGAAGTGCGCGAGTCAAATGGGGGAAAAAAAGAAAGTACCCAGAGGAAAGGAAAGGGAAAAGGGTCGAGCGAAAAGGGGGGGGGAAGAAACGGACGACGACCGTTGTCGAGCGGGGGGGTCTCGAGGGGGAAGAACCTGCCTCGGTTCGGGGGAATTCAGGCGGTGAGGGGTTTGAAAAGCACGAGACACCGTATCCTGAAACCAGAAACTGAGAGAGAGTACGGCCTGTAAAACCGGGTAGAAACCGCGACCCGCAATCGGATAAGGCTGACTAGCGAAGGGGGTTGACAATTACCCGTTAAATACAAACAGGAAAAAAGTTAAATTCAGACGGATCGGAAAAAAAGGACCAATGGGACCGGTGAAAAAAAAGAATTTTTCATAATGAAAAAAGAAAGTCTAGTTAAGGAACGGGAGAAAAAAGGATGAACAGGTCGTGGAAGCCAAAAAACTGCGTGATCAGGGATCGGGAGGAAAAAGAGAACCGACCCTAGGTTGAAAAAAGTTACCTGTGGGATCGGGAAAAAGCATAAAGGATAGGTTCGCAAAAGAAATCGCACTTTCATAGCGTGGGGGAAAAAGGGAAAAGGAACGAAATCAGGAAAAAGAGGAAGTGCGGGAGTCAAAGAATTCGTGGGAAAGGGGGAAAAAGACCTCGGCTAAAGGACATTCTAATGGAGGGGAAATGCAGAGCAACCAGAAAACCATTCAAAGAAGTGCGGAAAAAAAGAAGGTCAAATTGAAGCGCGACAATGGAAAAAAGGGAGCCGAAGCCACGGACTTCGTCAGGGAGGTGAGATTCCCACCAAAGGGGAGGAGGGGGAGGCCATCCTTTTATGGGAAGGGGGGATAATTCTTTCATAAAAGGAAAGAAAGCCTGTTAGAAGAAAAAATGGCTAATGTTTTCCTGAGAAGAAAAGTGCTCAGGGTTGAAGGAAAAAGGACGAGTGCCGCAATCTAGTCTAGGACCTGAAAAAAAACCACGCTTATTAAAATAAGGGCGTACGTGTATGAAAAAGATGTTCGGGGGAAGGGGGGAGGAGGCTAACCATAGGGAAGGTCATAGAAGGGAGAAAGCGAAAGAGGGAAAATTTCCCAAAAAAATAATATAAAGAAGAAAAGGGCTTTTGAAAAACAAGACGAAACAGGTAGGTCATGAGGTGATCTTAAGAACCCAAAAGGAACTCGCAAAAGGGGGGAGTAAACTTCTTTGACACATGAGGGGAAGATACCGACGGACTAATCAAGAGTTAACCTTCCAAAGGTTACCAAAACCCAAAAGAAAAAAAAGAGGAGAGACTACTTAATAGCACTGACCTGTGTTAAGGGGAGGGACACTGATAGGAAGTCTTAGGGAAAAAACCCCTTTAAACGGAGGCGAAGAGAACTTCTAAGTGTGAAGGGGAAAGGAATTGTTCATCTGTCCATGAGAAAAACTTTCCAGTAAAGGAAAACAAGTAAAAAATCTGGCCAAAGGTATCCCGCACTACTCGAAAGAGAAGGGACAATGTGACGGTTTGAGAAAGATAGAAGATCCGTGTATGTGTGTTCGGGCGGGATAAGGGAGGATTCGTACAGAGGGGGGTCGAAAAACCACGAAAAGAGTAAACGTAAAGCCGTTTCCAGGGAGAGAAAGGGTGTGACGCAGGCGAGCAGAGCTTGTCAGAGATTAGCTCGTGAAGGAGGTCGTGGGCGACAAGGTTGAGAAGGGAAAGGGGACCACCACCGGTATCACCTGAGATGTCTTGAGAAAAAGGAGGAGAGAACTTTGATGAGGAAAAAAAGCACCGGCTGCGAAAGAGTCAAAACTGAGGAGGGGGGGAGTTGTATCTCAGCCGGCAGGACGGTCGACTTTGAGGGAAAAAAGGCTGACATCACCGAAACGAGGCCCATACCGAACTGAGAAAAAGCTAATAGGAATACGTCCAGATAAAAGGAAGATATCCCATCTGCAATGGCAAAAAAGGAGCTTCATGAAGGGAAATTCCCGTTCTGAAAAAGGGGGACAGGGGGAAAGATCAAATAGAGAATTCCTGAGGGGGGGAAAAATTCTTAACGAGTTTGGACTCTCTCTGGGGGGAGGGTAGGTGAAGATGCCTATCCCAGAAATAACCAAGGGAAAGGGAAAAAACGTAGGGGGTTTAGGGGGGACGTGAAAAAAAAGACTGTGAATCCGCACCTTGGAAGCAAGGTTCCCAAAAGGAGAGGCTAACCCTCTTCCTTTGATCCGACGATTTTGGGAAGGAAAAAATAAAATGTAACTGAATTCGCGAAAAAAGAGCTCAACAGACAACCACGGAGGGAAGAGGGAAGTGTGCGCGCCTCTTTACATTTTATAGCAACCCACCATATGCTGTGGAAAGGAAAAGGGTACACAGGGGGAGAAGCCCTACAGAAGGACAAGATTGACTTCCACCAGAACGCCCTACAAAAAGGACAAACGTACCCCGAAAAGGCCCGGGGTAGTGTCCGGGGGGTAAACAAGAAAGGGAAGAAAAAAGCGTCAACCGAGACCTACAATTTATCCAAGCGAAGAAAAGGAAAAACCATTCGTTCAGGTCGGAAGGCCGTCCACCAACCAGCAAAAAAGAAAGAAAAAAAAAAAAAAGAGAAAAAAAAAAAAAAAAAAAAAAAAAAAGGAGGATTACGTGAGCCAACACTACAGGAAAAGGCCACTCCTTTGAAGAAGAGCCTATGTGACGGGAATCTCCTGACCCTGTTGGGGGGGAACACTCTGGGAGGGATTCGTGTCGGAGGAGTTCACACAGAGGGGGTGTAGAAACACAAAGGTCAGGATTACGCCTGCTGAAAATCCAAAAAAAGAAATTACGAAGTTTTGACAGGAAGGGCTGCGGGAAAGGGGGAAAATTAAAGTCTCCACCAAGAAAGGGGTACAAGTTTGCTCCCGGGGGAGACCTTGACTACACCGAAAAACCTACGAAGGAAAAAGAGCTGAAACGCAGGAGAAGGGGTCAACAACTAACTCGTGTGTGTCAGGGAAGCTAGGAAAGGGAGATCCGGAAGGGGGGCGGACGAAACAAGAAATTCCCTTCTACGAAACCGAAAAGGCCACTGGTACTCGAGAGGGGACCTGCTGATTTCCGGAAAAATTGGCACTAGTAGGCAACGGGGATTTTAGACCACCGGGGGGGGGACAAAAGGGATGCGCACCGGGAAAGAACGGGTGGGGGGGGGAAAAAAGGATTAAGGGACAGGGGTCTTATCAGGCATGGGCACCGGAGGGAGTTATATTTACCACCCTGGGAGGGGGGAGGACAAGCGCGATAACCGTCTCCTCGTGACAACCGGAAGGCCGTCATCCCTATACAGGAGGAACTCATAGACATGGGGGGGGGGGGTAAATCCTGGGGAGGGAAACTGGGAGACGCATGTACTATCACCCTCTAGCCAAGTATCACAAGGGAGGACGGGGACGAGTTTCCTTTCAGGTGAAGGATTCTCTCCCGAAGAAGTGCTGTTTGTGACGGAACGTAAAAATAGAAACTTTTTCTATGCGGCATGGGGGAGAAAGGAAAAGATCTCTGCAGAAAGGTAGTCGGGGGCACCACTTATTGAAAAAAGAACGTCGTGACCGGAACCAGATTGGCTTAGCCTACCAAAAGAAATTTTGTATAAAGGAGGGGGGGGGAAAATGAGGGGGATCACCGCATCTCCTACTCGGGAAAAACGTTCGGAGGAAGAGAAACCCTGGAGCAGGGGAAAGAAGGGGAAAAACCTTATGCAGGGAGGAGGAATTGCGGGTCCTTTCTGTTGCTCAGAGGCCCAAGCCTCCACGCTGGCTTAAAGCTTCAAGAGGGGGCCCGTTGAACGCTCCCCGACCGTCATAAAAGGGAAAGGAAGGGCTTGTCCAGGTAGAAAAGGGAACCTGGAAAAGAAAAACCACTTTTACCCTTGAGCAGAGAACGGAGATTCTGGCAAAAAGAAGTTTGAATAAGGAAGCTTACGAGGGGGTCCCCTTATCATGGGGCCTTATCCGAGAGGGTCCAAGGGAAAGACCCCGAAGGGCGTACCCGTCTGGAATAACGGAGAAAAAGGTATTTCGGTAACTGGAAAAAAAACAGTTCTCTAGTGTAACGTGAGAGGGAGAAGAAAAATCTTGAAGGAGGAACCAGAGAAAGCCTTTTCACTTCGAAGGGGGGGAAGAAAAAACCTAGGCTCGTTCGGGAAAAAGGCGTCCGAAGGAATGCCAGAGATCACTCAAGGGGAAACCGCCAAGAAGCCCTGTTGAGAAGGGGCGCTACGGGGGAGCGTCATGATATCGCAGGAAAGAACGCAAAAGGGAGAAGGGGCAAAGTCAAACGCAAAGTCCTGCTACAAGAAGGAGGTTAAGGCACAGTTCAGTGGAGGAAAGGGGTACTTCTTCACCTTGAGAGGTCGAGATAGGTAGCCAAGAAAGGAAGGAAAAGGGGTCCCCTCGGTTTCCGACGGGGGGAAAAGGAAGGAATGTACGAGGAGGAGTCAAGACCGGGAAAAAAAGACCTCTTTCGTGCGTTGTCAAAAATGATGAAGAAGGGGGACTCAACCGACAAAAGGAAGAAAAGAGATCCCAAACAAACAAGTAAAACGACCTGAAGCCTATCAAGTCTTAAACGTTTTTGTGCAGAAAAGTAACGCTCAAATAAAAGAGAAGGTTTCTTTCCTTTCCTCTGGGGGGGGCCCCAGCGGTGCCGAAAAAAAATATGTGGGTACTCGGAGAACACTTGTTTTTTTCCCAAAAAAAAGGGGGGAAAAAAATGGGGGGAAAAACCGTGAAGAAGGCACAAAAGGCTTATTCGCTCTTGGCGGGAAAAAAAAAGTGTTCCGCTTATTCTCTGAAGATAATTTCGCAGCTATGGGGTGGGAAAAGCGCGAGCCCATCAGAAAAGGAACGGCTCTATGGTCAAAGAATAGCCAACGGCAGGGATCAACATCGAACCATCTTGGAGGCAAAAAGGTTAAGCGAGGGAGGAGCATGGACGTAAATGTCAGAAAGGCGCCCAAGGGGGGATTTGGAAAATGGAAAAAAGGATTTTATTCCAGCCGCAAAAAAATACCTGGGGAAAGGAACCCATCATCCAACAGCATTCCTCAAGGACCAAACCGTCTTCTTGTCATTTAAAAGGTAATGACTTTCGGGGGAAAAGGGGACCTTAGTAGACACCTCGTCAAGGGGAGGGGATTCCTCTCACCAGGACCTTGAGGGTCTAGGGGAAGAAGGAAAAGACCGAAGGCTTGGTGGGGGGGGGAAAGCTCGAAACCTCAATTTGTCAGCCCTTGTACCAAGAAGGAAAGTGGAAGGGACATAAGGGTCATGCTGAGGGGGGCCCATAAGGATTTGGAGAGCAGTCTCCTATTAGTAAAAAGAGGGCAAACATAAGGGGAGGGGGGTTGCGCTCGTTTGAAAAAGAAAAAAAAAACATCTCACTAAAAAGATGAAGACAGGAAATAATTCACGAACGTAGGCCGTTTTTCCAGGAAAGGTCCCGGCAAAGGCAACAAAAGATTCTGCGTCCAGGAAAACCACATGCTAGAAATGGGGGGCGGGCCCGAAGGGGTTTAGAAGGGAGGAAGTCCGCCCCAGCGGGCTTGAGAAAAGAGGGGAACAGTAGGGAGTTGAAAGACTGCACAGAAGAAAAAGCTTGCTTAGGGAACTACCATGGGGGTTCGCGCCCCACGGGAAAGAGTCAGGGGAGCACTTACTAGATAGAAG
>Ga0179591_1252691_pt1 | contig 16150 bp, 15 predicted proteins | sample CZOMad2_1_08_16f_FD_182891 | JGI IMG/M metagenome (GOLD analysis project Ga0179591, IMG submission 182891) | Vadose zone soil fungal communities from Angelo Coast Range Reserve, California, USA - CZOMad2_1_08_16fungal (PacBio error correction) | ecosystem: Environmental > Terrestrial > Soil >...
TCTCTCGGTGGAGAGAGAAGGGGATCAGCACAAGCGCGTTCCACCCTAGAGGATTCTGGAAAAAAAAGTTCGTGGCTGGTGAACACAAAGGGAGATAGGCTATTCTCGGAGGAACCATTCACTTGTAGTAAATGAAGACCTCGAAAGGCGATGACAAAGGTCGAAGACAGCGTAATGACAGATCAAGAGGACAGCCTAACTTTCTCATGGGTGCGGGAGAAAAATCCTCGCTAAAAAGGTTTGTGAAAAGAAGCATAATTTGTAAACATTCGTTCGTAAAAAGGGGAGTTGAAAATCCTTAGACAGCAGTGGGTGGCTGATCAAACTAAGTTAAAGGACTGTGCTCGAAAGGGAAAGCCGCTGCAGCGCAAGGTACACGGGGGAAAAGCATACCGGAGAGGGGAATACACTGGGTTGTAATGGGTGGTGGCAGCTGGAAGAAGCACGCGTTTTCCGGAATGAAAAAAGGGAAAGGGAGAAAAGGTGTCAGAAGGGTTGGGTCTTACTGCCTGGAGATAGGGTGGCACAATTCCGCGCACGGAATACTCCGAAACTCCTGAAAAAAACTCCCTATGGTTGTGGGGGAAAAAAGGGCGAGTCGAGGGGAAGCTAACGTCTAGAATCGGACTTTCCACAAATACATTAAGTGAAGCACAAAGGAAGAAGGGGCAAAAAAAGCTTATCTTCAAAATAAAAAAGCCTGGGAAAACAACCCTGGGAGTTCAAATATATTGACAATACAGGTAGCAAAAAAGACGATGGACACGAGACTGAGGAGAAGTGCTTATTGGAAAACGCGGAAGGGTGAAAATAGAGGGGGCTTTCAGCAACGTGGCAGAAAAATCATTGACAAGACAACGTCACTAAAGGGGAAACGCCAGAGAATTCCTTAGGGCCTCGAATGAGACAAGGGAAGCAGAGAAGAAAAAGAATTCAGCGGAAGGGTAGGGGCGGGGGCCGTAAGCTTCTATGGGGGGCGAGAGGCCGAGGCTAACGAACAAACGCAAACTTGAAAGCCAGCGTAGTAACGCAATCGGCGATGAATATGGACATCGAACATCCTACAAAAAAAACGGAGTGAGGCGGAAGCGACTCTTGGAGGATTGTGAAAAGGAAGGCCAAAAAAGGGAAAGCGTCCGCTTGGGGAAAAAAAAGAAGGAAGAAATTCACTGGGTGTCGACGTGAACAAGTCGTTCGAATTGATGGGAACTTGGGACAGACTAAAGGGGGGGGGGGGGGGTTTTGTCTGTAATAGTTAAACTCCCTCATCGTCTTCGAAAAGGGAACCAAGATGCAGCGGAGGTGGGGACAATTGGACTGCCATGAAAGCCTTGGGACTATCTGCAACCTAATCCTGTAAGGTGAGCGACGCGAGACACGAATCCTTAGGACACAAATGAAGAATTAATTGGGTTGGGTAAAAGACTAACATATGGAAACTCATAGTCGGCCGGTCTTAACGACGAAATCCCAAAGGGGTGTGGGGAATCTACTTGCTAAGTAGATGGCCCGGGGGAAAAAACAAGCTGCCTACCCCTCGACAGGCCCGCACGGAACATCATGTCAATGGGAAGGAGGGGTGGAAAAATCCGGGTCGTCACCTGGCGGGTCAAAAAGGAATGGGAGTTCACGTTAGGAAGTGCACCAATTCTTAAGCAAAGACTAACACAGAAAAAATATTCACGCCCTACGCATGAAAAAAGAATTGATTAAAAAACTGAACAGCACCAGCACCGCAAAGAATGCTACCAACAAACCCCAATTGGTACCAAACAACCTTGTGGGCCAGGGCTAAAAAATTGAAAAAATCCCGGACGGCTCATAAATTCTATGAAAAAAACAAGGAACGAGGTTTCGCAACTCAAGTCTAAAGGAAAAATTCGAGAACAAGAAGGATTGTGGGGGAAAAGCTCTAACAACAAAAACGGAGAGAAGAGGCTGAGACCACCCTCTCTCGTGGGGTCGATAAAATGACTTGGCTCGGGAGAATGTGGACGCGTGGCGGGAAGAGAGGGGGCCTACAAAGTGGTCTTTTGCCGAAAACCTGAGAGAAAAAAAGCCCAATCTTTTTGGGTACATTTTGGGTATTCATAGTGCGGCGGGGAGGGGGCGGAAGGCAAGACACTTGAAGAAAGCATATCTTGGGGTTGAAAAATGGGGTCAGAGGGGCCTGCATATAATTGCCATAAGGCGTGCGAAAAAGGGGGACAAGGGCGCCAGCCAGAAACTGGACGCAGTAACTGAAATACCTTATTCTGTTGAAGTTGAAGGAAGTCCGAGCATCAATTCCGGATGGCCGCGAGATCGAAAGGGGCATATGCATATCACATCACGGGGGAGGGTCTTCGGGAGAGAGTAAGTGCTTCCGATTTGAGGGGTCTATGCCGTAAAGTACTAATTAGGAGAACGGATCGTGTCGCTTATCTAAGCCCCAAGCTTCGCGGGTCCGACAGGTCACAAGGGATCAGAGAGAGATGCGTGGGAAGGAAAATTCAATGAAGAAATGGGCCGGAAACCACACGAAGAGTTCTTTTGATCCCGCGGAGTACACCAAGACCACAAAAAGAGGGGCGGGGGGTTCTCTCGCAACATGCCCTGAATACTAAAATTGTTCGTTAGCCGGAAAGCGGACGCTACATTAAGTAAAAACAAGGGAAAGGTGAGCTACCTTAATCGGAGCTTTAAAGCAGGACCATCACTCCAGAAGGGGGGTACCTCATAACCGTTGAGGCGTTGGGAAAAGGAGAATCTCGAGGTAAGGGACTGAAACTTTCGGAGGAAGGGGTGGGGGGGATGTTCGAAGCGAGGGACGGGACGTAACAAAGGCAGCGGCCGCAAAAAAACCCTCTGGACAACTCAAGGGATGCTCACCTCGTCACTCCCGATCGCAGTGACGTCGCGGGGGGGAAACGGCATAGGGTTCACAGAGGGGAAGGGGAAGCGTGGGGCATACGGACGTATCCAGCCGGAAAGACATCCTATTTACTGCAAGAGAGATGTTTTCGCCCTCAGACAAAATCAAGGAAAGTACTGAGAAGGCGATGCACTAGTCCGTATGGTTGGTGGGGGAGGACCAGCCATTTTGGGGTCCCTTCGGATGGCGCAATAGGGGGCAGTTCGAAGATTGCGGAGAAAAGGAGGGGGAAAGGATACTTTCCCGTTAGGCGTCGACAGACTACAATGGTTCATCAATCTTGGTATATCGGGGCGCTTGTCTAGCGGTCAGAGCAGCTTTTATAGGAAGTTTTAAGAGGGGTATGGGGGGATAGAAAATAACAGTCCTGGTCAAGGAAAACTCCCGCCAGATCAAAACACATAAACCTCAATAGTGTGTAGGAGGATCCGATATGATGTCAAAGACTTAAGAGTGTTCTGCGGAAAGAAAGCCGCTATCATCACAGAGAGCTATACCACCCAACCGTGGATGGGAAAGAGAAGGATTCGCCGGGCGAAAAAAAATCCCAGGAAGGTTTACTCCTTTACAAAGGGCTTGATGGCCTAACAGAAGAGCACGAACGATGAGCGAATGGCACGCTGTAAAGTTAAAGGGTTGGACTAAAAAGGTGCGGGTCTCAACTTTGAACTACAAAGGGAAGAAATACGAGCGATCTTTTTCTGGGGAAAATCACCCACCCTTAAGAAACGAGAGGAAACTCTCTAAGAACTCATAGAAAAAAAACTAGTATGGAAAAAAAAAAAAGAGAGAGAAGATCGCAAAAATTTGTTTTGATAACGGTAGCCGCTCCGCGCGTTCCAAAGCACGAGGGGGCCGTGCAACAAGGCAGGATCATCGGCCAGGCGGAGTAGATGCTAGAGAAAGGGGAGGTAGTATCCATCAAAGACGGGGGGTGCGCCGTGACCGGGGGCAACAGAAGTCGCAGCACATCCAAGGGGGAACCGCGCTTCCGAGCCGCTATAGGAAAATTTTTGGTACCATCCACCCGTGTGGACGACATACTCAGATGTTAACCATCACAGAAGTTTCGAGAAAAACCTTATCTGGGGAATCCTCTCATACGTTTGGGCAGGGATAAACAACTCCATGAAAAAGGGAATCGAAACGAAGATGCTTGTGAGCAAAGGACCGTATAAATGTGGTTACCTACAGCCATCTGAAAACGCGACACGATGGGGGTTGAAAGGTGTGGCATCAGGGACCGAAAGAGGGTCAGGAGTCGGGGGAAAGGGCCTAACGGGGGGTCCGAGAAAAGGTTGGAAGGGGAGGGTCACCCCACCCTATATCTATGGGACAGCCGGGAAAAAGAGCAATCGCCAGACAAGGGGAGACCTAAAGAGAATTGGTAACAAAGACAGGGGGGGGCCGAGAAAAAGCGAGCAAAAGGATTGAATCTTTGAGTAGCATCACAGAGGAAAAAACTTAGTACGGAAGCCGGGGATACGGGACCTATTGACAATGAATGAAAAAAAAGGGATGCAAGTCAATCTATACAAACATGCTGACTGGAAGTTGGGCGGGAGGAAAAAGAAAAGGGGTTGAAAAGAGGGAGTAAAGGAGGACAAATTGATTGAACCGGGGCCTTTCCCGACACGTCCGAAGGAGATGCGTCGCACGTAGAAAAAGGAAATCAGTTCATAAAGAGGGGGGGAGGGGGGAATGCGAGTGAGAGGTGGGGCCAGACGAGGGGGGCGATTAAACGGTGATCAATAAGCAAACAAGCCCTGGTGGAAGTCAAAGAGATAAGAAGGGACTCTAGTCTATGGCTCGATAAAGCCTCCCAAAAGGGGGAGTCACTGATCTTGAGAACTGTAGTCTGGGTGGTTGGGAAACGCGCCAGGTCAGGGGGAGTGTAGATAAAAGGGAAGGGAAAGATTATTGAGAAAGGAAGAGACTTTATTCTTACTGGCGGTTTTCGGCCTGTGGCGCAGCGAGCTGAAAAAAGCCCTGGGGGGGGAAGTGTCGGAACTAGCACTAGGATCACTCCTTCTTTAAAAACGGTCCTCTGCATCCCTTGACTGTTGGACCTGGGTTATGAAACGTCAATCGGGGGAAGCGGACAGTTTAAAGAGGGGGGCATCGGGGTAGTTGCTCAAAAAAACCGAATGCCCCTTAGGGCAACACGCCTGGGGAGAATCGGGAACGGTAATAAAAAAAAAAACGAAACATTAGAAGGGACGATATAACCTGGGGCACAAGAATAAAAAAAGGGATTTACCGAGTCTCCCCCGTTCGATGGGTCTGAGGACAACATAGAGCACCTGTAGGGGAAAAGAGAAAGGAAAAACACGACAATCATTTATGTCATATGCTGAAACTGAAAAACCTGGCTGCTCCCTTGCTTTGGAGCACGTCCGTTGGGGGACAGGGGGGGGGGGGGAAAATTCCAAATTCGCCGAGACGCCAACACAAGAGGGGGGGGGTTTCACCCTATCTCGTGCGAATCAAGAAAAAGTGAATGCTTCGAAACGACTCCACGAATAAAAAAAAAATACCAAGGTGTCACCACACCCAACACTTGTCTAGAAAAAAAACATCAGTGTGGGCTCAACTCATCCATCCAAAAGGGGGAGCCAAAATATTCTTGAAAAAAAAAAGGGGGAGACTCGCTCAACAAGGAAGGAAAAAACCAAAAAAATCTAGGGGGGTTTGGAAAAACACTCTCCTAAACACAAAAATACTATTATTACAATAAGATGGTTACTGAGAAAAAAAGGAAAGCTCTTTTAGGGAAAAAGGAGGTTTCTGAGGAATCGGGGGGAATGGGGGGGGGAAATAAAATTGTATTTTCCAAGGTGTTAGGCTGTTGCCGGGGGGACAAAACCCTATGGCGAGGAGTCAAAAAAATCAAAAAATTTTGGCAAAGTATCCTAGGCGATTTTTCGGCAGAAAAAAAATTTCGCCGTCGAAAATTTCGTAAAAGACTCGCAGGTTCTGGTGGTTGGGAGGGGAGTACGAAGGGTGGGAGACCGGAGGGAATAAGAGGGAAAACAGGACTGATAAAAAAAGGCACGGTGCGCAAAACTTAAAACCTTCTTCCGGAGAAAGCATGAAATGTGTGTCAAAGTGCGGGCAGTAGATTGGATGAAAAGCAGAGGGGCCATATGGTCCGATCCTCAGAACGATGAACACTACCCCAAGACAGTGGGAGGGCGGAAAAGGAAGGGGGGAAAAATAAAGCAGGGGGAGGGTAAAGTTCTACAAAACCTGGGGACGAGTCGCCATTATCAGGCCGGCCGGCTAGTGTCGCGCAGGAAGCAGAACAAAAAAAAAGCGAGGTCAAACAAATCCTCAGGATGTAATAAAGCAAAAAAGAAATACCTTCTTCATCTTGAACCGTGGTAGCAAAGAAGCGAGTGGATCTTGGGGCAGCTCTTATTCACCCAGAGTTAGTGGGGAAATATAAAAGAGGAAACAAAGACCTAAAACGGGAAAAAAAAAGGTCAGAGTTCCTTCTCGAGGGAGGGACATAGAAAGAATGATGTAGAAACCAAGGTAAAACGGAGGTTGCATAATGAAAGAAACTCTAATCATTCCGGAGGACCATCCCGGTTGGGAGGATGTTTGGAAAAAAGTACAGCGCATAGGGGAATCGGAAAAAAGAAAAAAAAACACTACTTAAAGGGGCTGGTGTGTGTTAGCAAATCTACCCTCCAAGAAGAAGGGCTTCCCACAAAAACCTCCGCAGCGAAAAGACCTGAAACTCTTCCTCGGCTGAAAGTAGACTGGGAGACTCGTGAGGCAATTCAGGTTATCTGGAAAAAAGGGGAATTAGCCATCCTTTCCCGCAGCCTATGTTCCAAAGACTCAGCCTGTTGAAAACCAGTCAGGACTCAGGGATCCTGGAGAACAGCACTCATTATTTTGACCAGGTTTTAGGAAAAGAATCAGGGGGGGGGGAACAGGGCTTGGTGGGACTAAGAAGGGGGTTGGGGAGGAGAGCATGTGAATTAAGTTCATATTAGCCCCGCGTTGGAGAACATTCACTTCGCAAGTTCAAATTGAGATGGAACGGGGATCGCCTGTCTCGGAGTGCTGAGGAAGCTGGTGGCAACAGGTTGTGGCACGTTCGCCTAATACAGCGAGAAATTCCAAAATCTTACCCCGCGAAACGAGGAACAAAATAAACTCCAGACGGGAACGAAAGACGATAGGTAGTGGAATAACGGCGCGGGACATTCCAAAGCAAAACAAAAACGCGCTAATCATAACATTAAGGCATGAGTGTGCAAAAAAAAAAGAAACAAAAAACGTGGAGTGGTAAAGTCGGGGGGAGTCAAGGCGCGGCAAAGGAGGGAATTGGGATTTTGAAAATGCCGAGGTAGTCAAAAAACGAGGAGAGGGGAAAACCTCAAAAGCAAGGAGGGAGAGCCTTCGCAAGCCGGGTAAACTTTTCTTGTTTCAAAGATCCTCTGTGCCAAAAAATGCGGCAGAAAACCTTAGATGCTGGGTAATGAAAGAGAAAGAAATGTCTAAGGGAATGCGGCCGCTGAAGCCAAAATTAACGACTCCCGAACGAGGCTGCATTATAAAACCAAGCGTGTGAGTAGAAAACAACAACAACGGAGGGGAGGGAAATGGGTGGGCGTACAGGGGGGTGGAGACGGAGAGGCTCACTAACCCATCAGGATCAAAAAGGCGGTGTCGGGGCAAAGACGGCCGGGATATCTCGTCTCTTTAAAGGAAAATGTTGGGGTAAAAAGGGTCATCGTTGAGCAGGTAAAAGGAAACCTAGTAGAGAAAAACGACACAGCTCTCTGGGGGTAAGACAGCATAGCGCTTATCGTGCGCGGTGGGGAAAAGGGCGAACTAATGTCGGCGACCGCGAAAAGATGGGAAAATAAAGAAACCATGGCGCCCTTGTAGCTAATACGTCGAGTGAAAATCCAACGTTGGGTGGAGTGGAGAACTCATAAGAATGGAAAAGGGAGCGACGGAGTCTTAATAATTAAAAAGGGAGGAAAAAAAAAGCTTTTTCCTATCCCAAGGTAATGACGGTAAGCCGACAAAAAGGAAGTGTGATGTGTGGCATCAGGGCCAATAGTTGGGGGAAGGAGGAATGGGGCAGAAAGGCAGAATGGTGTTTTGGCTGTGAGGGGAAACAATGCTCAACCCGGGGAAAAGAGCAGAGAAAAAGCCGAGACACAGAAGGAGAAGCCATCTAAAAAAAGGGGGACGGGTCTAAACAGAAGGAAAAAGAACTCTCTATCTGAAGGGCATCAAGGACATGCTTGTCGTCAGAAAGATGAGAAAGGAAAGGGAGTACGTAAAGAAATGGAACCAAACCCGGGCACCTAAAAAACATAAGGGGGAAATACATTCCCGATTAGCCAAGGACTAGCTATACAAAGAAGCCGGGGGAAGGAAAATGGCTCTTGGGGGGGGGAGAGGGTATAATAATTTAAAAAATGACTAAGACAGGTTCACCGGTGGCAAGTTACCTGGACCGGTTCCAGAACCCGAGGAGGGGAGAAGAGGAGGGAAGTCAAGCTACAGGAGATCATTGCAGACCTAAGAGTGGAAAAACGTCTTCATCTTATGGGATTGCTCTTTGGTCGGCGCTTACGAGGGGGGGGAATACGGCACTAGTGTGGGAGGTCAGAAAGAAACCCGAGGCCATCGACCGAAGCGGCGCGTGGAGATGGGCTAAAAAAAAGACAAGCCCACCGGGGCTGGGGACAGCGACGAGTGAAAGACGGATGGGGGGGGATTGGAAAAAAGGGAAAGGTTGAGAAGGAAGGAGATGGGCAAAAGTTGACTTCTGGTGTAGCAAAAGAACCATTTCTGTATTCGGGTTTCTTCAGGGCCGCACGATAAGGGCAAAAGACGAGGTTGTCGTTAAGGAAAAAGAAAAGAAAAAAGAAACCACCTGCGTGTGCGAAAAACAGCTGCCAGCTCATTTTGAACAAGGGGGGTGAACGAAATCGACCGATGAGAAAGGGGGAAAAAAACGAGAGGGCCGAGAAGACAGTTAAGTTGACGACTCTATACAAAGGCAAAATCAAAGACGCTTTGGGACGAGGAAAGGGAAAAGGAAACCCAACGAAAGAAGTCCGAGAAGGAGCACATCAACAAGACCCATGATTGGGATTGGGTACGAACCATCTAGCTTTCTATCGGGCTGAGGTATCATAGAGGCCAGGACTGAGGCCTCACAAAAAAAGAAAAAGGGGCCGACTTGAAAGAAAAAAAGGGGTCAGTCTCCGAAATGGAACCCCTTTCTGGAGGGCCAGTTCCTTTTCTCAACCGGTGGGGGGAAATGTAGGAGGGGACAAAAAAAGCTACATCTGAGAAACAAGACAGGAAAAAAAAGTAAAATCAAAAACTATCGCCGTAAGCTAAGTTTGATCTCAGACACTCCCCCGAAACCTGCACTATTCTACAACAAAAAATGTTGGCCAAACTCAAAGTGTTTAAAAGCGCATCAGGGGGGAACGCAGTCCCCGGCGGAAAAATAAGTATGAAAAAAAGGAAAGGGGGGAAAATAAAAATAACTCTCCCATTCTCCTCCAGAAAAGCAAGAAATTCAAGCTACACGAGGATGGGGGATCAGAAAAAAAAAGAGCTAAAAAATACAAAAAGGATTAGAGGTGTGGACATACCGCCAGGGGGGGGGGAGAGAATTCATTGTAAGTCCTTTGTTGGCGACTCGTTCCTTGTTTGGTGACAGAGAATTTATTGTCAAGGGACTTGGAAGGGTAGAAAGGGGGCACATCGGGCAGAGGGGTATAGATTGTTCGGCTGTCAAAAAAGGGCGTATCCAACTTTACAAAAGGAGAGGCGTGAACCACAAAAAAAAAAAAAAAAAATAATAAAAGTATTGTCGGGGGGGGGGTGAGGTTCACTGTGGAGAGTGACTGTACAAACCATAAGTGCAGGGACGGGTCGTCCCTCCCTGGGGTCATCCGTCGAAGAAAAATGACCGGGAAAATGTGCCGGAGGAATCTATGGGGTGAGTCCTATGGGGTACTATGAACGGTAAAAGATCGGGATTAACACCCATAAAAAAGTTGGGGGAACGGTTAATAGTCTTCTGATTGCGGCGATATTTTACGGGTATATTCAAAAAATGAAAAAAGGGGGGTCAGACAGAGAAGAAGCGATCTGTGGACTAACTCAATCTGTCCGTCGTTCACTCATGAACGAATTGCGTTCATCACCAGTTGCAAAATGACAGGCAAAGGAGGAACCGGCCCATAGAGGTCTGGGCTCGAGGGCAAAAACCCGGAGGTTCTTTTGGCAGCTCGGGGATGGTAAAAAAAAAAAAAGCAAACCTGGGAACGAACAATGTTTCCAGTTCCTTCAGGTCACCCAAATCCCTCGTAGAGAAGACAACCTGGACCGGCGAGGGTGGGGGGCCAAAGTCAAAAAAGAAGCTAAGGGAAGGGCCGAAGAAAGGTGGGGGGGAGAGGCAACGCCGAAGGGGCGGGAAGGCACTACGATGGCCGTCATGGCTTTTTGAAGGTAGGGAGTAAAAAAAAAAAAAAAAAAAAAAAAACATCGAGGCAAGGGAGCTCAGGCTGGGGGGACGGCCACCCCTCAGCCAATCTGCCGCAGCAACGCGGAAAAAAAGCAAAATCGCAGTCGTCTCGTTCAAAGAGATTCGAAAGACTGGGAGGGGAAAGCGGTCCAGGAAAGAAACCTTAAGACCATGGGGAAGAGCTATTTGAATGAGCTGTCAACACCAAAAACCACTCTTGGGGGGGAGAGATACGGCAGGATGCAAAAGAAGGAAGACAAGGAGTGCCACGAGGGGATACCACCAGGTTCGGAGGTAAACTTAGGTTGCCTAAAAAAGGTGGACGAGCAAAAGTTCCTTTAATATGCCGATGCCGCAACAGTGAGCGCGCTTCGACAGAAAAAAAGAAAAAATTGAACAATCGTTCGGATGGTGTCTCGGGATCAGAATTGGCACAGTCGTTTTCGCAAGTCAGTACAGAAGAAAGCCACCCATTCTCGGACCGACCATAGAATCACGAGGAAAAAGCGGCCAGATTCAAGAAAAAGAAAGAGGAGGGCGGAGAAGATTCGGTCCGGAAGTCCGGGCTTGGATACCCACAGCCTGAAAAGACGCGATCTTAAGTAATTTTAGAAACCACCCAACCGGTTTGGGGAGACGACGATGGAAGATCAAAGCGAAACAATTCCGAAGGGGAGGGTGAACCACGAGTTGGGAAAAAAACGAGGAAGAACTCCCTATGCATGCGGCTATGGCAGCGATGGATATCTGGAGGGTTAAGGTCCGAAGCAGGGCACGTCGTCAACTAGCTGAGAAAGGATTTCTAGAACTATCTTCCGACTGGGGTTTAAAGCCAAGCAAATGGGAAGACGAAAGGAGGGACAGCTAAGGAAAGACGACGGGGGGAGCTTTAGAACGACTCAAAATGGATGAGGGAGATAGGGGGTAGAGTTTTTTTTACAGAGGAGTAGCAGCTAAGCGCGTTCCCCCAGACAGGGATGACAAGGGGGGGGAGCCAACAGCGGACGTTTCTCTGAAAAGCAATCAATTAAGACTCCCCAGTACCCGTCCCCTATTAATCGCACAAGCAAAAAATATTACAGGAGGATGGGCCATAAAACCAAAAACGGACGGGAGGGTTTTAAAGCTGCTTCAGGTGGACGACCTCTCATATGATCACAGGCCGAAGGGAGACGCCTTTGGAGAGGATCAAAGGAGGCTCAAACGGGCTTCATCATTGGCCTGAGTTAGAATGAGACGCCGTAAGGAAGGAGGGGGGAGCCGACAACTACCGGGGAAAGTTTTACGAGAAAGAAATCGGATCACCGGAAAAAAGATGGGGAGGGTTGCAGGAAAGGAGTGTGGGCCTAGCTGTATGGGCGGAATTGTGGTTCTTATGCCTGGATATCGATTTGCGCAAAAAAAAGGATCTTTAAAAAAGACGAGAATGAGGGGAGAAAAAACTAAATCTAGGGGGTTAATGAGTCTGTTACAACTCTATAAATAGTCGCATCTGGCTTATAAAAGTACATGGAGGGGGGTTAGGGAAAATCGCGAATGGAAAAGGAGGGTATCCGACTTGCTTGGACGAAACAAGAACTCTTTAGAGATTGCGTTCCTCACATACGATCGAGACAAGAAGCAGTGCTGAAAGGGAAGACTGTGGGGAGGGAGGGACATAGAGGGGAGGAAGTTTGAGGGAAAAGTCGGCTCGTTTGGAAAAAGACTCTCTCCCGGTCGAAGCTATGCCGGAATGAAGTGAGAACTCATGAAAGAGTCATTGCAGAAGAAGGAAAAGGTATAACTGACGCTCAAAGGGTAATGGCTGGGGAAAAAACATTTTTTCTAAGAATCTATGGAGAAAAAAAAAAAAAGCAAGGGGGGAAGGACGGAGATTGGGAAAAAAAGCACAGGTTTTTCGGGACAAACTCTTGAGAGGGATTGTAAGGGGGAAAACAAAGAGAAGTCGGGGAGAATGATCAAGGAAGGGAATGACAGCGGGGGGAAGGGGGGGTATGGAGTTGCAGTCAGGTTTGATGACTGTTGCGAAGATGGGATGGGATAAGGGGTGGGGGAAATAATTCAAAAGCTGGGGCTAAAAGACCTCGCATAGGATTTTTGAAACGTTGAGAACGAAATAGAACGCGAGGAGACTGGAACTGAGGAAGAAAAATACTTGCTGTGATCTCCGCGCGAAAACAAAAATAAAAAAAACCCCTGACTCTTTCTTAAACAGCGGGGCAAAGAACCACGAACGGGAGAAGGGCTAAGGAAGATCATAAAGAAACTATGGTGTACTCCGCCCTTTCATCGGAGGCCCATATAGGACCAGCGGGGGCGAAAGGCGAAAAGTCAAAGGACCCATCAGTATTGTCCGACCTCCAGGGGAAAAAAGCATGAAACAGACACGGTTCTGGAAAAGTTTGTCGGAAGTGCAAAACTGGGCTGAAAGAAAAAGCAACCAGGCGGGTTTCAACCTATCGCAGTTCCGATCCTAAAGGGGTTGATGCCTACAGAACATCCCCCCGCATAAAGGAAAAGAATTCTACACCGACCCCCCCAAGGGGTAAACGGCCCGGGGAACGCTCCATCGGCAAACACTTACAAAAAATCTTCACAATTACTAGGGTAGTCCTCCATTCGACAAGAGCCAAGATTCTACGAAACATAAGTTTGGAGATAAGGAGACAAACAACAACAGGGGGGAGTGGAGGGGGATGGGGGGGGGGACTATCTAAAACCTCTGTGTAAAGTCTTGGATCGGGAGGGAAGGGAGAGTGCGAACGAAAAGGAAAGGGGTTAAAAGGGGAAGGGATTGGCGTGTGGACGTTTTAAAAACAACCCTGATGGCGCGGCGAAAAGGGGGTGGCAAAAGGGGGGGGGGAGAGGGGGGGCCGTTTTTCAGGAAGCATCACTAGAGGGGGAAGCGAGTGCATAAACTCTTTGATGGTGGTGTTGCTGGGGTGCCCGAGGGGGAGTCCGCAGGGGGGGAACGGTCGAAAAAGTGCAACGGAGTAAAAGGGCTTAATCAGTTGCGTATATCCGTAGGCCTGCAGAAGGGCGGAAAAAATGCTTGCGCATCTGTTCGCAGATGGCTCTAGGGGGACCTACGACGATCGAACGCAGATAGGGGAGGAAATCAAAATAAGGGAGGTCAGGGTCGGGAGACTATTCTGGCCGGTTGTTCTTTTCTATGCCCTTTCCCGGAGGAAGAAAGAGTCAGGATAATTGCAGGTGAAGCGTATCAGAGGAACGCAAAACTCGTCTCGGGTCAAATGCTAAATTCGGGAGGTCATCACACAAAATAATGCCTGAGCTGGTAATGTGGAGAACAATACGCGCAGGCGGGCTCATCTTATCACTACAATCGTTTAGGGGGGAGCTCTGAACCATCAGAAAAATGGGAAAGACATTGTTCAAAGCTAGAGCAGTGCCGGCCAACGAGATAAAAAGGAGAATAAAAGGGTGGGGGGGGGGGGTCGAATAATCACAACCTCTTGGCCTCCCTTAAAAATCCCGCCAAGGTCAGCTGCCGCCTAATCCGGTGGGGGGGGGAAAAAAGGGGGGGACTATAAGAAGAGAAGAGGGAAGATTCAGTGGGCTACCTTCACAATTGGGTGGGTTTGGGAAGCAAAATCAGGCCGTATCTAAATCTTCCTTCATGGAGGCCCACCCGCGAAAAGAAGGACGCGAAAAAAGAACTAGGCAGCGCAAAACTGGAAAGTGCGTCGCGAAGATTGAGATGGAACGCTTGCAACCAAAGGAACTAGTTCCTCATAATGTTTCAAAGGAAGCTCGCTGTTCACACCGACAAAAAACTCGAAGTTTCCAACGCGCAAGTTAGGAAAGTCTGTGCCTCCCTTCTAAGGGTAGCCACGAGGTCAGGTTTCGGACCAGCCCAGGGTTGGTTTACCAATTCGGGTTACCTAAGGTATTCGGGAGAAAGAAGGTCCTATAAGTTGATGCAAAAAAAGGAAAATATAACTCGACGACTTGCAAAAAAAAACCTCGTGAAGAGGGGTGATTATAGAGGGATCTGAGGAAGGGGAGAGGGGCTCGGCCTGTGCGCATCACATGATACCCATAGGGAAAAACCATTCTCTCGTACGCTTAGGAAAAAAAAAATCGGACAAAAGCGGGCACCGATGCACACAAACACCAGAAGGGCTTGCTATAGGAGGGGAGAGGGGAAAAAAATCCTTTCAGCCGTCTGGCAAAGCAGCCGAAGGGGAAAAAAGGGGCAGAAAATGACAATTCGTTGAGACCCAAAAGTGGGTGAATTTGCCGACGGATTGAAGACCTAAAGAAGGTCTCTTTGACATCGGAAAATAGGTCTTCCCAAAAAACCTATTAGCTCCCGAACCCGCCTAATGCTCGTAGAAATGGCAAGCGCTGTAAGAGAGGTCTGACTGAGTCCCTAGGGGGGGAAGGAACGTAGACACATCATGGGGATACCCAAGTGAAAGTTCCGAGACAGCACTGTTTCGCATAAACACGCAAGCAGACTCAGCGGGGGCTTGAAAAAGCAGAGTGAGCGGAGAAGCCGGGTAGAAAAACCAAAAAGAGGGAGGAGATAAATCCACAAAAAGGGAGGGGGGAGGGGGAAGAGAGAGTGGGGGGCAGAACCATAACGGAAAGGTCCCCTCGTATATTGAATGCGGGTGGTCGAAAGCCACAGCGCCTAGAGTACTCTTCTTTCTAGGGAAAAAGATATTCAGGGAGAAAGGGTGGCTCAACGACCGCCCAGGATCAGACAAGAGGTACAAAAATCTTTTAAAAACATAGCCGAGCAATAGAGCGGTGCGGCTGGTGCAAGGGAGACAGTCCAAGAAGGATCGGGGGGGGGGGAAAAAACCTCGGAATTGGGGTGTGGGGGGTGCTCAACTACATAAATGGTGGAACTTTATCTTGAGGGGGGATCCGTACGATCAAATCAACGGTTGGGGCTGATCACCTGAAAAATAAGAAGTGAACGTCGGGGATGCCCGCCTTGGCAAGCATTGGAAGTAAGACAAAAGGGTCTAGAGAATATCTTAGGAAGTCGATGGAGTTTTGGTGTGGCATCGGGCACGCGGTGGGGTGAGGGAAGGCTTAGTCAGGACGGAGGGGAATTGGTGTTTGGCGTCGGGAAAGTAAAGGTTGCTACAAAACATTTCAAGCTCATCGAAGCCGTCTAAAGACGCTAAGCATACCGAGGGGGGGGGGGGGGAGGAAAAGAGTATCGAAACGAAATCGGAACGTCCACAGGAAAAAAAGAATCCATCGCAATGAAACCTTAGCGTAAATCCAAAGGACCACAACCCTGGGGAGGGTCACTAAAAAAAAAAATGTTGCCAAGATGAGAAGGAGTGCTACGATGATACAGAGAGCTGAAAAGCTTGCTGAACATATCCCTTATTTTAAAGAGGCCTCGGCAAAAAGGGAGAAGGAAAGTGCAAGGTTGGAGGGGGAAGACCGCAGGTGAAGCGAAAAACAAAAAAACATCATATACCTCGAACGCGACGGAATCGATCGAAAGGGAAGTCTTCCTCTTAAAAGATTGGTCCGGGGGGGAAGGAAGCTGACGATGGGGGGGGGGTCAAGGGGAGCCAGGTGGCGACGAAATAAGGGACTTACGAGAAAAGAACGGCGGCTAGCCTCGACAAGAATACCAACCGGAGAGGACGGAAGAACTCTTGAGAGGAAGGGGGGGGGGGAAAGGTGTTCAAAAACAGGGGATAGGGGGGGGACCAGGG
>Ga0179591_1307336_pt1 | contig 16148 bp, 17 predicted proteins | sample CZOMad2_1_08_16f_FD_182891 | JGI IMG/M metagenome (GOLD analysis project Ga0179591, IMG submission 182891) | Vadose zone soil fungal communities from Angelo Coast Range Reserve, California, USA - CZOMad2_1_08_16fungal (PacBio error correction) | ecosystem: Environmental > Terrestrial > Soil >...
TTATAAAAAGGGGAAACAGAAAAAAAAAAGGAATTAGCGAACTTCAAGCTGAAGGGAGCCGTCAGCCAAACCCGGCCTACTATGGTGGGGGGTGGGGAGGGCCGACTGAAAGACAATGAATAAGGCCAAAGACGGGCAGGGGGGTCTTAAACCTCAAAAAAGGAAAGGGCCATCACAAGACACGGGACGTCGAAGACAATCTCACACCACCAAGGGGCTGGTAAACGGGGAATATGCCAAGCAGTTTTGAGGGGAAGGGGGAAATTCGACCCCAATTAAAAACGATCCGTACGGGGGAAAACAATGCCTTTGGGGGAGGACGTCGGAAGTTGCGACACAACAAGCAAAAGGAAGACTGACCAGAAGAACTGGAAAAGCTCCCGATGGTCGGTCTGCCAGCGGGGGGGGGGGGGGAAAAATTCCGTAGCCGGATAAGATGACGCCGGGGCTCGAACCTAAAAAAAGCATGTCCTTTCTCGCTGGGAAATGTCCCAAAATAAAGGAGGAACGGAGGGGGCTTGCTGCCCGGGGGGGCGCCCGGAGCCGCTTCGGCCAGGAAACAGGGGGGAAAAAATCACCGCCACGCAAGCCCGGGTGCCAGCGACACGGGTCCGTAGGCAAAGGCGCCAGGTGGGGACCCAAGGAAGGAAACATCAAAGAGGAAGGGGGGGTTAGGCAGCTTTACTGCTGAGGCCCCGGAAGAGGCGGCGGGCATCAGGGTTGGTCAGCTGGCAGTGGGGGAGGGGGGAAGGGGACGCGAAAAAAGATTTTTAGAGGCCGGGGCCTCAAGAACAGCAAAAGAAGGGAGGCGTGAAAGTTGTCTAGCCGATGCCGGGGGGTAGGGGGAAAACGGACCTGCTTCCTGCTTTCAACGTTGGAGGCTGAACAACCCGGCCTAGGGGACCAAGGGCGTGTCGGAAGGGAAAAGGGGAAAAGAAAAGGGTTATATTTCCAAGTCTGATAAGAACACATTCAGAACCCGTTTAATCTATATTCAGAAAAGGGGCGGGGTTCAGCGGGGGACCAAGGGGTGCAGGGGAGCAAAAGGTTAGTCAGCCAGCATTCTCCTTCAAAAAAACTTGATAACGTTAAGAAGGGGCAAAACCCGGTGGGAGAAATCTGGGGGACGATGAGAATTCATCATAATCGGAGAAGTCATCGGCGGTCTGGATTCTCTACCGCTGTGGACTTCAAAAAAGGAGGGGAAACGGCCTTGTTCTGCTCTGGTCATCGGGAAAGGGGAGTGATCTCCCCTCGTCAATCGGGGAAATGATAGGTCGTTACCAAGGGGCCGGGGCACGCCCCCAAGCACCGAGGGGGGGATGTAGTGAGTCATACAGGGTCCCAGCAACAGTCATCCCTGTAAAGGGTTAGGCTGGGGGCTGGGGAGAACGCCCACCTGGTAACACGGGAATCCTCCTACGATCAAGCGAACAGGAGGGGTGGCTCACGCACTCAAGCATTCCAAAATCAAAGAGTTTGACGCTGGGTTTAAAGGAAGAGTGACGCCCAGGAGACGAGAACTTTTGACGAGGACAAAAAGGAAAGAAGGGACATGTACCTGCTCGGAGAAATGGGGTCTTGAACAAGGTGAGTCATGGGAAAAAAAATTGCACGCTATGGAACATGAGGGGGAAAACTACCTGGGGACGGGGCGGAAGAGGGGGGTGAAAGGTGGGAAAAAAAGGGGGGAAAGGCACCCCCCATTACATAGCACACAAAACAGCGAGATGGAATCTGGAGCTGGCAAGTAGACGACGCACACGCCAATGTGAAAAGGGCAGTTCTATCCGGGGGGACGGAGGGGAATGCCTTACTCGGTATAGGGTGAGACCAAGTCATTTTCCAGTCCCGTCTTGGGTAGGAATGGCACAAAACACGCAGCTGGTACAGGATCGTCCAAGTGACGGACAAAACACTGGCCCAGAAGAACGGTTGACGGGGGAGCCGTGGAGAAAGGGGGAACACCCGTCATTGAGGGGCCTGCGGATAACCTCACAACGGCCTTTCCCAGGGGGGTTTAAAAGCAGAACAAAACGTTGAAAAAAAAAGTGGTACCAGGGGGAACCAGCCGCGAAAAGTCAGGGGGGGGGAACTCGGTGGTGGGGAAGTCAACCTCTAAAAGCGGGGAAACGAAGGGCGTGGGGATTCCTTTCATTACTTAACTCACTGGCCGGCCGACAGGCAACACGACAACCAGTGCCAAGAGGGGAAGGACACCGTTTCTTGAAGCCAGCGGAAGAGAAAAGTAAGCAACCGACCTCGTCCTGACAAAAAGGCCGCCGGGCGGGGAAGGGGGCAGCGGTCCAGATCGGATCAGCAAAAAACAAAAGGGGGGGGTTAGTAGAGATATATCTAAGCCAGCCGGGAACTGGTAGAAAACATCCCCTTCGCCGGTTCTTCCTGAAGGGGAAAGGAGCCCGGAAACGGGACTCGGGAATGAAGGTCCGAAACCGGTGGGACAAAGGGGGGGAAAGAACTAGGCGGCCCGTGTGAAGAACTCCCAAACCCGTAGGAGCGTCCACACAAATTGCTTTCCAGTGAACATGAAACGGCAAAAGGAACAAGCATCAGGGGCCCGCACTGACGGGGGAATGACAAAGAAAAACGCCAGGATAAAAAAAAAAGAGCTACTTGGCGGCTTGGTCAGGAATGGGGTAAAAGCCTAGGGGAGTGGTCCTGCCAAAAACCAAACGGGCGGGGAGGGGTCCCTACATCTACACCGGGAAGGGGGGGTTTCGACCAAGGTAAAAAGAAGAGCCGGCACGGAGAGAGGGGTACATTGGGGGGGTGGAGGAGTCAAACCTCCTAACCATAACTCAAAAAAAAAAAGATGTCCTTACTGACCCATTGAGACGAATGGACAGGGAAAAATGTGAACCCGAAAAATACCCGACGGGACATTTTGGGGGGGGCCTGAAAGGGGGGAAACAAGGAAAAGACCCTAATCGACTGCCAAACAGGGGGACAACCGGGGTGAGAAAGCATCAAATATCTCATCAACGCTGCTAGTTGGGGGATGTGGACACAGGCCGCACGTTACCACAAAAGTGAAACGGGAAGGGGAAAAAAGCGCCTCGCCTGTCTCCCTCAAGCCCAAAGACCCGTCAAGCACTCAACACTCAACCCTTGGAAAGAAAGAAGAATTTGGCGGAAGGAAACGGGCCCTGGTAAGCAAAGGGGGGGGGTCTTCGGAAAAACGGGCGTCCTGACCGGGGAACTAAAAAGCGGGCAAGAGGGGGGGGGGGTTGGTAATTGATTTTGGGGGAGGGGCTCCCATCAGGATCCTATTAAAGGCTGAAAAACCTCTGGATGCCCGTTCAAACCAGGTGGGGGGGGCAGAGAGGGAGGAAAGTTCCCCTTCCGAAGAAATGAACAAGAGGGAGGGTTTTCCTAAGAATGCGTCAAAAAGAAAATCCCACACCCCCTACTCACAGGGGGGGGACGATGTTCCGTCCTAACAGGCCAAAAGCACCGCCGTATCCCGATAACGAACTCTGGGGGGACGGGTCAAAAAGAACGGATTAGGGAAAATAAGAAGGGAAGGAAAAGGACAGCAGTCACAAAAAAAAACAAATGGGTGAGATAGCATGATCCCGAAAAGAAAAAAAGGGAAGAAGCCAATGAACAGTGGATAGGCAAAAAATAAAGGGGGGGGGGACCACATAGTTATCACAGAGGTGGGGGGAACCCAAGGCCTAGGGTCCAGGGTTTCAAGAAGGTTGCCGGGAAGACTGCCCGGTCCCTGAGAGGGGGGGGGACTTTGTCTCAAACCCTTAAAACAGACAACTACACCCAAAACCGTTCGGAAATGAATCTGAAAAAAAAAAGGGGGTGTGTACTCTCCCCAGATTCGAAAAAAGAGTCGCCACGGCCCCTTTGAGTCCCATACTAAGAAGGGGGAAACAGTGAAGGCCCGTTTTGTTCATTCGACCTAGGGGCCCCGTTTAGGAAAAAAAAGAAAGACCGGGCTCCAGGATCGGGGAAAAGAAGGGAAAAATGAAGTCCGGAGAAAAATGGGAAAAGGGACCTCTAGAAAAAGGGGGGGCGCTCCCGGACGAACTACGGAACAGACCTTCCCCGAATAGTTAAGCGCCTACCTTTTCGATGCGACGACGGTAAATCACCTTGCAGAAACAGACGTAGGTAAATACGGGAGGGGGGGAACTTCAAGAAAAGGCAAAGGGAACAATCCGAAAGGACACGGGTCTCAGGGTTACACAGTTAGAATCGGCAAAGTTGGGCAAACACCAGTGACCCGGGGGGGTCATGGCCGGACAAAAAGATAAGAGAATCAAAAGAAAAAAAGCATCGACCGCGAATCTCCTATAAAAATCCATCTCTATAAGGAAGACAAAAGGGCCCGTATTTCCTGGGGGGGCCGAGCGTCCCCTAGAGAAGGGGGGGGGGCCGCTTCACCCAGAACTGAAGAGGGGGGAAAAGAGGGGAAAAATCCCTCCTGTTTGACCAATGCGATCGGGACAAAAGCAAATTGGGGTTTGAGGTGTTGTGTGGAGGAATGAAAAAGAAAACCATGTTGGGGTTGGGGGAAAAAGGGTCAGGGGGGGAAAATGTACAACCCCATCACAAATATGGCCGGGGGGGGGCAAAAAGGTAGGGGAAAACTCAACAAAAACCAGAAACGTGGGGAGGGGGGTGGATCGAACGGGGCCTCTTTTGATTTTTATGAAGGCTGGGGGGGGGGAGACGGGAAAAATCTTTATCGGCACTACCAGGGGAAGGGACCTTGATCCGGGGCAGAAAAAGAGGGGAACCGAGAGTGCTAAAAAACCGCCGAAAACTGAGGGGGGATTTTGCAGTGGTCATTCGCTAATAGGCCTTGGGGTGGGGTGGGGGGTACCAAAGAATCCTCACACTCCTTTAAGGAAAAAGAAACATCGGTAGTGAGCCAGCCGCCCTGGACACAGGTCATCTTATCGGGGGCCCTTTCTGCACGCCGGTGGGAGGGAGACACTACAGGAACATAATCGGCCCAACAATAAAAGGGGTTTGGTTAGAAACAGTTTCCGGAACGGGGGGGTGTTTTTGGGAGGTAGCGCTTCTTTCCGTTACAAATCCCCGGAAATAAAAAGAGAAGAGGGAGGGGGGGGAAGGAAGTCGGACCAGGGGGGCGTTATCCTTTGAATGCGACCCTGGGGAAGCGGACGGGCAAGTCCAGGAAATCATTCAACAGTCGGGCCCAAACAAAAAAAAATGGGTTAGAGGGGGGGGGGGGGAACCATTCGACCAAGAATGCCGACATAGCATAACTGAAGGGAAGGAAAAGCTATGAACAAGGAATCGGCCCGAAAAAGGAAAAAGAGAAAAAAAAGGAGGGAGGTTCCTAAGACACCCCTCGGAATGACAGAAGCTGTAGCCGTATCAAGTAGGGACTGCTCTAACTACTGGACGGACCAAGGAAGGGGGGGGGGAGTGCATCCGAAGTCCTATAAACAACGTAGGTAGTGATAGGGGACCTCCTCAGGGGGTGCTGCAGGGGATTCCATGCTCATCCCCAGTGGTGGCGTCGAGTGATGGCTCCAGAGAAAAAAACTGGGGGAAAAGGAAAGGGTACTTTGGAAAAAACGCTTTCTCACCGGGGAACAGCCCACTCACCGGGTCGTACCACAGGGGGATTCCTGGGTGGAAAGGGCCCCCAAACACCAGTCCGGATCACCGTGAAAGGGGTAGTGGGCGATTGTGACGCTAGGCGAGTTAAGAAAAACGTTGGGACCGGGGAAGAAAACCGGAAGGAGGAAAAACAAAAAGAACTTTGGTAGAATGTACAAAACAACAGTGTTTGAAAGGGGGCACGCCCCTTTTGGAGGAAACCTGGTTGGGTCCCCTGGCAGCCACATATCGACACAAAAAGGAAAACCTTGGGGGCGGGGGAAAATGGTGAACAAATGTGCACGGTCACGGAAGGGACAAATCCGGGAGAAAATGGTTGTGCTGATTGCAAGCAAGAGGGCGAAAGCGGTGGCGAGGGGGGGGCAAAAGAAAGCCCTTCAAACGTCAAAACTACGGGACTGGGGGGGACTCAGAATAACAGTAGGGGGAACGATTAGGAAGCCCAAGCGGCAAGAACGAAAGGTGAGGTACTGATGGCTTTTCAAAAAAAAACGCCGAGCCAAGACGGAGGGGTCTCTTTGGGGGGGTAAAGAAAGAAAGAACTTAAGATGGCAGGCGCACTTCGGTCACGCCCGCCCGCTTCTCTTGGGGGGGTGTTCGTATTTAACAGGGGTTTTGAAAAAAAAAAAAAATAAAGCAGATCAGATGTGGGGGGGGGGCGGTCCAAAGGCTTGTACAATCTAAAGGGCGGCAGAGGTTAGGGCTAATGAGGACCTTTCCAGGGGGAAAAGAGATCAAGGTGAGGAAAAGGAAAATAAACAGCCCACAGGGAGCCCCGCTGTCCGGAAGAGACTGCGGGGGGAAAAAGTGAAACAATTTAACCAAAAGCCACATTTACAGATGAACAAAAAAGGCTCGGAAAACGAGGGGGGTGGGGAGATAAACCACCAGAGAAAGTTGTCAAACTGGGGAGGCAATGCAACGCGGTGAGGTGGTCTGGGCCCACACTCGGGTATAAATAAGTCAGGGTTGCAATAAGAGGAAAAAAAATGCAACTGTTTTATAAGGAGACACCGACAAGGACAGGTGTGAAGCAGGGGAAAAGCTTGGGGAGGGGGGGGGGGGGGAAGACCTATTCCCATTTACAAAGGGGGTTGTTCCGCCCTCTCCGGGAATGGTAAGAAGGGAATCGGAGGGGGAAACTTGCAAGGGGGGAGAAGCCAGGGAGGGGATGAAACACACAACTTTGGTTGAACGTGGTTTGCGGTGTGAAGGAGTTTTTTAGACGAGAAATGCAGTGGGGGTAAGCAACAATAGAAAAGGGGTCTCTTACGCGGGGAAAACTCGAAGGCGAATAAAAGGGAAGGGGGGGGGAAGACTTTGGGCAAAGGAGGAGTCCCAATAAGAGGAAACTTTTTTGGGAAAACCATGACATTTTGAAGAAATTGTTAGAGAAAACCAAAACGTCGAATGAACGGTTAAAACACGGGAGGTAACACACCGGAGGAAATCTTTAGGAGGGTAAAGGGGAACCATTGGGGGAGTAGGGCTCTAAAGGGGAGAACGGGATTCAAAAAAAGAAACAAAAACGGGGGGGGAAAAAGAGATAGAGCAACACAGAAGGGGGAAAAACAAAAACTCCAACGCTGGGTTCCAGAATAAGGGGACCAGGCAAGGGGGTGAAACGCAAAAAGGAACCTTAAGGGTGGAGGGGCGCAAGGCTTTCCAAAGGCAGAAGGCATGGTATTGTGGGGAAGCTGCAAAGGATAGATTGGGGGGGACGAGCATCAAACTGCCACTTCGAACGTTCGAAACGGCGAGGGGAGATTCGAGAAAAGTTCAGTGTGCTGGGTCATCTGTGGAATAAAAAAAAAGGATAAAAACGAACACGGAAGAGACTGTGAGAACCAATCCAAAGGGAACATGCTAATAATTACAAAAGGAACTTTAGGGGGAAAAAATGGGCCCACACCAGTGGTCTCGGCAAATTCCTCCAGTCCCGTTACTGAAAATCATAATGGACAGAAAAAAGGTGATTCGGTTCAAGAAAGGGGAATAAAAAGGCAAGGAATCGTTGGATCCCAGGATCAGGATTTTGAATTCACACGAGTGGGGGAAAAAAGAACAAAAAAAACTCCCCAAAGTGACATACACGCCTTAACGCAAAAAGCGAAAAGCAAAAAAAACAATTAGCAGGGACGCGAAATGGGGAACTCTGGGGAAAAAAGGGAGGGGGGGGGGGCATTCGCATTCTGACAGAGGCACAAAAAGGCACTGGCATGGAATCGACGAAAAAAAAAAATGAGGGAGCTTCTTTTGAGAGACTGAACGTAGAAACAGGACACCGAAAGCAAAAAGGAGTTAAATTTGGGAAGAGAAAAGCAAGACGTGAAAATAGAAAGGGGGGTCAACCGCCGGGAAGAGAGGGGATGCAACGAATGGGAGGAAATTCAAAAGCAAGGGGGCTGTAGTAAAAGAAGCGACGCGAGGAAGTTTGCGGCTCAATTGTGAAAGAAGATCTAGCACCCAACTTGCCGTTTGACATGGCGCAGTAGATGGGAAACAGGGGTTTGAATACCGGATCAAGGAAGCAAACCGGCTTTTTACGGGACAGGAAGAAATAAAGAAAAAAAACAAGTTGGAAGGGAACCGCCATTAGGGGAGACAAAAATGATAAAAAAAGACGTGTCGGGCGGTGACCGTCTTTCCAGGGAAATGGGTCTGTGCAATATGGGGGGCATGGGCTGGGGAGCAAGGATGGAAGGTGGTGTAACCCCTCCAGGGGAAGGGGAAAAAGGGGAACGGGTGTCCTTAACCGGGGGGGTGTATACAAGTCGCTGTCCGCACGGTGGTCGGAGGGGGGGGGGGGGGAAGTACTCGAGGGGGAAAAACCGACAAACCGAACCTCCAACAGAAGGATGGTGGGGGCCCTGAAAAAAAAGGAAGGAACATTCCATGCTATCCAGAAGGGCCTAAGGGCCGGGGGGGTAGAAGTCTTAAATACCTAGGAAAAAAGGGGGTTATGGCACCCTCTCCACTATCAAAAAAACCATTGGGATTGAACTGAATGAAAGGAAAAAACAAAGGATGCAAAGAAGTAACGGGAAAAGAAAAATGGCGGATGAACGCCCTCTGGCCGTCCATAGAGGGGAAAGGGACTCGAAACGGTAGAGAGGCAGGGGAGGGGTCCCCGACTTTGTCAGAAAGGAAGAGGGGATGACTGTCCCCTTTTGTAAAAAAAAGGAACAAGATGAGACGTGCCTCGAGGGGGGGATGGGGAGGAAGACAAAAATGCTACATTGTGCTCGGAAAACTTGAGGTCCGGATCAACTACGACGGTTTCGACAAAAAACAAGGACTGTTCCGGGTCCAAAAAAAAAGGGTAGAAAGGAACCGGAGAACCAAAAAAGGGGAGAAGTAATGAACCGCCTCTTCGATGGAGCAGGGCGGGGGGAAAAAAGGAAAAGACGTCTGGCTGTGGGGAAAATCGAGAAGTCCGGACGGGAAATGAAAAAAGGGGGAAAAAAAAAAAGGTCTTGCCGCATCTGTGGAAGGTGCGGAGTGTGACCCGGGTCGACCGCCCCAGACAGATAAAATGTCGGTAAGTCGGAGAAACGAATGGAGCTGGGGGCCCAAGACACAAAAAGGAGAGGGATTCTGTTGTAAAGCATAAAAACAGGAGAGTAGAAAAAAAATGACACGGCTGGAAAAAAAAGCATTCATCGCTTAGAAAAAGAAAGGCGGCTGGCGAGGCATGAAGGAACTGGATCAGGAGGCCCTCGAAAAAGAGGATTTAGGGGCCGAAAGCCCAGAAGTAAACAACGTAACGTCGATAACGACAAACTACCATGAAAGGGTGCGGGGGGAGACATGTGGGGGGGGGGAAATGTGCCTTACAATGAAAAGAACATGAGAAATCAAGGTACGGCCCAAAAACTATGCATTCTTGCGCTTCAGACGGGGCGACACCACAAAAAAAAGTCAACGAAAAACAAAAATTGGGGGGAAGAGAGACATGGGGGGGGGGGAAGGCACCCCAAATGAATTTCCGGCGCAAAAGGGGGGGGGAAAAAAGGACTTCCCCATGGGAGTGAAGATTACGCAGAAAAGAGCTAAAAGCAGGAAAGAGGCCGGCAAGGTCGCCGCAGGAGGAACTCCGGTGTTCTGGGGGAAGGGAAGGGCTTCCTCCGGAGAGCCAAGGATAGGTACGCAGGACCAAAAAGTCCTTTGATCACTCCACACTCCTTCTCATCACAAGGGGGTCCGAAGACCGGTACCGCGAAGGAAGGGGAATGACCGTTTCCCCCGAAGTGAGAGAGAGAAGAACCTTCTAAAGGCATCGTACCGGCTAGGGGCCTAGAAAGCTTGCCGATCCGAATGGGGAAAAACACAGCTGGAAACGGGGGGAGGGGGGCCCGGAAGCAGGGGAATGATCGCGGCACGGGCCCCAAGGGAGACATGAACATCACGGCAAAAAAACCCTGCTCGTGCAGGAGATCCTTAACCAGAAGCGTCACACGCGGATGGGGAAGGGGGGGTCTAAAATTAACAGGGGAACCGAAAAGGCAATCCGTGTTCTAGGAACGAAACAGAAGCGCCCGGGTAAACAGAAGGGAAAAAAAGGTCACAGGACCGTTATCTGAGGGCCGAAAGCTGGTGCGTGCTTGGTTCAGTTTTAAGCAAAACGAACTCAAGCGAAAGACAAAAAACACCAAAGCCGAGGGGGCGTTGGACACCCTCTTGATAAACCGGGAACACCGGGGAGAACTCTTTTGTGGCAAGAATGAGGAAAAGGACAACTGACGGGCATCTGGGGCATAAGGCTGAATGCGGCGGGCGTTGGGGCAGGATCACCTCCTCTCTGTTCGCGAAAAAAAAAAACGGCCTGAAGGAACCTGTTTCTGGAAGGGGGGGCACGATTAAACCGTTTTCGGGAGGAGGTTTGAACCGGGGGGAAAAACGGGAAAGGGCCAGGGGCGGAAGACCAATCCGCCCAGCCAGAGAGGGGGGGGAAGGTCCGGTTCGGCGGAAAAGGTGGGGGAAAGCAAAATCATCGTCAAAGGTCGGATGGGAGCTGGGGACCACAGGGGGGCCCGTTTAACCTGATGGGACGGACGGAGGAAGAACAGGAAAAGCCAAATGGTGCCTAACGGGCCAAAAAAAGAATTCCAAAGCCATGACTGGAAAGGTGGTAACGGAAGAGGTCACCCGGGAAAACGGAAGGTACGGCAACTGTTATCAATCACCAGGGTACCCTCTAAAAATACGAAAGAAGTGTGCTTGGGAAAAAAAAGTCAAGTTTTGGAAATGATAGGAGCGCGGAGGACGGGGGGAAGGGGGACGCAGTACCGCTGGCGCTGGAGGTCCCATGCCGGGGGACCGGGTCCACCAGGGGATGACACAAGCGGTAAAAAGTGGGAGCAATCGGGGAAAGATTCGGCGAAACACGCCGTGCGGAAATCGATCGGTGCAAAAAAGAGGGGGGGGCCTTACCCCCCACGAGGTCTGAAGGGAGGAGGGGTTTGACAGGTTCCAGTCGTTCTGTCAAGAATGGGAACGGAAAAAAACAGTCCCGGCAAAGGATGTCGATGGGGGCGCCGGAAAAAACCCACAACCCAAAAAAAAACTAGAAGTGCCTTGTCCAGAGCCTCGGGTTGCGCTTCAAAAAAGGAACAGGGCGCTTCGGAAACAAAGGGGCCGTCCGGGGGGTTGCAAGGGGAAGAAAAAAAAATGGGGAAAAGGAAATAAATCGTCAAGGCCGGCGGGGGGGAAAGGAGGTTGGGGCAAAAGGGCCGCCAGCTCACACATTGCCGGCCGAGAGGAAAACCGTTTCAGGGAGGCCCGCACTGACAGGACGACCGCTTAAAGGGGCAAAAAAGGGGAACTCCATTCCGCACCTGGTCAGGACAAGAGAGGACCTGATCCCACTCACAGTCTGCCCCCGCCTCAAGTTAATCAAAAACTACAACCGTTCTCAAAAGGGGGAAGGCAGTTGTCCAGGATTCAAACGCGAGGGGGACCGAAGAAGATCAGAAGCCAAGAAAAACAAACAACGAGGGAGGGGAAATAGATAGACTATGCCTTACGAGGGATCAACCCTGGAAATCTTTCCCTCTCAGGGGGAGGGGGCCGCCTGCAGCCAGACGGTCTCAGCAACTTCTCATGGGACTGAAGGAAGGGGAGGCCTTACTATTCTGCCCGGGTGAAAGGAATAAATTACTGTCTGCCCTTATTCTTAGGCCAAGTTGGGAGGCCCGTGACCCCTGAAAAGGGGACAACTGCCCAGCATCGAGGGGGGAAAAAGGGGGACACGTTGGCATATCCTTGGAAGGAAAAGGGAACCAAATCCTGGGCAGAAAAAAAGAAAACGACAGGTCCGGGTCACCGAGGACGCGGGAGCGCTTCAAAAAACCCAGAGAACGGTTCGGTTTTTCGTCCTCAAGCCAGTAGGGTTCTCCCGGGGCAGAATAGGGGCCAAACTCAGGGAAAAAAAAAAAGGGGCCATTGTGTCTTGCGAAACGGAACGAAATTCGCAACCAAGCTGGTGCCGTTACTTCGGGGGAAGACAAAAAAGAACGAGGGACCGGGAAGGAGAACTCAAAAAAGAAAGGTTGCGGGCCAGGCAAACTCCTGGTTAACAAGAACAGGGAACCGCAACGGCAGGTGGGGCTCCGAGCTCCTGCAAAAAGGAAGGGCCAAATAAGCTGCGAGTGGGGGGCACAAAACCTGGGGACCCGCCGCCAAAAGGACCCCCGGCCGAAAAACGCACCTCCGCGGCCGGTCGGCATGACATTTCCCAGGGGAAAAGACCTCAGCGCACTGAAAGACAATGGCATCCGAGAATGACGTAATTGTCCCTTTCAGCCAAAAAGGGGGGCTCGGAGAAACGAAGGGACGGAACGGTACCAAAAAAAAAGCTAAAAAAAGGGGGGGTTAATATCTGAAGGGCGACAACAAAGGGGGAATGCCCGATCTTAGCAGAGAAAAGGGGCCACCAGGGGGGCGAAGCGCAAGCAGGGACGAACAGGGGAAAAAAAAGACTTTGTGCTAAAATGGCTACCTCACGCAAAATAAAGAAAAGTCCCAAGCACTGAGGTTCCTATTTCCTTCGAAACGTACAAGCAAATGGAAGCCCTATAGACGGAAAAGGTCCCGGAAACTGAATGGGACAAGGGGGGGGAAATCAACATCCTATCATCCAAAAAGCGGGGAAGGGGGAAGACATCAACATATTCCGCCAGAAGAGCAAGAAAACAGAAATACTTTTAGATGACATCGTGCCCAAACAGGGGTAGTAGACACAACGAAAGCGTTTTTGCAAGACCGCCAGGGTTTATCAAGGGATGACGACCGACGGCTTGACTAGGGAGGGCCGTTCGGTGAGGAAAAAAGGACAAGAACACCAAAACAGCCCGTTTCGGGGCTACGGCGTGGAACAGGGGTGGTGCGTGACGCCGGAAATCGCACCCGAGGCAAGGCCAGGGGTAGGGAATAGAACCGCCAAACTGGACCAGGGTGTTGTCATGAAAAAAAGGGGTTATTGCCCCTGCAAAAAAAAAAGGACCCGATCCGGCTTCGCCTCCTATCAGCTGATGTCCCTTGGTCGAAAGGGGGGGGGTCAAAAACAGAAGAAGTGCAAGAAGGGACCCCCCCCCCCTAACCCGCAGGAGGCCCCCATCCGGAACGGGGGGCATGCTTTCTTCCAGGGCAAGGGAAAACGGTAGCCTGTCCCGCAACCACGGGAGAGTGTAAAAGGGAATCAAATTGCAAAGGCAGCCCGACAGGAAAATCGCCCGAGAACAACTGTACATGCCCCAAAAAACAGGTGATGATCTGTCGGGGTGATCCCGGATCCAAGGGGGCCCGTCATGGTCCCGCCAGGGAAGGCCGGCTATCACCCGCAGCAACAAAAAAACCGCCTTAAAACCCCGCCCAAGGACAGAAGCGGATGAACCTTCCCGTAAAGGAGGTTCCTGGGGGGGGTTAAAAGAGGGGGGGGACGCTTCAATCTTAAAACGGACGCAGTCACCAAACAAGCTGGGAAAAAAAAGGACCGAAATTTCTTTAAGAGCCGTCCAAAAAAAAGGAGGAAATGGCTTCACGGCCCAGGGGCGTTGAAAGGGGTGTGGGGGGGTGCCCACGAAAAAACACATGCATTTGGGGGGGGTGGGGGGGGCCCGTAACCACTGTGGAAAATTGTCCCCACAGAAAAAGATGGGAATGCATTAGATTCCAGCAACCCGCAAGGAGGGGGGGGAAAAGCGGAAGGGGTAGGGGGTCTGAACTTAGCCGGGGGAAGGGGGATGCCCGGCGGAGGGAGGAACAGTGTAATGGCAAGGGGGTGCTGGCGAGGGCCTGAACTTGAAGGGTCTGAATCAAGTGGACAGAAAAGAGGGCCGATAGTGCGACCAGAACGGAGGCGGGTAAAGCAGAATTTCCGTTTTTTAATCAATGAAAAAAAAACAGCGGTCCCTCATTGGAGAAAAAAGCCAGCTCCAGGTTTTAGGTGGGAGGGAGAAAAACGGGGCCCGTAATCTTGTGGAGCGGATGTATACTGCCTGCAAACGTAGTTGAGGGGGGGACACTAAGCATCGGAGTAAAAGGGGGGGGGGTAAAATTTTTTGGAGGGTACCCCGTCGGATAAAAGGGGGGGGGGGGAGGGAAAGCGCCTTTACTTTGAAGTGTTCCCACCCTTAGAATCCAAGAACGGAAAGCGGAACGGCTGGGGAAAGTTGGATTTTTCCCCGTGTAGCCGGGTTTGGTCATCTACCGATCTGGCACAAAGGGGGAACCTCCTCAGACGTCGGGGGGGCGTGTAAGGGGTCGAAACAGAAAGCCGAAGCCACATCATCTAGGGAAAAGGACCCAACAGTGAAGGGGTTCGAAAGGATAAAAAGTTTAAGACCGAAACAAAAGTAAGACCGAATCTCTGGGGTATGAGGTTCGAGACTGGGATTACCTGGACGGACAAAGGGGGGGGGGGGGTTAATAGACCTCCTTGCCATGAACAACGAGTTTACGTAAAGCTGCAAGCTCCTCAAGGGGCGGGTTCCCCAAGAAGGAATCCAGGCCAAAAAACGCAACTCCCAATTACTCGTGGGGAAAAGAGGTCAATAGAAAAAAAGGGCAAGAAGGTGTCTAAACTTAATCCCCGGACCCTCTCAAGAAATAGACATTAAGGGGCAAGAAGCAGGGGGGGCGCCCTCACACCCAAATAAAGTCCTGGGGTTGGAGGGGAGAATGTGGATCGCGAATATGAGAAAGTCACCCAACAGGGCCTACTCAAGCTTGTCGAAAACAATACCTGGTAAAAAGAATCAACTGTCAATACACAGTTGGGTTCCCAAATAGCACGGGGGAAAGCCCTTCCAAAAAAGGGTTTCATAATTGAAGAGAGCTCCAAACAGCAACCCATAATGCCGTTTGGAATGGACGACGGTGCAACGAAAACCAATCGGGAGACTGGATTAAGTCATTCTAAAGAAAAAAGAGGGTTCGGCCTTCAGTCAGGGGAGACCTTTCAACCCGGAAAAGGGGGTAGCTTGAAAGGAAGGAATAACCGGAGAAACCAAAGAGGGGGGGGAAACAATGGCGGACGAAGGTGCGACGAGTCTCAAATTATCCCGCAAGAAACCACGACTCGAGTCCTCTGGGGGGGGGGGGAGGAAGAGGTCTTCTCACCAGGGACACCGCAATGGGCGCACTGCCTCTCTTTGTCCCTTCAGCAGGTTGCCCAGAGCGGGCAATCGCCTTTGGAAGGAGTTCAACAAGTTGGGCCTTTAATTTCGTACGAAGGGTCCGTAGGAGGGGAATCGGACGGTCCCGAGGAAAAACAAAAAACGACAATAGTTTAAAAGGAAGTCCCAGTTACGGAGCCTCAGCTTCAAAATGTAAAAGGTGCGAAATAGGAAGGCAAAACAGGGGGGAAAAAAAAGAAAGGGCACAAAAACATTGTGTAGGAGGTTCACTCAGAAAAAAGAGGGTTGGGGGGAAAAAAAACAGCTCGGAAGGGGGAGTAACTTTGGCTCGTTGAAGGGTGGGGGCTTGATGTCTCACAGAGGGGAGAAATAAGATTCAGGAGGGTTCAAAAGAAAGAAAAGGAAAAGGGGACACCAGGGATAAATGAGCACATCCAATTGGTGATACGGAGCAAAAAGGGGGACGGAAAGTTCCTGAAACCGATCACATGTGGGGTGCGGGGGGAAACGAGTCGCTAAGTTTAGAAAAAAAGGATGTCCGAGATTCCCTGGGAAAAGCGCCGCTTTTGTTCACACGTTTCAAGTAAAAGGATTTTGGGGAAGGGAGGTTTTTATGCCAGGAAAATGGACAAACAAATAGAATTGGTTCGTACTCCAAAAAAAACTCGAGGCCGAATGGACGGAAAAAAGGGAATTTGGAGACTTGGGGGAACAAAGAAGGATATCAGAATGCTGGGTCCACCAGGGACAGGGAAAGGGGAGGTTAAGCGTTGAAGATAACGAAAAACGCACGCACGTTGTGGGAAAACCTGAGTTTACACAGGCCCAATCTAGGAGGGGCCGCCGTTGAGTGGTGCCGCGGGCGGGTAGCGTGATTGA
>Ga0179591_1204419_pt1 | contig 16142 bp, 30 predicted proteins | sample CZOMad2_1_08_16f_FD_182891 | JGI IMG/M metagenome (GOLD analysis project Ga0179591, IMG submission 182891) | Vadose zone soil fungal communities from Angelo Coast Range Reserve, California, USA - CZOMad2_1_08_16fungal (PacBio error correction) | ecosystem: Environmental > Terrestrial > Soil >...
CACGCAAAAGTATTAGTTTATAAACGGAAATTGTGAAGGTTGGAGGGGTGTCGTAGTGGGGGTGGGACTGACGGGAAACCATACATCGCAGGTGGGGGGAGAGTGTGAGGGTAAGGGGGGGAATTCTTTAGCTTTAATAACGGTCTTTAATGACAGTAGTGCGTCAACTAAAGCAGGACCGGTGGGTTGCGGGGGGGGGAGGAGAAGGGGTACATGTTAATGGTCAGGAAGGTGATGGGGAGGGCAAGGGCGGCAGTTTCATGGGGGAAGCCCTACCTTCTGGTGACTAGGGGGGGTTTGTATAAAAAAGGAAAGCGTCACATCTTCACAGATTGATGGCACCCCTTCGCGGTGGGTAGTAACCAAGGTGTGGGGACAAACGGGGACATGATGCGGTATATTCAGGATACCAATGGAAAGGTGCAAAAGGAAACAGGTTATGGTCACCCTCCGTTGGATCAGAGTCCGTGTAGTGGGAAACCCCCTTTGATGAGGGCTGAAACTGACATGGGTGAAGGACAATCGGGAGTATCGGGGGGATGGGGGAGAAGTAAAAGGGGAAGAGGCCGGGGGGGGTCCTGGGGGTGTCAAACAATAAAGTGCCTACTACCAGGGGAAGGGGAGAAATCTGTTGTGGCACGACCAGTTCACCTCATTTCCCTTGGAACGGGACGGCATAGGGGGGGGTGGGGGGCTGGAAAGGAAGGGAGGGGTTGAAGGAGAGGGAAGGGGAGATCATGGGGCTTCTCAAAAGTATGGGGGAAAGAGATATTTACTATACCTGAAGACATGGAAAGGAACTTAATGAGAGCAAAAACTTTCGGAATGCATTGGGGTGATCGGACGGTCAGTGGGCAACAAGACGGAGAAAAAGAGGGGGGATGGAACGAGGTGTGGGGGGAACCTCCGCCGGATACGGAAGGAACGAGCAGTTTATATTACAGTTGTGGGTCATTCAACAAGCGATCCTGACACCTCCAAAGGTGAGGTGTGCTCCTGGTACAGCTCGGAGGGGGTGTAACCAATGCAGGTATGGGGGATGAAGGCGGAGAACAGGGGGAGGCGCGATAAAAAAAGGGAAAAGGGTCGAAAGTCAGGACAAAAAATCCATTCCTGTAGGACGACGAAAGAAGAAACACCCTGGGACATGCTCTCTATTGTAGCGGGGAAAACGAGGTTGAGGAGGACCAAAAGTATGTGATGAGAAATCTGGGATTCGGAGGGTAAAAGAATGTAAAGGAAAGAAAGGGGCCAGATCCAATGCATGTGCAGCCCACTAGGAGTCATTGAGGAGATGACAAAATACACCCGTTCCGCCCACTATATTTTACTACACGTTTGCATAGAAGAAGGTGTAGACCGAGATTCCTACATTTGACCTCACCCAGGAAGACAATTGCCTGGAAAATAAAGGGGAAAGAGGGCAAAAGAAAACGCCGAACCGTTTAAAACAAGCCCACAAGTTGACTGGGGGGTTGAAAGGACAGGGTCAATACCTTAATGGCGTGGAATATCCTTGGGTCCTAACGGCCAGAGGAAAACGGGGAAAAGCGGAAAATGGTCTTGATCGGCCGTTTTCGGGGACTAACGAGAGAGAGGGGAGGCCGAAGATGTGGACCAGGCTAATGAGAAGTTTAAAAAAAGACAGGAAAATGCTTTTGAACCATAAACCTGGCCGTGGATTCCTCTTCCCTGGAACGGGAAAAGTGGAATTGGAGCAAAACCGACAATTGGACGACAGGGTCCGCTGCAGAAGATCAATGGTTGGAGGGGGTGAAGGAAGGACCGACCGGAAATTTGAAGGAAAGGGATCCGCTGGTCCAAGGACTTAGTGCCGGACAGCATGTGCATACGATCCTGGAATGGACAGGGAAGAGGTCTGCGGGCGTAGAAGAAACTACAAAAGCTCGGACATGCAATGTTAAAACTTCGAAAGTTCAAATGGTCCGAATGGGGGAGAAGTATCAGAGTCAGGGTTGTGTATGGAGAGGGACGGACTGGATTTGGGGACGCCAGGGTCATCCCGGTGGGGAAACATAGGGATTATGCTGCCAGAAGGCCCTCACAAGAACGGACTCATGTGGGGGACGGCAAAACCGAATCCCAAACCCCTTACCTGCTTGTCATCAGAAGCCTAACCCATGAACAAGATACGCCCTCAGGGGGTGGTTCTGAAGAGAAAGGAAATAAAAGAGAAAGCGAAAGAACGCTGAGGGGGGAAAACTCTTTGGGGGAGGTATGGCAGTGAGATCGGACGAATGAGATAGCTTCGATGGATCATGAGTTAGTAAAGACAAGACTGCCGAGCTCGCCATTCAAATGTGAAGGACAACGCCGGGAATGTGTGGAAAACGCGGCATGAAGAACGGCACCTACAGCATCAGCGTACATGTCAGGGAAAAATTGGGGAAATCTCAGACTAATACAAAAGAGTGAAATTGAAGGGCTGCAGGACAGACAGCAGTATCGTGGGGGGTGATCCAGGCGAAGGATGAACGGCGGAGGCACCCTCCGCAAAATGGCGACCATCAACGGACGAGTACTGGCGGCACACTAAGAAATTTTGAGGGACGGAGAAGGAAAAAGGTGAGGTGGTGCCCACGGAATTACCAGCCTAGCAATTTGAAGACTGGCAATGGAGCTCACGCCGAAGAAGAATCGGGGCGGACCAGGATCGCGCGAACAAGGCAGCCCGTCGACCCGAGCACGAGAGCTTTACAATAATAAAGGAAACAGGGCCGGCCAGGAAAAGGGAGAAAATGCATAGAATGAAACCTGTGGGGTGTCAAATCTACGACCAACTGGGCCACCTGAAACCTGGGGGCAACCACTCGAGGGGAAAAAGTGTAAAGAGAAGATCTACGTGGCAATGTTTCAGTGGTTTCGGGGTGTGTCGTGCGGTTTGGAAACCACAGTGCTCAGTTCATGTTGCTCATCGTGTCTCCCCGTCTTTAAGGAGAGCCCTGGGGCGGGGACAGGCTCACGGGCGTCTACTGGGGTGAGACCTTAGGAATTGTTCTCGGAAGCATCAGCCGAGACGGGTGAAAGATGATTTCTCTTAGGCGTGGACAACAGCTTATGCGACGGAGGACCTGGAGGGCAGTGGGGGTTTCAAACAAGGGGTTTATTCGTAAGACACAATTTCGACCTGGGGAGGCGCTTGTCAGGTATCCGTCCGTCGTGCATGACGGAGGGATGAACAGTTGCCTACGGGCGGGCGTAGAGAAAGTTGTGGTGAAAGTACTGAAGCGGGATAAAAACCGGGGTACATGACCTTCTTGCAGCAGGCGCCGCAAAACCCCCCCCAAAAGCCAAATTCAAGTTTCACGCTTGACAGGTGGCATTGGACGAGTGTTCCGAAGCGGGAAGTTGAATACGAAACAGGCGAAAGCAAGGAGGGTGGGGATGCGGGGTTACATGCGGTTTGTCGATGGCCACAATAGTCGTAGTTCTGACAGTTCACCGGGGTTATGGGGCGGAGCTCACTGTGGGGGGGTTTTAGGAGCACGGGAATTTTCCAAAATTTCAAATGACCATTCAGAGTCGTCTATCTCCTTGCCGGTGGGAATGACGCGCGGGCACGGCTACAGCCATGTATGAACAAAGAAGCTGGGATTAGAGGGAAAAAAGCGGCTCCGTTGTTACGGGGGGGGGGGGGAGCTCAGTCCGGGGGTTTGGGCGTGCCGCAAAAGGACAGATGAGCCGCCAGCAGGAGGGAGTAGAGGTGTTTTTGGATGGCATAATTACTCGATGGGCAAGAAAAATGGGGGGGTCCGATCGCCCATTTCTTTTGCCTATGTCAGAAGCCGTAGGTCCTGCGCCCCCGGTCGAATGGGCCTTGTAATGAAGATAACTGTGATGGCCCGAAAAGGACTGTTATTCTCACTACATCCGAGGGGAACCGTTCCAGCGGATCGGGGAGATGCCGCACACATGACTAGGGAACACCGCTTGGCCAGGATAAGGGTTTCCTACAATTTGAGGGAAGGGAGGAAAAGCATACGCAACCGGGGTGCTCTTACGGGAGTTTGCTATCAACACATTTGGTCGGGGTTTTTGAGGGCACCGTCTGGCTTTAAAAAACCCGGTGCCCTCTCTAGTCAGGGAGAGGGGGATTAAGCCGGGGCGCTGTAGTTTATTTCCCATTCTGAACGTGGGGGGGGGCTCCCAAGGAATCGCACGCGCGCGAGGTAACCCGTGAGGGGCACCACTGAAAGTGCGGTGCGGAGGGGTCGCGGAGGGAAATACAACGTAATCAGGGCTTGGGCACTTACACTATCAAAGGTCCGGGGTGTTTCTACACGTCCAAGGGTGGGCTTTTCGACGGTCGTAGGTCGGGGTGGTGAAATGGGAGAGGGCCCACAGAGGAGGGGGGAGTCCGGGGAGGGAGCTCATTTTACTAATATGATCTTATGAACGGTCAACAGAAACTCTCGGGCCGACGTGGGGGTGCGGTTAGGTGCGCTCAGGTCGTCGATGGTGAGTGTCCAGAAGCGGTGGAGGAGGATGCGGTCCCTTCCTGGGATCATCTGGCCGCCCTGAAGATGTGAGAATGACCTTGGTGTTTTCTCAACTAACAATCGTGGGGTCCGGCGTATTCAAGAGCAGGGACATCGTGCTTCCCTCAAACAGGAGAGAGCCGGGATGGGGAGTCATGGGGGGGGAACAGTTTGGGGGGAGGGGGAGTCTGTGACCAGGTCCTTGGGGAACAGCCACCTCCATTGGTAGTCAATTAACACTAAGAACTTTGTAATGGATAAAAGAAAGACGCTTAGGGGAAAAATGGGGTAAGTGAGCACATGCCGTCATTTCAAAGGGTGGCGGAGAGCGTCCGGTGAGGGTTCGGATGATAAATCCGCATTATGACCGGGGAGCAGAGGTTGCTGCCTGGTTAGGGTGGAAAAAGGACGACAAGGATTGAGGGATTGTTGGAGACCAGTATGCACCTATCTGTCCCATTGGCCGCACCGACTTAAGCAAAGTGGTTGGTAACAGTAGCATGGTGAAGGATGTGATGATGCTCGGGCAGAGGAGAGACAACAACAACAAGGGGGGGAAGGGAAAAGGGGGAGGACCCTGGCCTCAAGAATTTAAAAAGGCCAGAGGCAAAAAACTTTGCTGATGCTGTGTCAAATTTCAATAGGAGGTGCAAATCCTGTCCTGCAAACAAGCAGGACAAAAAACCCCCAAGGCAGCCTTGGTCGGGCAGGCTTGTTCTTGGTACCTGAGTGAGAAAAAAAAAACGGGGAATTGCGCACCGGGGGTTTGACAACATTGCAAGTGAATTCTACAGGGATCCAACGATGTCAAGTCAATAAGGTTGTTGCTAAAGAAGGGGGGTAAGAAGAGGCTCTGAAAAGGGGATGGCCATCGTCCGTGGTGGCTGAGCAAAGGGCGGGGTGATGTAACCTTTGCGGGCGCGCCGCGCGCACTGATCCGCCGACAATGAAGGCCGCTAATAAGAAATAACAAGCGGGTACAAGCGATGGGTTCGCTTTTAATTTCTGCGGCACGATTTTTGTGGGTGCGGAGAAAAAAACACCATGATCCATCGGGGGGGGGAAAAAACGAGTTCGAGGTAAGAACGGAGAAAAAGCATGAAAAGGCAACACCGGCCGCATCCGCCACGGCTTGCAGGAATCCAGCCCTAGAAGATCGTAGGGGGAGGGAGAGAAAGGCAAAAAGAAAAAAGTAGGAAGGGAACGAGGGTGGGGAAGGGATAGCCATATTATTACAGCCAGAATCCCTACTTAACCTCCCACTGAGCTTTAAACGCAGAATAAGGGGGGCATGCAAGAACGACCTACAAAGGGGAGAGGAAAGCCAAGGGAAAGTTAGAAACAAGAATTTCTGTTCGGCCGAAGACTTAGGCGCGCACGGGAAGCAATTGGGGCGGTGCCCGGTCTGAGGGACCGTGAGGAAAAAAAGGGGAGGGATCGCAAGGGTCTTTCGAACGTTCTCCGTTCTATCTAGGGGGGGAAGGAACAAAAGTATGGGGGGGGGCGAAGTGGGGGACTCTTACCCAGGGCTTCATAAACCGACAGGGGGGGAGGGCAATCGGCGGGAGGGAAAGGGGGGAGCCCCGATCAAAACGACGTGTCCTGCATTGGGAGAATCCGTCATTCAAAGTCATCAGGTTGCGGGCTGACGGCAGGAAGACCGCTGAGACACTTGCGCAGTGGAGAAGGAGTGCTAGTAAAGGCAATGTGCGGCAGTGCGATCCGTGGCTGGATCTCGTGAGCCATAAGGCGGGAAAGAGAAAGAAAGAGAGGACTGAAATTAAAGTGATCGTCGAAAGGACGGTTTTGGACCTACCTGGTCTCTATGTAGAGAAGGGAGGGGAAGGGGGGAGGGCAATAGGGCCAAAGCGGAAGTGGTGAGCATCCTCGAATACTGGGGGGGAAACCATCGATTTATGAGGAAAGTAAAAATGTCCGTCCTCCGCTGGGACGTAGCAGAAAGCCTGGGAGTGCGGCCGCAGAGTAAGGAAAAAACGGCGAGGAGAGAAAAAATGAAACGAACTCAGTGGGTGGTGTTCAGGACCGATTAGGACTGTGGGGGGAATGGGGGGGGTTGTTCCGTGCACCTCTGGAATCTACCACTGGCCGGCTCATTAGAGAACAATTTAGGAGGGAAGGAGGAAAAAGTGGGGGTGCCGCACATTTCGCACCAGTTCAACCTCGGGGGAAGTTCAACGGCCGACGGGGGGGTGGCCATAGTCAAAATGAAGTCATTCAGGAAATAGGGGAAAGACGTCAGAAGAACTCTCGGGGCGATTCAATTCCATCAGGCTTTAACAGCGTCAAGTCCCTAAAACGTTAGTTGTAAGGGGGGAAGTGGAAGGGAGGAGGAAAAATCGTTAGCTCTTTTGTTTTTTATTATACCAAGTAGAGTAATGGAACACGGGAGGACGGTCCTCGAAAGGAGGCAATTGGATCCAGAAAAAGAGGACGATGAAGACACTTCCCACAAAGTACTAGAATTTGAGCGATTACAAAGGGCGAATGAACCCAGGGGGGGTGGGCAACCAAAACGTAGAGGCCCGGTCGGGAGAAGAGTGAATTAAGGGCAAAAATGGCGTCGAATCCTACCATCATGTTTACACTGTCGGAGGGAGGGGGCACCGCGACAGGCAGACCAAATAAGGGCCGAACACAGAAGCAAGAGCACATCAAGACGCACAGGAGGCAGGCAAGTGGGGGAAGAGACTATACGGGAAGGGTTGTCATACGACCACAACTGTCCACACACCTAAGACACCGTTGCATGGGGTAAAAGAAACCTGGGGCGAGGATATCACCAAAAAAGGGGGGAAGGAAAGAGAGGGAATCGCCTTGTTTTGATCATTTAGGGGGGGGGAGTGACAGTGGGGTGGGATGGGAGTTTTTTTGGGAGAGGGGGGGCAACCACCAGTTAGATTAATCGAGGGATTTCATTTGGCTAGTATGCCCTGAGGAGGATTCTCGGGGATAGGGGGCAGACCCAGTTTGTACGTGGGGGAGGAGAGGGAAGAAGACGAGCCGGGTGAGGGAGAGATGTTTTCTTTAAGAAGGGGCCGGGGGAGCGTAGCGGACAGGATCGTTTTTAAACCGGGGGGTGGTACCAAAAACAAAAAAAAAAAAAAAAAAAAAAAAAAAAAAAAAAAAAAAAAAAAAAAAAAAAAGAAAAAAAAAAAAAAAAACAAAAAAAAGAAAAAAGAACACAAAAAAAATAAAAAAAATCGTTTATTTAGAACTTTCTCTCCAAATGTTTAGAGGAATTTCGTCAGGGAGAGAGGGGGAGTGGAAGTCCTTTCGTTGTCCTTCTTTATCCCCTTTGGAACTGAGTGCGTCTTAGGAAGCCGTGTTCAAGGACTGAGATTTTTTAGAAAAGGGACTGGTGAAGCAGGGAAAGCGGCAAAGAGCTCACTTCAGTTCAGCTTTAGTGCGGGCATGGAAAGAGGTTCAAATAAGAGGAAGTGGAGCGAACTGGACGATTCGGAGGCATGGATTGGTGGGGTTGGAGAAGGGGTGGGAGAGATGACACATTCGCGGCTTTGATTTACACCGGGTGGGAACTGGGCTTTAGCAGAACGGCGGGGTATTAGGCCATGGGAGGTTCCGAAGGTTCCTGTAGAATTCAGAGGGGAAGTACGATCTCCGGAAGGGGGGGGGGGAAAAGAGGGAAGGGGACGTCCCAAGATGAACAGGGAAAGCTGTTTTCGAGCCATCCCATTCTTCTGAGTGTTCCTGAGGGGGGGGTTTCGGCGGAGAAGAAGGAAGTGGGGTGGGGAGGGTGGCGCTACAGCAGTATTATTCCGAAAAAAGAGGGGTAGGGGATGGGGGGGAAGGGAGAAGAAGGTCTTTCTCCAGCGCCTTATTTGGACCGGATTGCTCGTGACTAATGGAGTTTTTGGAAAAACGAATGAAAGAAAGTATACTTCACGGACAAAGGGAGAAAATGGGAAAGGAGGCCATGGAGGGGACTAGAAATGGGAAGGAGGACGAAAGCGTTGGAGTTCTTTCTCCCCTCTTTTCCACGAGGTCCAGCCAGGGATAGGGCTGCCCGAACAAAGGAAGGATCTGACACTCCTGGAAGGGTGCAAAGGGGGAGAAAAATTCTTTGGGGAGACAGGGGGAGTCGCAGGACAGAAAAGAAACCTGTCAGTTACTTTATTAACTCAGGTATTACAATTTGTAGGGTTTTTGGGAATTGCAAAAGTGATAAGGATTCCGACTCCGAGGGGGTGCAACCTCTCCGGGCCAGAGAGAGGAAGGTGGTTTTTAAAAGGTGTCAATGGCCGTCATGGGGCATTGTAACGTTCATTTAAAAACTCGGGAAGGGGGGTTTTCGACTCTCAAGGAGACTATATTTTAAACCCCTTTGTAAAGAGGGGGGAGAGAAGGTCGTGGGATAGGAAAGGTCAAGCAGAAAGACAAGGAGTTCATGTCCGCCTCATTCTTCGGAAAGCCAGGGCACGGGAGTTTGGCGACGCCAATTGTTTTGGAGGGTCGGGGTGGTAGGGGGTAGTTGGGGGATTACGGTCCCCGAAAGGCGAGGGGGTATTCTTTGGGCGTACGAGCGTAACTACGTACTTTGTATATGCTCTGTAAGTTTTTCCATCCAAACAGAGGAGAGAAAAGTGGGGGGAGTTTGAAGACTTCTCAACTGAATTCTGAGGGTCTTGGGGAGGTCATGCATATGTGATGGGGAAATTGAAGGTGCCAGGGGAACTAGACAGAAAGACTGTCAGAACGACCAGGAGGGAGAAGGTTTAAGGTGAAGGGGGGGGGTTCTTGGGGCTCCCACAAAATCGTGGGTCAAAGAACATTAGAAATAAATAGGTGAGGGACAATCGAGGGAGCGGAGGAGGGACAGTGGGAAGGGAGGGAGTGGGAGAGTGATGTAGGGGAAGGGTCCGGGGAGAGCCCGTGCCCCAGGGTATTAAAGGAACAAAGAAGCGGGGAGCATGAACAAGCTGAAGGAAGGAGTGGGCAACCGTAGGGAAGCTTCCAACTGCCTGGGGAGGGAGATACGGTAAAAGAAGATTAGCTGGATGAGACCGCAATTTAAACGGGGAAGAGGAAGGGTTTAGGGACCTGGGCTGAGGGGGGGGAAAGAAGACCTGCCAAACCGTTGCTGTGGGGGGGGGGATACCAGGATGAACCTCCGGGGATGAAAGGGGGAAAGACTTCAGAAGGGGGGGGGGGGAGGTCTGAATTCCTTCAGGGAGGAGTGTATTTTGAAAAGGGGGTAGCGTCGGAAGTACTCACAAGCAAAAAGGGGAGAGAAGGGAAGAGTTTTGAGGGAAAACGAGCCATTTCCCCTTCCAGGAGGGGGAAGGGGCTGAGTAGGGTGAGGAAAAAGTTGCAAGGGGTTGCAACTTGTCTTGCCCACAATCCGTCGCCAAAAGGAAAATAATTGGGAGTGGACGAGACAGCAGTGGGAAAACCAAAATGGCAGCCTTAGGGAGGTAACCGTGGTTTGGGGAACAGCGAGGGAAATGAGAGGACGACAGAAAAAGGGGTGTGGAATCAGTTTGAAACGCTTTACGCAATGCTCACGTAAGGGAGGTCCAGAAAAGGAAGTGAGTTGGCATGTATGCAGTTGGTTGTGGATGGGCATCACAAAGGTGGGGAGGGCAGAACAAGACCTGATGAATCTACTTCCCAATCCCGGGCTCTCAAGGAGGCAGAAAAGAATAGCCGGGTTGAGAAGACAAGGGGAAGAGGCACGTCCTGCGGTAAAAAATGTTGTGCAAGGGGCGGGAAAAAAAAAGTAATCAACGGGATATACATATTGAGAAAATGGGGTACGGAGGTCGAGGCCAGTAGGAAAAAAAAAGACTAGGCTCGAGCAGAATTGGTGTACCTAATCACCATCTTGCATGAATGAAAGCGAATAGGGGAAGAGTAGAGGAAAAGTAAAAGACATGACCAGCAGCATATGTGTGGACTACGCGTTGAATAAGCAGCCGGAGGGGGCAGCAACGAGAGAAGATTTAACTAAAAGTGGGATACTGGTGGAAGGCCGCCTTCAATGGGGGATAAGCGGGGATAAAAAGACCGATTTACGACATGCCACAAGTTTACGGTGGGGAAACAACGGCCCTTACTGGGAGACGTGGACGAATGACTGCGGCGACCGTTGAGGTTACCGGCCGTTACTGAAAAGAGTCGACAGGTTCACAGGCTCGTGCGGGGGACGAGTCCCTGGTCTGTTGCCCGGCGGTAAAGGGGCCTAATAAAACGAGAACCGGGTATCTCTTTGAGCCGGACAAAACAAGTAAAGGGGGAAAGGTGAGAGGACATTACCTACCGGCTTTCCAAGAAGGAAATGGGGAAGAGGTGGGCGAGGGGGGGACAAAAGGGGAACGGCATAGGCCGGCGATCAAAACCCACGCAGTGTCATACAGTGAACTGGTGAAAGTAGGAGCAGAGTCTGGTGGGAGCATGTGTAAACTTGCTTGTAAGCGACAGCAAATTGAGAAAGGGAGAGAAAAAACTCTGGGCCGCTGAGGGTGCAAGATCAAGGCATGGTGTGAGGGCGAAAATCGAGAAAGGAGTGAAAGACTCGTCTGTCAGTAAGAAAGAAAGCGTAGCGGCAAATGTCAAGGGATCGGATAAAAGGCTAGTTGACACATGGGGGGGGGAGCAGGGTACCGAAGGTGAGGTGGATTCATAAGGGGAGGGTGATAACGTCCAGAACATGGGGGTAGAAACCATCTTTATTAGATTAAAAGAAAGAGTCCTAGACACTGGCAGACGGATGTCGGGTGCGAAGAGAATCACCGAAACCCGCGCCTGAGGAGACCGAAACCGAAGAGAAAAAGGAAGGGGGGCTGGGGAAGGAACTCACACGCTGATCACCAACTTCTGAGGTCATCAAATGGGGGGGAGGGGAAGGGCAGGCATCTACCAGTAAGGGATAAGGCAATCGGCGAGGGGAGATGACTTCAAGAAATATTCCTAACAGGAAGAGGCGAACGCAAGGGGAAAAGGTGAAGGGAGCAGCCGACTAAAAACTGGGGTGGCCGACCAAGAACGCGTGCTATGAAGAGGTCACGAGCGGACAAAGAAGACACGATTCTGGGGAAATGGAAGATGAAGCAGGGGGATGGGAAAAAGAGAACCTCCCTCATCGGGATAAAGGGACTGCAGGGTGTGTGAGGAGCCTGCATGGGGTGGTTAGTGGGAGTACAAGCTCGGTGGGGGTTGGGTGGTAGGAATTCTCTTACTTTAAAATTCGGGGTAGTCGGAAGGGGGGGAACGACCATGAGGAAAAATGGGGTAAGAAAGAAGCACTACTGGATGAGTGAAACGAATACAATCAGGAAAAGTGGGGAGATTACGAGAATTCACCCAGGGGAAGGTTTTTTTAGGACCCAGAACATCCGCATTAACATAAAAACCGGTATCGAGAGGGTCGGGAAACTGTCCAAGACTACAAAGTACAAGGGGGAGGAAGGAGGGCTGGCAGGCTCTCGAACAATCCTGCAACATGGGGAGAAACGGGACCGAGGGAGAATCACCCCCATTCTAGGAGGAAATGGGAAAGGGATGAGGGAAAGGGGAACCGGATGGGGGTTTCAAATACTACCAAAGGGCACACCACTGGGAGGTACAAAAGTTCTATCTAAAACACCAACTGAGAGGAAGGGGAAGGGGAAAATGTCTAAAGGGGGGGGATCGGGGGGGTTTTCTGCCAGGGGGTGGGGCAGTGCGTTGGACACACAGTTGACTAGGTCCTGCATTTCGAAAGTGGGGGGAGGTATAGACCTGGTGCGTGATTAAGGATCACGGTCGTAATCGGGTGGCGGGCCATTCTGGGGAGCCGGTGTTAGAAGGGGACGAAGCCACGAAAGGCTGGTTCGGTGGTGTTACTTAAGGTTCGGCATTGAGAAGACGGGGGAAGAATGATTATGACGAACGGGATGGTGGCATGGCAAAAGGGGTTTTCACAAACACACAACATGTGTGAGGAGGCTGTCTCTAAAGTTTATAAGGACAAGTGGGGGGGGGGGATAAGGTTCCAGTTAAGAGGAATGTTCTGATGGGGTTCGACATCCCATATATGCTGAAGAGGGAGGGCGTAGCGTGGTGCCATTACCTTCTCATGGTGAAGAACGGAGCTTGCTGAAGGGAGGGGGGGCGAGACCTCAAGACATTGGAAGATGGGTGTCGGGGTTACTTGAAGTGTGCAGACGATGGCGTGGAAAGAGAAAGGATGGATAGCAGTAGGTTGGTAAAGACACTTTCCAAGGGGGAGGATGGGAGTAATGCTAGAGAGGGATGTCCAGGTTGAGTCGGGAGGGGAAACTGGGTATCGGCCACATGGTATGGGTTCACCGAATGGATGCGTAGCCGCATAGGATAGAATAAGTGACAGGTAAGTCCCCTGAATAAACCAGGGATTAGGCAAGAGCGGGAGGACAAGGGAGGAAAAACACTCAGGTAGAGGGGGGGGGGTAAGGGGGGGGTTACGACCTGATGTGTTGGGTCTTTTAGATCTTTCGGAAAGATGGTGGGAGGAATCAGGGGGGGGGAATTTGTGTCGGGGGTAGTAGGTTCAAGCCCAAATGGATTAGATTCATGCGAACCTATAGGGGAAGGGGTTGGGGGAAAGAATGGAAATGCAAATTATCCTTCTCTTTGCATTTCCGGGGAGCCCGTTGTTAGGAAGAAGGGGAACTTGGGAAGAAGGAGCTTCAGTGTGATTTCTTATCCAGAAAAACTGGGAAAAGGACCTCCGGGGAGGGGGGGACGAAAATAAGAGGTCGGGGCACCTCAAGAAGTTGGCATGCGTGGGGGCAGACCGTTTTGTGGCCGCCATGGGAGGGAGTGCGCGGCCACGTTACTCCAATTGGTTGCTGGAGAGTAAGGGATTAAAAAGTAAAGGAAAGAAAGGGGGGGGAGGGTGTTTAGGGGGTGCCCAATTCAAGCGGGGGGGGGGATGGGGAACATGAAGGAACGCCTTCAAGGGGATTTAGGAGTAGGATAGGGTTCGGGCAAGAGGAGGGAAAGCATTCCCTGGTTACTTATGGGATGACAGGGGACCTCAACTGGGGTGTAGGAAGGTCTCCTGATTGATAAACCGTGGAAAGGGGAAGGACGGAGAGGGGGAAGAAGGGAAGGGACGACTACCAAAGGGATTCCAGCTCCTCATTCGAGGAAAGAATCATGGGCAGGGGGGGTGGACAGAAGAACGGGTTGGGGGGGAGGGAGGCAGGCGGAGGGGTGACTGATCCTCACTTAAGGGGCTGACTTGGGAGGACAACTGGGGGGGAGAGTGCATGGGGGGGGAGGAATAGAACGTGGTCCCCATCTCAGGGCCACCGAGCTGGGGTTTACGGTTGAAGGGGAGGGATAAAGGGAGGGGGGAGGGGCGGATCAAGAGCGGGAGGATGGTGGGGGCCAACTTGGAGTCCTTGATATGGGCTCTCAGAAAAAACAGGAGAAGATGTTCGAAGGGGAGGGGGTTTACGGGCCAAGACGGGGGGGGGGGGCGGAAAGAGGGTCAGACTTTCTTGATGGTCAACCCGTGCCGAGCAGGCTTGGTTCGTCAGGGAGGTAGGGGGGGGAGGAGGGGGGTGGTCACCGGGGCAACCAGTCCTGGGCCTAACGCCGTGGGGGGTGGGAGACAAAGGAGGGAAGAACAACGCAATATCTTGCCCCTTTCCTTGCGGACCAGGCGTGAAAAGGAGGGGGAGGATAAAGGGTATTGAGGTGATGAAAATTAACTGAGGTTACACCTTGCAGCAATGAAGGGGAGATGGGAGGGGGGAAGAAGGGAACGAAAGAACCGGGACGTGCTCCGCTTGGGCCTGACGTGCCTCTCTTTTCGCCCCGCCTTCAGCAAAGGGTGGGAGGGGGGGAGACTTCCGTCTGGGAGGGGGGAAGGGGAAGGTAGAGATAGAGACAACAACAGTAGGGGAGCGGAGAGAGAAAGAAAAAAAAAAGAAAAACGTGAAAGGAAAGGGGAAGGAGGGTTTGTCTGAATTCTTGCGCAACTCGGTGCGTTGATCCTGTTCCCCCAAGAAATGATAATTGTTCAGGGAGGAGGGGTTGTTCACGGAAATGAAAGGAAGAAGAGTTCTAAAAGGGGGAGGTTGTGTGTGGGGGGGGGAGTCCCGTCCCCTGGGTCCACAAGGCATTGTTGGAATGGGGACGACGAAAAGAAAACAATTAGAAGGCCTTGCATTTAAAGGGCGGGTGTGAGGAGAAATAGGGGTGGTTCTCACCGGTGCCGGGTCTCAACGATCATAGCGTAAGACGAGAAGGAAGGAAATAGAAGAAGCAGAAGGGGGAAAAAAGCAGATGTGCGGCTGTGTTCGTGTGGCGGGTACCGTTGTCAGGGGGGGATAAAACAGCAAAAGAGAGGGGGGAAAACTTCGAAGGAAGGGGAGGGATCAAGAGACCATCAATGTGGGGGGGGGGACAGGATAGAGGCTGGGAAAGATGAACACGACCTACTGGATGTAAAAAGCAAGGTCAATGAACGAACGGTCCGGGAAAAAGAGGGAGGGGGGGAAGAAGTATAATTCCGATGGAGGACAAAGGAATGAAGTTGAAGAAACAGGAAGAAAGGAGAGCTGACAAGGGACCGGCATCAAGAAACGACATACAGGCCGTTTAACTACAAGACCAAAAGGGTACAGGGAGTAAAGGAATTTGGGGTCTCTTGGACGAATACTCGGGCGTGACTGTAAGCCCGGTCTTGGGGGGGAGGACCGGAGGGAGGGAAAGGTGAAGGACTGGGACTTTTCCCCTAGAGGACAGGGGTGGGTAAAATAGAGGAGAAAAGAAGGAGGGGGGAAAAAAGAATGGTTACTACGTTGCAATACCATGTCTGCGCACGTTCGGGCCAATAAAAATAACATCTTAGAATCGACGCGGCACCGGGGGCATTGACTGGACGATAAGGGTGGGTTAATGATGAATGGGGTCAGTATGAGAAGAATCATTGGGGGTGGGGGGGAGGCCGGGAGAACGGCGCAAAGTTGATCCTCTGAAGAGTATTTGGTACATGATTGGGGAGGCAAGTCCATTACCAGGGGAATGTGGGACGAGAGGGGGAGGGAAATAAGAGACGTGAGAAAAAAGTGACACAGGCTAGGTATACGCCGAATTTTACGCGGGAGTGTGAGAGGCGAAGAGGATTCTTTGGTTGCGAAATAGGCATTTGCATCTGTCATAGACAATGGAACTCAGGGTCTGACTGGGAAGGACAGAGAATGTCCTTCCTCATTTGGAACCTCTCCCTCACCGCACCAGGAAAGTCGGCGAGGCCAAGAAAGGAAAAAAGAGTACTCTTAAAGCTCATGTTGGAGGGGGGGAGTAAACAAGTAGGGATGTTGAGCACTTTGGTGTGTCCTTTCCCGCCGGTGCATGGCCACTTCAGGAGGAGTAGCTGCATCGGTACGTAATGTATCATGAACGGAAGTTCCTATGTCCATAAGCGGAGTCTCTTTCAACAGGGGTAAAAAAGAGAAGAGGTGCATAGCTACAAGTTGCTGTCCTGATAAGATAACTGTCAGACAAAGAAAGTCTACGGGGACTGTTCAGGAAAAGCAACGGGGGAGAAACAGCGTAGAAAGCCTCTGAAAGACTCCCAATGGGGATTGTCGCGGCCTGAGCACATGCTGCAACATCTCGGGTGAGTTG
>Ga0179591_1352484_pt1 | contig 16140 bp, 12 predicted proteins | sample CZOMad2_1_08_16f_FD_182891 | JGI IMG/M metagenome (GOLD analysis project Ga0179591, IMG submission 182891) | Vadose zone soil fungal communities from Angelo Coast Range Reserve, California, USA - CZOMad2_1_08_16fungal (PacBio error correction) | ecosystem: Environmental > Terrestrial > Soil >...
GCAACTCTGGTTTGAGTCGGCGGGGGGAGAGGGGGGCGGCCTAAGGCAGCAGGTGGTGGGAGACTCGCCGTGATGCTCGAGATTGTTCAGCCGGAGGGGGAACAGGAAGAGAGGACGGAGGCTTTCTCTTTCGGTTGAATGTTGCGAGAGAGGGGGGAAGTAGCCGTCAGAGAGAACCTCTTCACTACATAGTTAAATATAGGGGGAAATATGAGGGGAGAATCGGGACGACAATACCACGAAAGTAAAAACTTCGATGGCCGGTCTGGAGAGAAAGAGAGACGATGGAGCGTTGGGTAAGTACAAGGACTCTTCTCTCCAAAGACACATAGTTGGAACTGCAAACTACTGGCGTACCACGGGGGGGCCTCGATAGTAATCACATTTTCGAAGGGGTTTAATCGGGTCTGCAGAAAGAAAAAAGTCAAAGAACACCATCCTGACCGAGCAGGAGCCAACTTCGCTTAGGACTATTATCTCTATCGATGGCATGTACAAAAAGGGGGGTTTCCGAAACTTAGTATTCGAGGGTGGTGCTAGTCTGTCTCTTAAAGGGGATAAGGCATGAGAGGGGTGTGTAGGCCGAAAAGGACCTGCCACCTATCGACGCTTACTAAGAAAAAAATTTCCGAAGAGTAAATGATAACGGAAATACAGAGGGGTTAGAGAAAAGAGCTCGTGCCTTTATTGGGGGGTGTATGAGCTCTAAGGGGGAGAAAAGGGAGAGCCAGACCAAGAAAAACCGATAGCGGGTTGGGTGTACGTCTTACTCGAATTTCAAAAGAGAAAATCCGAGAAGAGGGCCTGAGACGGCCAGACTCGGGGGTCTTCTTTGCAGATGGGAAGGAAATGATGATCATCTCTCCTTCTGGCTTCCTGATATCCTCAAGAAAGATCGAAGCTATCTTCGAAAAGGGCGCACCTCCTTTTCTAGGGAAAGAAGAAGTACCTATGGGAGACTCCCCCCGGTTAAAGGGAACAGTTACCAATAGGAACTTTCAAGAAACGTCCGAATCTTCTCCTTTGGTGCAGAAAGCGATTTGGTGCAAAGAAAAAGTCTAGCGGAGAAATTCGGGGTGGCGCCAATGCTGGGGGAGTGTAGAGTAAACCAGGGAATACGGCGAAAACCCCTGGCTTAAAAAAGGAGGGCCAAAAGGGGAGTCGTCCGTAAGGTAGCTCGGGGCAAAAACAATAAGCGATAGGGAAAGGAGAAGAGAAGCTTCACTCTATTGAGAAACATAGCGAACTTGGAACTCTGACTAGGCTTGAGAACTATTTGTGCTGTCGGGCCACACGGAGAGAGAGAGAGGGGGGGGGGGTTTTAATTCGACGGAAAAGCAGCGGGCAGAATCTGAGGACTTCACCAAATTCTAAAGTTCGAAATTACACGATAAGGCATCAAGGAGAAAGGTCGGGGGGATAGAGAATCCGCGTCTCACGGAGAGCAATTTTAGGGGTCCGAGGAGAAAGGGCTTTACCGATCAATCTAGTAGGGGGGGGGGACCGCACCTTCACCGGGAGTGAGATACATGAAAACATGTTTTAACATCTAGCGCTTGCGCCCTGAAATCATCGGGGCCTAAGATAACGCATCTTCGTCAGCACGGATCAGGGGGCGCAGGGCTCAATCCTAAAGGAACCAGCAAAGTAATACCGGGACATGATAGGCCCGTCCATCGGGGGAGGAGCTAGACAGCTCAAATCTACTCTTCTCGAGCTTTGGCTGAGGCTTTCGTAATTCCTCGATCGAGCAGCCTAAGACACGGCCAAAGTGAAGGCAATCCTGAAAGGACTGGGAAAGTCGCAGCATCAATTCCTTGTCTCGGATCGGAGATGCAAAAATTGAAGCGAAGCAGCTGCTCTCGAGTGTGCGTTGGGGAGCACTCCTTCCATAGAACGAGAAATCCGCCGCCGCGAGCCAAAAACGACAAGGGGGTGCAGGACGGGAAAAAAATCGCCGGGGGAAGGAGGGTTATGCGCGCAGCCGGTCGGTAAGGATCGGACAAATTCCACCAGAAGGGAAAGCAGGGGGGAGGGGGGAAGGGACCATCGGCTGCGACCTTTCGTATTCGAATCGGTTTGGGAGAGGGTCAGCCCCTTTATTCTCGAGGGTTCTGTCATCAAGGATTAAGGGGAACAACTTCCCATCATCTATGTAAATTGATCCGGTGCTTTTGTCTTATTCACTTACAGGAAGAGTAAAAACTAATCTCGCAAAGATCAGTTTTTCATATTGAAGCCCAAGTGAGTCTATTTTGAAGGTGGTCTCACGCCTCGTGGGAAAAAACAAAGTTTGTGTTTGTCTGGCTTGCAGGGGGGAAAGTACCCTACCGGATAACTAGGCCAAGTTCTCTTCGGGTGGAAGGATTGATGCCCTGGGTTCGTGGGGCACTGCGGTGGGGGATTGGGGGGGAAAGAGGCTGCGAACCAGGCCAAGAGGAAGGCGAGATGGACAGCGAAAGATCGGGGACAAAGAAAGGGGGGACTCAGGGCTCGCTCAACAACATAGTGAGAGAAAAGAGATGATGAGCCAAGTCATTAGGAGTGAAGGAGAGGTCAAGTATTTCCGTCGTCCGTCCTGCCTCGGCCGGGGGGGCCCAGGCATCATTGGAGAAACTAACAAAAGGGCAATGCCGCCAAAACCATCCGAGGAAATAAGGGGGGAGGTCCTGGGTGGTACATTCCAAGGCAAGCCCAAAATTAGGATGTAAAATCCGAGAATAACACTGTTGGTCCAGACTCCAGAACTGTGTGCGCTGGCTGGAAACAGGCCTTTTCCGAGTGCTTGAAGGTCTCGCGCCGGTGAAGCAGCACACATCTAGCTTAAGGGGGCTTGCTTTGTTATCAGTCAACGTGCCCTGAGAATCGATCATTAAAAAATCTCAGCAGGGAGAGAAAGTCCTCCAAATAACAATATAAAAAGTTCAAGAAATTTCAAGAGCAAAAGGCGATTGAGGGCACGCGCTGTAATCTGTACAGGAAAGTCGACGCATGCGCCAGAACAGCGGATCGCAGTATACGAGATTGGGGTCCGCGAATAACGAAAAGTTCGCCAGCTCCTAAGGGATGGGTCACGGAAACCCCCCAAAACCCCCCAACCACAACCCTGAAAAACAACCCCCCAACCCCCAGACCCCCCAACCACCACCAAAAAACCCAACGAGAGAAGAGAAAGCGGAAGCCCCCCCAACCCAGAAACAGAGGGACCCCACACCACACCGGAGAAGAAAACCCCACACAGGAAAGGAACAAGAAACCAACAAACCCCCCCACCCAAAAAAAAAAAAAACGGCTCCGCAAAAACACAAAACCGTAACCGAAGAGCGCCAAACCCACGCCCAACAAAAAACAAAGCAGCAAAAGAGAAAGGCACCCCCCCGACAGTGATGGTCGGCTTATATTATGCTTGCCGAACAAGAGAAGGAAACTATTATGAAGAGAGGGACTAGGGGTCTTCTGAATTGACGACCTCCTAAAGCGGTACCGGGGGCGCTTTTATTCACCGATCTTGCTGAGGGAGAGGACGGTGTGCATTTTCGGTCCCTCTTCTGCTCGATCTGAGCTTCTGGCGATGAGAAGATTTAAGAAGAAAAAACTTTTATCGCTACAGCATAGAATGGGACTTTCCCGATCATGCCGGCGGTCTCTTTCGGGGGATTCTTTGCGGAGTGGAGAAACCGCGAAATATTCCGGGATCGTCATTCCTATTCTCAGGGAGGCTCGAGGTCCAACCTGATTCTACTATTGCAATTAACGCTAATGTTAAAAGGGCTGTGGCGCGCTGGAGAAAAATCAGAAAAGAAAGAAAAAGAAGGTTGGCACGTGAATCGTCTGTATTTCCAGCCATCAGGGATCCGCGATATCAAAGAAGGACTGCCGCGATGGGAAACAGCACTAGACTCTGCCGGGACGGTTGCAGGCGAGTGGCGGGCAGGGGTAGTGAGAAAAAAGAGCCTGGTTGGGAAAATAAGGAAAAGGTGTTCAGTACTCTGGCCTCTGATCCGCTTTTAGGAGTCGGAAAAAGATCTCTTATAGATAGTCGGCTCTAAAACAAGAGCACACTCCCTCACCTGCTCCAGTCACATATAGTCTACCAAGTCTGGTGAGAGGCGATAAAATCTCCTTCTGGGCTTTATTCCGAAATAGGGGAAAGAGAAACAAAGATTGGCAGGCGTATGCTTCGACTTGAATCCGTTTCTACTCTAATGGCCTCGACCTTCACCATCCAGGAGAAGAAGGCTAATGCGTCTTTGCGCGGACCAGTCTCTCTGATTTCTGTCAGAAATTACGGGGACGCGTCTTAGTCCGGGCTGAACGCAGGGGGGGGAAGAAGTTTGTGTCTATGAAAAAATAATCAGTAAGACCATAGAGGGAAAAGCCACCGGCGGTGAGGAGCTCAAGATCGATGCCGGGATTTGGGAGAGAAATGTGAGTTCTTAAACCGAGAAGTCACGGCCCTGCCCATCTTAAAAGCTACACTCAGTCATTGCGACGCAGCGCGGCTGTGGGTAAATTCCTATATTAACTTATTGGTAAAAAACGCTGTAGAGTTGTTGGGATGGCTCAGGTTCCGTATAAAAGAAGTGCTGAGATAAGAAAAGCAAGCAAAGGCGTTTCTCTCTCAAAGCCAAAAAAGGACGTCGGCCTCTTCGCGCGGAAGGGGGGCCGGCGGCTCGGGGGTGACTCAGGGACCGAAAGGGATCAAGCGCCACATGACTGCCTCACCGCCGACGCAAACCGCGAAAGCAAAACCCCCCCCCAAACAACTCCGGCGTGTTGACGCAAATCGGACCATGGTCTAGAGGGGGGCGTCTATCAAAGGACGTGACGCTGCGGGCTTCGGATGGTTGAAAGGGTAGTCGGAGACAAACGGGGGAGCGAAAAAGAGCTCGTCGACGACTTGGAAATTTCGGGAAAAGGGCAAAAAAAAATCGCATCGCCGAGGGGATTAGCTTCCTTTCTTCCGCGGCCGCCATTGTGCTCAATATACCGACGGGAAAGGGAATCGACATAAGTCGTGGATTTCGCATAGCGAGGCGATGCAGAGGGTTCCGCGATTGCGGGCCGCGAAGTCAGGGGAGAGAACCGCTCTGCCTCACAGGCGTCGTCACATCGCAAAAACGAAAGAAAAAACGCACAAGGAAAGTTCTTCCAAGGAAAGGTTTCGCGCAAAAAAAGAGGGGGGCTGGCTGCTGCCGCACGGTCAGACCTTTGCGCCCGAAACGTAAAAAGAAAAAAAAAGCAGGTGTAATAGATAGACGCTATGAAGGCAGTCTTCACGGCGACGCGCTTCGGGGGACGCTTTGTCCGGGAAACACAACAAAAAAAAAGAGGGAACAGCGGAAGCTGAAGGTCTCCTCGAAGTAAGAAAAAGAAAATCATAGGTCTCGCGGGGAGCGGAGAAGTTGCGGGCTAAGGTCTGAACGCAAGCGGACAAAAAGGGTAGACAGCCGGGATGGCGAGATATGTCAAGTAGGGAAGAAGCTTCAGACTGAATAGACTTTGAGGGGCTGGAGATGGGTCGCCTGTGTTGTCGAGGACTATCTAGGCGAAAGAGATAGAAAAGCTTAAGCACAGAAAGGTAAGACGAGCATCCTAAGAGAAAAATAGTCAGAAAGAAGAACTCAAAAAATTAGCGTATAGAAAGGCCATCTGAGCTGCAAGCACCAATTGCGAAAGAAAAATGCGACGGCGCGCCAATCAGAAGGGCGTCTTAGGGGGAAAGGGATCTGTGCGATTCGAAAAGTTCTGCGACACCGAAAAAAACCCCCCCACACCCCCCCCCACCCCCCCCCCCCCCCCACCCAAAAACCCCCAACCCCCCCCCCACCCCCCCCCACCCCCCCCCAAGGGGGAAAGGTCTCTCTGGTCGGCAAGCCCACGAACCAGAACAAAACTTCCAATCTTCCGACTGCGCGCGAGATCGAAGGGAGACGAACCACGAATGGCCGCAATACGAAGGCCATAAGATTTTCATCGGCGAGGGGACGGCAAAAAAGCATTGATGACAGATCGGTGGCGAGCCACAAAAAAGAACCGCCCCGATCCTTCCTTTACGAAAAAGGGGGAAGTAGAAAGCGTCCTATGTCGGCGGTCTGGGGGCGGGTTCTTTTAGCGAAAGACACAAAGGGGGGAAAAAAAAAAATTTTTTTTGAGGAAAATCTCTCTCGTAAGCGCGACACCAGGAAAAAATCTAACAGCTTTTTGGTTGGGGGTCTGGTATTCATATGAAGAACCAGCTCGTCTTAATCGGAGATCCGGGAAAAGAGGTTTCGTCACGTCATATGGCATCGCAGATGAATTCAAATAAAGATGCAAGGAAAAAATCGCCGGCATGTATCTTCGCGGAAGGGCGAAAAAGGAGGGAGATGGCTGCCGATATGGCGTGCGGACACTCTTCCGGTTCAGCGAAAAGGTACAAAAGCGTTACCGAATCGAGCACGACATTTTGACACATCTCGAAGGGAAAGACATCCGAAAAGTGGAGATCAAGCGAGTCGTTTGGGCGACGGATTTGGGATCGAGTGCATTTATCGTAGGGAAGGCCTTGGAAGCCTCCTCAAGTCGAAAGAGAGGACAAAGGAACCGTCTCGGCCTCAGCCAAAAATCTTAGAGCCGGGGGGGAAGGAAAAAAAAAGGGGGGGGCTATCGGCTGTGGAGGTCTCCTTCGTGCGATATTTTTGGAGGGGAATTCAAGAGAGGCGTAGCAATATCACTATGGTGTGTTGGGGGAAAGGACGACTACAAGCTGGGTCTGAAAAAAAAAAATCGGTCTGCAGGGGAAACAGGTGACTTCTGAACCCTCGTCAGAGGAAAGAACCTTAAGCCATCGTGATCAAAGGCTTTTCAATCGTAGAAGTAACGAGTCGCCCTTACTAGGCACGGACTTCACGGGTGGATGGGAGATTATCTCATCCTATGGCATCGAGGGGCCTTGAAACTCCCCTAGCTATCCAGCTGGCCAACATCCATTGTGAAAGTCTCATTTCTAGAAGGTTCTCTCGAGAGCGGGGGGCCCCTAGCTCTCAAAACTGGAAAGAAAAATGAAAGGGTCATTTAATATCCGGCATATTTAAATCCGGGAGAATAGGGTTTCGATGGGTTTCTGGGGTCTCTTCCGGGAAACTCTAGGGTCGATCTCCTCCCCTCCATCTTTGTGAAGGTATGGGTGGGGGGGTGGAGGGGGTGGGGGGGGTCCTCGGGGGGTGTGGGAGGGGGTTTTCCCTTCCCCTCGCTTCAAGCGCTCCGATAGAGACACTCAAGCACTCTTCGTTAGAAACTGAAAACAAAGCCAAAGGTTCCGGGCGTAGGGAACGCAGACCAACGGCGAGTTACTAGGGGTCATATATGAGGCGGGGAGGCTGTGGGCAAGACGATAGCTTCTAAGGCAATGGGTAGGGGGGAAAGATGCGAAGGGCGATAAGATGAAGTACGGCGGGAAGATAAGGGGGCGAGACTAGCAGGTAGGGGAGGGAAGGTGGGATACGGAAGGGTTCGGGGAGAGCATGGGGGGTGGGGGCCCGGAGTGGAGTGTGCGGGGCAACAGCGGAGGGGGTCGATGGTGACGGCGCGTGGGGGGGTGGGGGGGGCGGGAGTGAGTGTGGCGCGGAAAAGTAGATGATGATGACAGAAGGAGGGGGGAGGCGGGGTGATGGAATTAGGTGGAACAAAGGCCTGACAAGGTTCCGGGGTGTCGGGGGGCGGGGGGAGAGAAGGGGATGGACGCGCGATACGACGAGGCGGAGAGCGGGGGGGAAGGTCCGTACATCTGGGATGGTGGCCGTGAAGATGGGGTAGGGGTCTGCACGGGTGCGGTGAGGGGAAGTATACAGAGTGGGGGGGGGGGAAGCGAGCAGGAAGATCTTGTTGGGATTGTGGAAGCTGGGGGTGCGGAGGGGAGACCGTGGGGGAGAGAGGAGTGCTGAGTGAGGGGGGGGGGAAAGGTAGGGGTCTCTCCTCTACCTGAACCGGATCAGGGGGGGAGGAGACCGGGGGGGCACTTACAGGCTACCGCCTAGATTTGCGAAAAAAAGTCCCTCAAAGGCTCTCGTAGAGGCTGGAGGCCCTTTCAGTCAAGGACGCGCGTCAGCTGCATCGAGGGGACTTAAGCTTGTGCACAAGCACAGGATATCCGGAGAAAATCCTAGACCCGCGAACCAGAGCCTGGAAGGAGGGAGGCTACTTGGGTGTCATGAGGGAAAGAGAGGTTTGTATTGGGGGTATCTAAGAATTCTGCGCGCGTCCGTCCTATGATAACGAAACCTAAGGCGAATAATAATATAAAATGCATGGTGTGATTTCATTCTTACGACCTGTAGCGAGAGTGATCTAATTGGGTGAAGGGACCTCTTGAAGGCTTATTGAGGACTTACACTTCCAGAACTTCCGAAGAAAGGAAACTACCGCTTGTCGCCGCGGCGAGACTTTCGTTGCGAAAGGTAGACGTAGACAAGCAAAGGCGGCAAGGGAAATGCCTTCTGCGAATGACGGAAAGTTGTCAGAGGAAAGAGAAGCGTTATGGAAAGTGTTAAAACAATGGTAGACAAATATTTTTAGCAAGAAAGGGTTGGGGTTGGTTTCTGTCTTTCATGGAGTAACCGGAGAAAAGTAGAGGGAGACCCATCTCTATGTTTATGCTGGGGGTCCCCGGGGGGGGATTAGGGGTGTCTGGGTGGAGGGGAAAAGAGATCTCTGGTGAAAGAGGAACTCGGGGTCATTAGGGGGGAGGTGAAAGAGTATTTAATCATGAGTAAATAGTGTTAAAAAGAGGAAAAAACTGATCAACCACAGCAAGGGAAACAATATATTAATACTTACAGGCAGGAGCAGTTCGGACAACAGAATCTTTGAATCTGGACCTCTCGTCTCAGAATGGGAAGGCCAATTGGATACAGGGAATTCCGCCACCACCGCAATAACGAAACCCTCTCGAAACCATACAGGCTAGGGGAGGGGGGGGAAAGAGGGGTGTATTAGAAGGAGATGCAAAAAGCCGCCAACCACCAACGTTATGTAAAAGGGGGGTTAAAAATTCCATTCTATACCGTTACCCAATCTGGACTAGTCTAAAACCAGCGACCCAGGAATGTTTGGGACAGAGTCTTTTCGTGGGTCCTCGGATTTAGGGACGCGGACGTAATCCAACGCAACTGCGAGGGGGGAATCCGGCGACAGCGGCCAATGAGGGGGCTTGATTTAATGTGAAAGGGTGTCATTGCAGAATCTAAAGCATGCTTACAATCCGCTCAAAGTAACCCGAGAAGAAGAACGGTCTCAGAAAAAAGGGTGAAAGAAAATTCTTATTTTTATATTCTAAGGTAAGGGGGTTACTGAACGTGAGAAAGGCATACGCTCCTAACTCTGGTCCTATCCAAGCCCCCTATAATTTGCCCCTATGCGTCAACTGTAAGGGGGGCCCTTCCCTCAAGGTGGGTTCGGCGCGGAGGACTCTTCGGGGTCTGGGGGGGAAGGAGGGGTCTCACAATCTAAATTCCTGGATTCAGAGGTGAGAAGAAAGAAAGAAGGCTTCGAATTTAGGAGAAGATCTCAAACTCTCACGTGAAAAGGGGCTGTCGCAAGGAGGTTCGGCGTTCTCTGTTGGGTAAGGATTCTCCTTCTCGGATCGGAAACCGAAGCGCGCGTTATCAGATTTAGGAGGGGGGGGGTATAGGTCAATCTGGATGGTACGGGGGAACGATAATTCCGTAAGTCTTCTGTCCGGTTGCATGAGGAGGAGGCCAGGATATTAATCTCGGCAATGCGGGATCGACCGTTACTAGTAGAGCTTAAGCGACTAGTCAAGTCTCACTCGACAAGTTTGGACGACTGGGAAGGACTACTGGTGACTGGTTTAGCTATTTCATACTGGGAGCGCAAATGTCACCGAAGTCGGAGCCTAGACAAAGGGGAGACGCGGAAAAAAAGGACACGGGCGAAGAAATGAAACGCTGCTGCAATTTTTCGGTGACTAGAGCCGTTTGAGGAAAGGGTAAGGTGGGTTTTCAGACTCCTAAAAAGATGCCTTGTTCGAGAAACTGACTCCTGACAGAGGAGAGCCTTCGCCCTTTTCAAGAAAAACTCTAGAATCCAAAAAGGGAAGGGAAAGATTTTTCAATCTGGGAAAATCTTCTGGCTAAAATGGAGCTCCTCTGGGGGAGGGGGAGCTAACCGTTGAGCCGACGCAACCGGAATGGAACAGGAGAACTTTGTGGTTCTTAAAAAGACTGATAATTCACTCTCGGCTCCTCTACTCTTCACCAGAAAGTCTAAAGAAACTCGAGTTTTCTCCTTCAGGAGAGGTATGAGCTGAAGGGTTTGCAGAACGGTCTTAAAATGAGGGAAAAGCTGGGGCGGGAAGGGGGGTATGTAGCTTTTCTTGGGGTGACGGAAAACCGGAAGGGGTTCTATAACACTAAAATAGAGAGAACCGGCTGTTAGCAGAGCTCCTGAAAGAGAAAGGCACTGAGGGGGGGGGGGGGGAAGGGGACCGTGGATTGTCAGTACTCGGAGAGATTCGGGTTTCCAGCCATCTGCTCAAAAAAAAAGTCTGGGCTCGACGCTGGGAATAGCGCGGCAGGGGTTTAAATGACAGGGAGTTACGAGTGGGTATCCATCACCACCCAAAGGATGGGGTGGAGAGAGTTTCCTGGAAATGATGAAGGGGGTCTCAGATCAATGCAAGGCTTGGAACGTTCGGGAGAACGCATAACGTTCCGACGTTGCGGAAACACGGATGGATCTGAAGCTTCGTGAAGAAGGGGGGAGGTGGAGGCCGGGCCCGATCGCCTGAGTCGTCTCCCTAATGACATTACAACCGAAAGGGGGATAAAAAAAAGCCATATCGGGCCTGTCGTCAAGTCTGAACTTAAGGGGTCAAGACTATCTTCAGGAGATAAAAAGGGAAAGGGAGATTTGAATTGCGTATCTCTTCTGGGGGGTTTGCGAAAAGGTTATGGTAGACTACAACCGAGCCAATTAAGATCGCTTTTACAAAAAACTGTATGGGGGAAAAAATCAGTTAAATACTCTTTCGCCGCCTGACGATTTGAGGGAAAAGCTGAGGTACGGGTGGCTTCTCATCGCCATGCGGCTATCCAGGGGGAAGTTGACGAGAGGGTTGCGTGGATTGTCGCGAGCCTCTATTGTAAACTATTAGGGGAGAGATCCCGGGGTCGTTCGCTCAGATGCCACGGGATCTTGCTATGCAACGCTCTGGCCTCGCCAACCAGGCGCGAAAAGAAACGCCGCGAAAAGGAGGCGGCAATAGGGACCGACGGAAGAGAGCTCCGAAAAGGGGCTGCTAGTTTCTACGGGCTTCATCTTGAGGAAACTTGGGAAAAGCACGTCTAATCCTGCCATCGCTGGCGTCAGATGTGTCGCTTCAAAAGGAACTTCTGACGCAGAGTGGAAGGGATGTTAAAATAGAGGAAAAAAACCGGGAGGAAAATAGAGATTTAAGAGCAATCTGCGTCAAATCGGGAGAGAGGCAAAAAAGCATCAGGAGGTAGGGGGGAGAAGAATCTATTTGATGCTGATCGTAAAAAAAAAAAAAAAAAAAACAAAAAGAAAAAAAAAAAAAAAAAAAAAAAAAACCAAAAAACCAAAAAAAACATCCAACCCCTACCCTTAACACAATCGAGATGTGGGGGGTATTGGGACAAAGCATAGAGGAGGAGGTGAGAAAAAAGAAAGTTGGGGGTGTGGGGAGGGAAGTTGTAATGGGGGTGGGGGAAAGAGAGAGTGGCAAAGGGGTGGGGGGGGGGGAAACTAGGTGGTGGGGGGAGGGAGAGCGGAGAGGGGGGGTGAAAACCTATTGGTCTGAGGATCCAGGTCGAAAGCAACTTGAGGAGAAGACGAAGGGGCGGGGTATGTCCGCCGTCGAAAATTTGCCGCTAAGATAGGAGGGGGGAGATCTGTCTGGCGGTGCGATGAAGCCCTTGGGGGGAGAGGCACTTATCTAAGGTTTGTTAAATATCAAAGAGGTAAAAACCGCCGCGTGCACGAATGTTTAGGACATCGAAGGGAGAGGGGGGGTTAGGCGCGGGAACTAGGGTAAACTAAGAAGAACTTTCCTTCGTGTATCCTGATCAAATTCACTGAGAACATGAGAAGCGCGCCAATCAAATCTTGCGGCTTCACGGACAGAGTCTTTTCCGTAGATCCGTCAAGACGAAGTCTCGAAAAATTTTCTCTTTTAGGGAAGGGGGGGGTCTCCTACCGCAAAATCAGCCACTCCGAGAGAACTTCCTAAAGAGAGAGATCATCTTCCTAGGGGAGGGACGAGGACTCTGAGCTACATGCATGGAAGGGACTATACGAATCTAAGGTGCATATAGGGGGCATCGTTAGAATTGGTCGGCTTTTAAGGGTCATTGTGAGCTGGGGATCATTAGGAAGGTTCGGAAGGAATGGTATGGGGGGGGGAGTGGGCAGTGGGGGGGGGGAGTCCTCTTCACGCCACCGGGGGGGAACTCCTAGGGTCTCCCAATTTCCAGAGAAGCTGGGAAGTGTAAAGCTTCTAAATAGCTTCTGAGTTTAATCTAACCAGGGAAAGCCTCGTTTTAAGATATACGAAATCCGGGGGTGAAGGAATCAAGACACATCTTTTAACCCCGAGTAGCTTTTTGATACTGACGTTAAAGGAAGTTCTTGTAAAAAAAAAAAGCGCGCTGAGAACGTTCTGATCCCACATACTAGGGGGTCTACTAGTATTTAATGGATGCCTAAGCTGGACAGTATCTCATCCATGACTCACCCGCTCGTTCATCTGAAGACTTCTCGCGGTCGGGGGGGAACCTTTGGGGGTGCCGAAATAGCGTCTCAAGCTTCCGGTTCCAGCGAATAAGAGAAGTTCCGCCCTCAGCAGCGACCTTTGGGAAAAATCTTCTGGGAGAAGCTCCGATAGACTCCGACGAAAAAAAAAGCGAAAGTTGTTTGGAGGAAGGTCTGGCGCATTATCGTCGAAACCAGGATTCCTTCGCAAGCAGCAGCTCCGTCTTAATCGGTTTGCTTCTCAGTCAAGGGGGGGTAGACGGCTCCAGAAAGCCATGTTAGAGTCAGCCAGGGAAAAGAGGGGAACGGGCGGGCCCGGCTTTGCGCGAGTTTGGGGGCTGTCTGGACCGGCCTGCAATATCATCGTTTTACGTCCTCCTCTCCGACATCTTGAGTAAAAGAGAAAGCAGGCGTCCCACCCACTCATTTCAAAATTAAGGTAAAGCAGGAGGGGTCACAGCACCTTGAAGGTAACCTGGGGAGTCAGAAGGATCTGCCGGGAAACTCTCAGCCCATTTCTCCTAAAGGAGGAAATTTGATGATATCTGGTGCTTTCGTATCGATTTCAACCTTTGGACAACCTTAGAAAAAAGAGTGAGAGATACACGCTCCAACATAGGTTGAACATAACTGGGAAAGGGTACGACTCTTATCACCCAGAGTCGAGAAATGGGGAACTCAAATACCAGCAAATGACCTCAATAATTTCTCTTCAGGGACGAAAGAAGGGACCACCAACTGCACCGCACCAATATCTAGGCTCACCTGTCATTATAGCACTTCCATGACATAGTAGAGGGAAAGGAGACAGAGAGGATACTCACATCAATCTGAAGGGTCTGGTAACCCGATCCTTCCATCCCGGAACGGAACCTTACCCAGTTCCGTCCACCGGGGAGACCAGCTCCTGCATCAGGAGGGGGGAGGGTAGATCTAGGAATCCCCTTGAGAGGATGCGCGTCTAAAATCAGGGTAAAGAACTCGTTGTCCGTCTCTGTACGCCTTCCAGGATCCGAGGCCCGAAGTGCCGAAAAGGCCCTTCTGAGGTTAGCTACCCGTTTATGGGGTCCTGGGGGGAGGAAGATCTCGGTTTGGGATTCTATTAGCGTTACTGCGAAGACATTAAGGGGGAGACAAGGTGGGATATTGCGAATATGCCAAAAGAATCTGCTTTTGTGGATTTTTGGTTTTCAACAGTTCTAGACCTTGTATGAGTTTGGGATCGGGGAGTCTAATGGTCGAGTATTTTCAGCAAGATTCGGAAGACAGAAAAAGTCCAGTACGCATCTTCACACCTCAAGCAGAGGGGAGCCGAGACTTACTGTGAGCGATTCGAGTAGACAAAGCGGTCGTCACGGAAAAAACTCGCAAAAGTAATCCAGGGGTCATAGGGAGCGGATCCCAAAGTGAGGAACAGCTCCCCTCGGTTTAAAAAAAGAACCGGTCACAGGGGGGGTGGTGCTGCTGCTCTGGAAGACCCATACCGTAGAATAGCTTATCAAAAAATGGCGAGGTTTTCGGCGGAAGGGGGGAGTTCAGGGATGAGGTGGTGGGACCAGTCAGGAAGTCGGCATTGGGCCTTCACCTCCTAGATGCACGCGGAAAATCTAGCAACGCTGAATCCTTATTTGAAAACCTCATAAACGCAACCCACAATTATGTATTTAAAATAGATATCTATGGAACGTAATCATTAGGTCCCTCTTCGGCCATATCGGGTGTCCTGAAGCAGGCATCGTGCCTTTAAGGGGGGCGCAGTCCGACCGAGGGGGAGAGTGAAAAAAAAACAATCCCATTTGCAAGGCCGAAAAAATCTCTAAACGAGGGGACAGGGGGTATTGGTAGTCGGTATTGGGTCCATAGAAAGAAAGAAAACCCAACAAGTTTATTTAAACGGGAAAAGGGAACCGAGGCGACCACTGTGTCCCATCGCCCGCGTGTGTCCGGATTCTTACAAAAAATTCATTTACCGGTTTGAAGGCAGCGTCTTTTAAAATCTCCTCGCCCGAAAACCACTAGAAAGACATTGACTTGCTTGTTCAGAATGCTGGAAGGGGTCGGGTGAAACGTAAAATCGGAAGGTAATTGGGGGAAGAACAATCCTTTCGCAATAGGGAGAAGTCGGACGAATCATAACAGAGAATAAGTAGGGTAAAAATGTCTCATTAGGTTTTGTGCATAGGTAAAGGGGGGTAGGGGAAGGGTTTACTTCATTCGAATACTCGTAATCGCTTAAATCCCAGATATTGGCCGCTCCATAAACGTGGGAACTGAAAACTCTGTGTAGCTGGTCATAATCGCTTATTCAAAGGCGGCGCTAGCAGGGTGTCCTGCAAACTTTATGTCACAACCGAACGACGATGAGGCGCGCCTCTACGGTCCTTAATTTAAGAAAAGCGCCAACTCTCCGGGTGGGCAACTAGATTGCTTAAGGAAATCTAAAAGGGCATGTGGCTGTCGCTGCTGCGAAAAGTTCTTCATGAGACGTAGAGGAGCGTGGCGCATAGTTGGGCTCGGTGGGGGACGCCTCTGTATTTAACTTGCCTAAATGAGGTGATGACTTTCTTTCGGCGGGGAGGTATAGGAATAGAAATATTAAGGGGGGTTCTCTGTACCAGAAAGGGGGCGAAGAGCAAGGGCAACCGCCTGTAGAAGATTTCAATTCTCAGATCTCGGGTTAACACAAATCTTTGGTGGGGACATCAAGACGTGAGACTTTGGCACGTGACATCTCTAGTGTGTCGGCGCCGCTCGAGGAAAAACTTTTGAAGTCGATTCACGGAGGAATTTCGACTCTTATGCTGCTACGGTTCCGTTCTAAATATAAGGAAGGTTTGACGATGCAAGGTTTTTTTGCCAATGGGGGGGGGGGGGGGAAGGACCGCCCCGCTAAGCAAGGATGGTAGCTACTTCGAAAGGAAACCCAGAGGGATTGCCCGCAGTTGAAAGACATCACTAGAAGGGAGGCCCCCGGATCCTCGGGACAGACGGGGTCTCGACCCATCTCGGGGAACTCGGCTTCTCTAAAAAAATTAGAGGAAAAGAAAACTTTGGTTGCCTATGCCTTGAACTGCCTAACTCCAAAGATGGGAGGTTACACATTTGCTATCTTCTTCAAGACTCTGAAAAATGACGCTCTACGCCATACTGACTCCAACCTACTTAGGAGCTCCGGATCCTATCTGCGCTATGGAGGTGAAAAGAATCGGGGGGAAGGGAGGTTCTCGATCTGCTAGGGGGAGGAAGCTAAATTGTACCTTTTTGGGGCTTTAACCGGGGGGGGGGAGAAGAAAGAGGGCTCGCCATCGAAAGATTCTTTGCGCCCGCGAGGACAGTCGGGGGGGAACCTTCTAGGTGAGGGCCTCGGGA
>Ga0179591_1336249_pt1 | contig 16139 bp, 12 predicted proteins | sample CZOMad2_1_08_16f_FD_182891 | JGI IMG/M metagenome (GOLD analysis project Ga0179591, IMG submission 182891) | Vadose zone soil fungal communities from Angelo Coast Range Reserve, California, USA - CZOMad2_1_08_16fungal (PacBio error correction) | ecosystem: Environmental > Terrestrial > Soil >...
TAACTAGACCAAAAAAAAGAAAAGTCACTAGCTCAGAATACGACGACCGGGTATGGAAGAAAGAAAAAGGTGGACAGAGACAAGCTCAACATGTCAAGGGAAAAACAACGTTCTCTAACCTCAGAGAAAGGAACACACATCGTCATTATCTGGAAGGGAAAAGAGCAGGAGGGAAAAGGAATTTATAACTAGGGACATATCGACACCGATGGGGGAAGTCTGGGAGGACATTAGTTTTGCCATCTTCCTTTACAAAAAAACGGAAAAATTAAAAATCCTCTCTGGGAGGGGAACCTGGGGAGGAGGCAGAGAAATGAGAAAAACCCGGCATCAGAACCCGATTAAGGAGATATCATGTGGCAAAAATGGGGGAAAGGTAAACCCTAGAAACTACTTAAATCTACTTAAAAAAGACTCAAACAGCACCGTCACGGCTGTTAATAAAGGATAGGGGGAAGTGAAAACTGACCATTATTCGAGTGAAAAAAAGGGAAAAAGGACTTAAGCTGTTCCGTGAAGGTCCGCGGCGCCAAAGAAAAAAAGGACGTTCTATTGGGGAACGTGGACTACGAGCGGGGGAAGGGGGACTCTGGGGCAACAAAAACTAAACCGACAGGAAGGGGAGGGAAATCTTTCTCGGTCAGCCACGGTCGTACAAAAAGGAACGGTGCTTAGTGGCAGTTTGGTCAGGGAAAAAGAACATGAAAGCAAGAAATTTCATCTTATTGCCGGTTATAAAGAATTAACCTAACTGCCTTAATCCCGGGATAGAACTAAAACGAACTAGGAAGAAGAAAGGGGCCAGGGACCAGTCTTTTAAATTCTAAGCATTGAGGCCTCGCACGAAGTTCTTCCTCGACTGAAACTCGGGAGGAGAGGGGGGGATCAAAAGGAAGGGGAGAATAGCTGCGGAAAGAAGAATGAACTTGACCGCTGCCTTGAGGATTCACGGATAGGGGACGGCAAACTCGGGGGGGATTGCGGAGGGGAAGTTTTTCTAAAACACCAAGTGTCCTCTACCGAAGGGGAAAAGAATCGCGGGCTTATTCTGCCTAAACCCGTTCAGGAAAAGGGGAAAAAAGGGGGCCCTGAAGTCAGCCTGAGGTTAAATCAAGGGCAGTGGATCACAGATGAACCTTCTGGTTCTGTAAAGAAAGAGCACGGCTGAGTCCGACAGTTTCTTCAGGCAGAGAAAAAGACCAACGATAACGAATCGGGGAAAGAAGACGACGAGTTTTGCCTTCTCCAGGGACCGCAAAGTGCGGCAGAAGAAAGTCGAAGGCATAACGAAGAAAATCTTAGGGGGGGAGGACCTTCCAAGAACTTCCGCAAAAAAAGGAATGAAATGCGCATAAAAGAGTCCGGCCGTCTTGGCCGTTCATGGGGCTGTGATTACACGGCAAAAAGCTTAAAAGATGGAGACCGCCCTAGGGGCAGGGATAGGAAAAACGACGCTGTAGAAGAAAAAGAAGGTCTAGAGAAAAAGGGAGAGGGAAACGAGCAATTTCAAGCCTTGGCCGGACTAGACCACCTTCCTGGCATCGGGCGTCTAACTGAAAACCTTGTCTTACTCACCTCGGAACAGGGGGGACACCCAGAAAGAAAATCCAATCCAGAGGAAAAGGAACAAGCTATTACTTTAGGCAGGGGCGTGCGCCAGCAGAAATCATCTTCCTTAAGAAGAAAAAAAAAGAGCCGTTCTTGCAAGAGGCCGGGACTAGAACCAAAACCCCGCTTCAAAATCGTTGAAAGAATGATCATGGGCCCCACTGAGTGTCAATTACTCCTTCTAACGGTAGGAAAGATCCTTCTACGAAAGAGGACAGAAAGAATAGCCGCCTTCCCGGAGATTATTTAAAGGGAACCGCACTTGAGGGGGAAACAAACCTTCACGATTGTAATCCTATGGGGAGACCCTAAGGGGGGGGGGGGGTTAAGGGCGGGGGAGGTCATGCTCTGCTACTGCGTACAGGAGGCGGGGCCTTATCTTAAACCCCCTGTTCTGCTACAACCTTCTTGATGGAGCGGACTCGGGGGGCTGCACCCAACGCGAACGGACGGGGTAACGTTAAAGAAAAGCCATTACCATGTCCTAACTGGAGAGAAAAGGCTCGAGGACCATGAAAATGTGCATCTTCTACCATTCAGGGAGGAGAATTGAGGAGTGCAACAAGGTCGGGGGGGGAGTCGTGATCGCTACATTAAAGATGGTCGTTGTCCAGTCACAAAAAAAGTAGGTTCTCCTAAGGGACAAGAAGGTGAGGGGAAGAAAAGGCTCGGTGGACTAGATCTCCAGGAGAGAAAGATGCTTGCTAAGACAGGAGAAGTGTAATCCGACTACTTTGGCTGTAGAGAGTTCTCGGGGATAACTGGGCTAGAATTCAAAAAAAAAAAAGAGGATGGAGGAAAGAGAGGTATAAAAATCGAGACGAGAAAGACAGCCTCGGGCGCGGGGCCGGGAGGAGCATTCAAAAGGTCGGCTTCTTCTGTACTCCTTTTATTGAAGGACCCGGGATTGGAGAAACGGATATCAAATATCTGTTTAGTGGGTAAATGGGGGAAAGGGGAGCCTTCAGGGTCCGTATCTGTACTAGAAAAAGGGTTGGGGTCCTGAAACGAGGAGAAATAACTTCATTTACCTATAGATATCTTTGCCTCGGGGGGGTTCAGGTAGTCCCTTTACGGTAGGGAGGGAGTGAATTGGGGGAAAGACAAGATCCTATTTCAACCCGGAGAAGGAGGCCTAGAGAGGGGTTTCTAATAAAGCCTATCAGCCTAGGGAAAGATAAGAAAAACGGGACCGCCACTTCCTCGCCTAAAAAAATCATGTATTTGAAAGGGAGGGACATCGTCGTGGTGATCGCCAAGAAAACAGTTTCCTCAATCCTAGAGAAAAAGGTAGGAACCATCCTCTTCTAGACTTCGAAGAAGGTCCCAGAAAAGGGAAGGCGAGCTCTGGGTCGCATTAGAATGATCTAAAACTCTCTTCTCATCTTGTGGGGCGACAAAAAAGCAAATTTCTGACAGTTGGAGGAAAAACTGCAGGTGGAGCTGGGCCCGGGCCCGAAAACAACTAAAGACGTCAGGGGAAACTATCTGGAACAAAAGGGGCCGGGTTCACCTTCTCTAAGCTGGGGGGAGGATTCAAGAAGAAGAAAAGAGAAAATAAATAGGACAACTCTCAGGCATTAAGGGATCTGTATACACTCACCAGGTCTTCATCAAAAGATAAAAGACTGATCAGGAGTTTAAAGATCAAGAAAAAGGAGGGGGGGGGATTTTGAACCTCTATAAAGCCGGGCGTTGGGGAAGACTGGTTCAAAGGACGTTACCTCACAGAGAAAAAAATCAATTGGGAGCAAGGCTAATTGTTATTTCTCCATCATAGGGGGGTGGGGGGGGGTAAGGGAGGTCAACCAGAAAATGTCCGGTCGGTCTTCACAAAATAGTGAGAAAGGGCCTGCGCGCTTCTCTTAGGGAGGGACCCAAAAAGGAAGAGAAAGAAGGCTAGGAATAGGTAGGAGAAAGAAAGGCTATCCTCTCTTCTACCGGTGTCTGACGGCCGAGAAAAAAACCACAAAAAAAGGGGGGGTTCAGTATTTTAGAAGGGCCCTGAAAGTCGAAGACTTAAGAGAAAATTCGTATTCTCCGCATCAGAAAGTCACTAGGTCGGGGCTCCTAGAAAAGAAGGGGGGGTAAACCAGCCTTACTTCTAAATCACCCGGGAAAAATGGGGCTGCGGTAAATTCATCCAAAGGAATCTGGCGGGGGCGAGGGAACCTTCATCTCTTCTAAACTCTAGGAAGACTCCTATAAGGGGGGATAGAAATACAGTCCACCGCTTAGGGACCTTCTCAATTTCACAGTCACCTTTTCCCATTCACCCAAAAGAAAGGCTGGGGTGAAGGACTGAAAGTCCGGCTAAAGGGAGTGGGCAGGGGTAAGGAGAAAAAAAAATTAAACGACATACGCTTCATATTTCGGTCAGAGGGGAAAAAACGCCCGCCACGCCCCACGCGGGACCTGTCCACCGAAAAAAGGGGGGGGACAAAGCTTACTTTTCTTAGTTAGGGCTAAAAACGCCGAAAAAATCGTCGCAGGCACGGAACAGATCTTCTGGAAAACGGACGAAAAAAAAAAAAACACTGGAAAGGGGGGCGTCACTTCCTTCTTAAAAGGCCAGATCGTCCGAAAGTGCAAAAGCGAAAAAATGGGAGACAGGACCTCAGGGGGGGGGGGGGGGGGGGGGTGGGGGGGGGGGTGTGGTTAAGTGGGGAGGACCGTCGGAGGACGCTGGTCTGTACTCGTCCTTTTTTGTCTGCGGGACTCCTGAGGAAAAAGATACAGCTACTTGGCGGTAGCAAAGGGACTCCGAAAAAAGGAAAAAAAGGTGTCCAGCGAGTCGGATTTCATAAATAGTAACGGGAAGTTTCGGGGAGGAAAGGGGTCGCGGCCGGGAAAACCACAAGGCTGAAAGACGGAAGAATTATCGGACGCTCCACTAGGACTCAGTGACGTCGCATATAAAAGAAAGAATTCAGAGAAGGAGAATCTCCGGAAACTGTGCTATGTCGCTTGTGGGGGCAGTATGAAAGAAAAACCTCTAAATCTGCAGCCGACGCACTGCTTGAGGGGGGGGAAGAGATCGAACCAACACCAGGAAGAGGGAACTTCAACCTGCTCGCCCAAGGGGTTCAGGAAAAGATAAAGAAGAGAACGGGTTCCACGACAGAACCCCCGCAAAGGGAGTGACCAAAGAAAAAGACATCCCCAAAGAGTGCGAAAGCTACGTGAGGAGAGAGGGAACTCGTGAAAGAAGGGAAGATCTCACCCTTGGCATCGCGGCAACATTAGGGGAGGAAACAGGTTGGGAAGAACGGTCCAAAGGGGAAACCTTTCCTAATATTAAATCCTCGCTTGAGAGGGGAGGGGGGGGAAAATGACTAAAAGGGGAAAAAAAGGGACCTTCTGGCCAAGTTCTATGTGTCATTGAAAGGGAGGGGTCCGGAACGTCCCTCCCTCCACCACTACTAAAGTCAGGGAGATGTACTTCATAATCTGAGAAAGGAAAAAAGACTAAGGGAAAGGTGATTAATATCAGATAGAAATGAAGATTTCAAACGGCCAAAGCTTATTCTCTTAGCTTTCATTCAAGAAAAAAGGGTTTCTCGCTCCGGGAAGGAAACTCTGATGGGGGAAAAATGATATCTCTTAGGGGGAAAAGGCAAAAAGAAACCTACCACCTTCAGGGACGTTTTAACAGCAGTTCAGAGACAAGAATTAAGGGTGGTCCCACATTTTTTAGGAGGGGAAAGCTGTGGAAAAAAGTTATCTAATGCGTAACTGAAGAGGGGGAGAATCAACAAGTAACCGTCGCTTCCTTGAAAAGACCTGAGGGGAAAAAAGACTTCCCTTTGGCGCCTCTGGAAGGGGAAAAGCGAAAAAGGGGGTAGAAAAAAAAATATTACTCAAAAATGACTAAGAGTGTGAAGGGAGAAAAAGAATAATCAGACTTTCGAATCTCCAATAAGAGCGATGACTGGAAATCAGAAAAAGAAATTAAAAAACCTGATGGAGATCTTCTTTCGCAGGGAAAAGAACCATCAAATCAACTCCCAGAAGGGTGAGGGGGTTCTACCCATCTGTCCGAGGGAAGAGTAAGGGATTCTAGTGAAAACTTATGCAGGGACATACCTACCAAGGAACTTCATGGAAGACCGAAAAAAAGGTCATTAGCACTATCTTTCCTTTCAGAATCCCAGAAGGGAACTGAGTGGGGTGGGTCCAGATTGAGGAAGGGAGCGTCTTAATCAAACAGTTAGGAAAAAAAAGCTCTTTTATCCCCGAAAGAGAGCTGTAAATGACCTGAGCGGGGGAAAATGTCCTGCTCCATCAGGTCTCAAGAAAACTAATTTTTCCAGAGAGGGAAGGAGAATTAAAAAGAGAGAAAAGGGAAAGCGGGACAATTCTGGAAAAACAAAAAATTCCTGGGATCACAAATAAAAAAGTTCAGCTACAGCCCGGAAGGGTCCGATTCGAAGGTCAGTGTTATTAACAAATCTAGGGGGGAAGAAAATACCCCGAAGTGGATTCAGGGAGAAAGAATGCCCTTGAATATATATGTCACAGGAGAAGGGAAGGAGGGGATATTCCTCCTATTATTCATTCAAAGAACTCCTTTTTTCTGTATATAAAAAGGTAATTCGTCTGCTGCGGACTGTAGAGGAGGAAAAAAGGGGAAAGATCTCAAATCGCCGCACAAAAACAAAGGTCAGGCCTCTAAGGAAATTTAAGAATCTTTGGGGAAACTAACTCGGGGGGGAACGTGGCCTTTGCGGAACAGGAAAAGCAAAAGAAGAGGGGCATTACTAAAGCCAGAAAGACACTGATGGAATTTAAGAGCTTAAACACATCTGGCAAGGGGGGGGGAGGGGGAGACTCTTTCCCCCGAAGGAAAAGAGTCAAGGGAGCCACTCCTTTCGCCAAAGGATGAAAAAGGGAAATTGGCCCTCCTGAGAGAATGAACCAGTAGGGGTAGGGGACATGAACAATTGCTCCTTTCTATAAAGCAAGGGTCGAAACTCTCAAAGCTTACCAAAAAATGAATGTTGAGAGGCGAGCCTGGGTGTAGAGGGGAAAACTTGGCCCTTACTTCAGGGGAAGAGGAATGGGAAGGAACACCTTCTTTGGAGACATAGTGGGGGTTGGGAAAAAAGCACAGGTTATCAAAACTAGGATCTTTCAAGAAATTACCTTTCCTGAAACGGGACCTCAAAACTTGTGAAAGCTTCGGAGGGGTGCTCCAGACTTGCAGAGCAAACAACTGCCTTAGCATTAAAAGAGAGGAATAAAAGGATGAAACTTTGGGGCCATTGTGAAAGAAACTCGGGAAATTTTGTGTCAAAGACAATGTTCCTCAGAATAAAGGAGAGGGGACCGACGAAAAAAAAGCGCAAAGTGCCCTAACGGTCGGCCAGACTCCTATGGAAGTCGACGAAATCCTATAAGTCAAGAAAATGGATTCCGAAGACATGAGAAGAGTCCTGCTGGGGAAGCAAAGAGGAAAAAGGGACAGTACGGCTGAGTTCTTTAAATCAGGAGGAAGGGAAAATCCGGAGGTAAAGAGAGTAACCCCCACCGCCCTCCAAACAAACCACAGAATCTAGTTTATTTGCAAAAAAGAAGTCTTTTCCGAGCTGGAAAAAGGCGAGTGAGGGGACTTAGTCTTAAGAAAAGAGAGGGCACCGAGTATATTTTGTCCGGAGTTGGGTAAAAGTACTGGGAGATACGGCAAGTCAGAAGGGGGAGGTCAATCCCTGGGGATATTCAGACATGAAAAAGGAAATATTGAAATACTTCCAGGGAAGAAGAAAAGGGAAACGAAGACGCATACAATGTGAACGACAACGGGGGATCGGAAAACTCGTGGCCGTTTGAAAAAATTCGCCCATGGGTCGGGGGAATAGACGAGTCCATTTGAATGAAGACATCCTCTTCATCTCCTAACTGAGAAAAAAGATCTGAAGAGCTCTTCGGCGGTGAAAAGGGGAGGAGAGGAAGGACTCTAGGTTCCATAGGAGGAGAGCTAAGGAGCAGATTTTTTGGTCCGAGTCGAAAAGACAGTGCATCACTGGGCAGAAAGGATATTACGGGAAAAAGGGCCGGAAAATCCCAAAGAGAGGAGACCTGGGAGGGGGGGGAAACTATCGTATACCCTGAGTGAAGAATATAGGGTTTCTTTAAGGCAGAGGAACAGAAAAGGAAAAAAGTTCCACAAAAGGGCGGCAGCAAAATGGGGGGAGGGTGAGGGCAGCTCCAGACCCAGTCCATAAAAAGGAAGACGGACTCCTACCTTATCGTAAAGGACTTCGAGGGGGAAAAAAAAAATTTCTTAGGCTTCCTCTGACAAGAGGGGGGGGGGACGAGGGAATATTCAGTTTGTCAACACATATCAACAAAAAAAAACCAATGTTATTCTCGAGTTCAAGGAAGGGGGAGGCGACGAAAAACGTTTTTTGGGAAGAGGTGCCAAACGGAAAACGAGGGGAGTTCTGACGGTCCTTTCAAAAGGGGCAGAGGAGAGGTCAGGTCGTGTTAGGCAAAACGGGCTAAGAGGGAATTATGGGGAATTCGAGTTATCAGGGGGGGGATCGAGAAACTTGTGTCGTCGGGAAACGCGAGAGGCCTCGTCCACCGCGGAAAAAAAAATTTGGTGATCCGGGGACCGGGAAAGGAGGTCGGAAAAAAAAACCTAGTTTAGCAATGCCTTGGAGGGAGCCTCACACAAAAAAGGAGAATCGTAAGTTGTAGAAAAACTGACCTGAAAGGAGGACGAAGAGGTCCTGGCATGGCAAAAAAGATTCAAAATCAATCAGGGGGCCGTCATTGATTTTTGGAAGAAAGACTGGCAGAGGGTATAAAGAGGAGGGGACGGAGGCTGGCTCCTATTCACGGGAAACGGTGCCACCGCTGAATCGGGGAGAAGAAAAAACGGAGAGGTAACATCAGGATTGTAAGGAAACTTAAAAAAAAAAGGGCCCTTGGTTATTGAATTCTGAAAAAGGGGCTAAAGGAAGTAGGTCCGGGGTTCTTTATCAACTCAAAACTCCAGAATACCTGAGGCGGCTGGGTAAATCAATAGGAATAGAAAAAAAAAAAAGGGGGTCAGGAAAAGAAAAAAGGAAAGATGGGTCCAGACAAAAAGCTTGGAAAGCCATCCTTAAGGGTTTCTTTTGGGGTTTGGAAGGGAGAAACTCAAAGAATCTCAGCTCTTAAGAAGAAAACCAGAGAAAAAGGGGAAGAAAACTTAGACCTGTCCGCTCACACTGAAAAAGTGCACAAATGCTTCCTTCCGTTCTTCCTACAAAAAGGGCAACCAAGGATCATCAGGAATGAGGAATAAAAAGGCCTTAGGAAAGGTGCTTCTTACCTGCGATGTCAGGGAGAGGGAGGGGGAGTGTTGTCTTTGCGCTGTAAACTAAAAGGTTAAACTGGAACTGCTACATCAGAATTTACAGAGAAAGAATGCAGGGAAAAAAAAGGAGAAGAGGAAAAAAATTTTCACCGGCTCTCTGTCGGGAGGAGGAAAGGTTGGAAGAGGACGTTGAAGGTCTCCACTTGGAGCTTCCCTGCAAATAAAAAGGGGGGGACAGAAACTCTTTTCTTCCTTGATTAGGAGGAGAAACTCAAAAGAAAAAATAAATATCAAGATTTGGGGGGGGTGGGGGGTGGGGGTTTAAGAAAACTTGGAAAAAAAAGGAGGAAAAACAAACTGGTACATTTTCAGAGGGGATCTTGGACCCGGTCATATAGAGGAAAATATTCTTCTGGCATCCAGGACCAGTCTGTTTTCTCGAGCTTTTGAGGGGGAAAAAAAAGAGGAAAAAAAAGAGGGAGTGGTAGTATTGAAATATATAACAGGGTCAATCCCAAAGAAGGGAACATAAAGACAATAATATCATTACTTTTTGACAAAAGGGAGAAGTTTGTCAAGAGGCTATGAACAGAAAAAATTTGAGAGGGCAGACTTTCTGAGTCATCATCTTGTATACTACTTAGTAAGTATCTCCCCTAGGGGGTAAGAAATTATGGTTTGTCAAAGGAGGAAATCAAACAGGTCGCCTAAACTTCAAGAAAAAGTGAAAGGGGAGGGGGAGAGGGGGAAAAAACCTTTTATTCGTCACGAGGAAGGAAAAAACTCGGAAGAGTAACCTTATCTATTTAAAGGGAGTAGAGGGTCGTGAAAGAAGTAGGAGAGGCCCTCCCGCCAAAACCAAAAGTTTCTCTTCCATCTACTGAAAGGTTCGAGAAAAAGGAAATAGCTTTTGATAAATCTGGGCCTTTCGTTCACTCGACAAAAGAGATGAAGGTGACCGACTCTTACTAGAGTAAGGTTATTAGGTATCAAAAAAAAGGGTCTAGGGGACTTCACTACGATTCGGATGTCGAGTCGACGGCCTAACTAAAAGGAAAAGGGGCTTAAGAGGGTAACTTCTTCAAAAGTCTTCGGGAAAAAAAAAAACAGAGGGAGGTGCTGGGAGGTCGATTATTGCAAAATGAATCAAAGATCTTCTTAATTGGGCGGTGGTTAAAAAAAAACAGAGTACTGGCCTTGTTAAGAAAAGGACGGAAAAAATACCAGACCGTGAAACCCTTGTAAACTGGAAGATCTGACTTTAATCTTATGAATCCTAGGAGGAGGTTCACTCAGATCATCTTCCTAGGAGAGGGGGGGGGGGAACCTCCTCTTAAGTAATTGAAAAGGAGAAGGAAATGACCGACAACTCTTCCTTGGGCTTCAGAGAGAAGATGACATAAAAAAATCTAGGAGAGTCCCTGGATTCTGGAAATTGGGTAGAAAAAGAAGCGTCCAGAGGAAATTCTGCAAGAAAGCTAAAGACCCACCAAACGGGATGAAATAGGAGGGGGGAAGCGTAGATATTAGGGAAAGCGGGGAAAAATGAAGGGAACCATCCTGACACACTTAAAAATTTGTAAAAAGGAGGAAAAAAATTACGTTCGGGGGTCCTCAAAAAAATATTCAAAAGAAAATCCTCGTTATCAAAAAGGGGACCGATACTAAGCTTCACAACGAAAGTGGTCTTTTTTCCGAGTCAGAGAAGGTCGAGAAAAAATTAGACTATTCCGGATGGGGACGGCCTATTAGGAGGAGCGTTTTTCCCTTTGGGGAAAGAGGACAACCACCGTCCAGGAAGCTTGCAGGGAAACAAATTCACATTTCTCCACACACGAAGGGGAGGGAGGCTGGATCTGTTCATTACTTCACGAAGAAAAAGAGTCCAAAAAAAATGAGTGAGATGGATCCTACTCCACCGAAAAAAGGGGGGACTGTCACAGCCGAAGGGAGTAATTGATGGTTTCAGGGGGAAAAAAGAGGCTTCTGGGGATTACGCCGTGGGGAGAAAACAAGCCGTCATGCATCTTCAAGAGTAGGGGTTAGGGGGCCTGTACGGACTCTGGAACTCAGAGGATATCTGTCTAAACGCATTCCAGGAAAAAAAGTCGGGGGCCAAACTTCCCTTGCTCTGAGGAAGGAGGGAAGGGGAAGGGGACCTCAGAGCAATGCTGCCTGCAGGGAGCCCCCAGGGGACGCAGGGGGGAGCACCAAATGCAGATCAGGGGTGATCAATTTCTCAGATTTAAAAAGAGGATCCTGGAGGAGAAAAAATTAGTCCCACTTCGAAAGAGGATACTGAGAAAATATCCGTAGGAAGGGGACTAAAGAGGGAAGTGGGAATATTCGAAGAAAAAACGGGAAAAAAGAAAGGGGCATAGAAAGGAAGATTTTGGGGAGAATTAAGGGCCTTTCCAGGGGGTCTTATAAGACTGTACAAAACGGAAGCGGAAAATTTCCTTATCTGAACGTTTCTTGAGGAAATGCTGAAAAGAGGAGGGTCAAGCGAGCAGGCTACCGGGGAAAATTAAGGGGAGAAATGGAAAAGGTCTCTAAGCAAAATAAGAATACTAAAGGGAAGGGGATTCTGCTCCTCAACGCAGGTGCAAAAGGGCTTTCTATATCCGTCTACATGAGAGGGGATCCAAAAAGAAAAACGGAGGGAAGTCATTTATCAAATAACGATATAGTCAACGTATCGTCCTACGACGAAGGGATGTCCAAGGATGATGAAACGCCTCTTCGGAAAAAGAATGAATGTAAGTCTGTTTCCTTAAGATCCTAGAGAAGAAGACACAAAAAAGGGAGGAGGGGAAAATATAGCTAAGGATCTAGACAGGAAAACTAAACGGACGAGATGGAATAAAAAAAAGACCTCTTCTTCTTAAGGGAAGCTCCTGGGGAAGGGAGGGAGAATTCCAGGGAAAGAAAAAACTCTTGTGGATTTTTGGAAAATACACCTAATATTCCGAACAAGATCTGAGGGGGCGGCCTGCAAAGGCGATAAAGAATGTTCTCCCGCTTGGAAAGGAGGGTCAGGGGGTGACTGTAGGCCAAGGAACTTGTATGCTCAAGGGGGGGGAAAGGAAATCCTTTAGAAAAAAGGAAAACAGTTGCACATCTCAATAAAAAGCTTTGGGAAAGTCCAAGGACCGAGAAAAGTTTAAAAGCCTTAAGCCTCCCAAAAATCCAGGAAACCAGCAGTTCCTTCTATCTTGGAAAGAGGGCCCAGAAGGGAGGGTACGGGGCCAGCAAAAAGGGAAAAAAAGAATAAATAAAACGAACGGTCATTCTCCGAGACCCGCCAAAGAGAGCTTCATTCAAGAAAGAGATAAGGGAGTGGGGGTTCAAGTCGCAGGAGAGCCACCAATGGCTCCTCTTGGGGTTTCCCTTCATGAAAAATTCAACTTTTATTCTCATTAGAGTAAAGAAGGGAGGAGGGCATGGGAAGAAGACCCGTTCAAAACATCAGCCGGGAAAAAGACGTTTCAAAGGAGAACAACTGGACATTTTTCTCTGAATATCTATGGGAAAAGGGAAAAAAAAAAAAGAAAAGCCAAGGCTTACAAAGAGCAGAATTCAGGAAAGGGCTTTGAGGAAAGAAAAAGGAATCCTGACCGGGAATGCAGTACGCATCGAGCCGTCCTTCTTTTAGTTCTCATTAAGGGTAAAAAAGAAGGGGAAAGAATAATAAGAGGGCTTTTTACGGAAGCCTTAGGAAGGTTCAACCTGGTGGGAGAACCGAAAAAAGGAAAGAGCTTTTGTCAATGGCATAATTTTGGAGGATTAGGTTGGGGCCTAATAGGGAAACCTAATAAGTCCTGACGCATGAAACAAAGCGTCCTTGAACGCAGGAAGACGGAGGAAAAAAGACTACCCTGCGTAGGAAAGATGGTTACTGAGGGTTAGGAAAGCTAAGGGCCACTGGTCCTAATAGAAAATTTTTCAAGGAAAAAGAAGTCTGCTATTCTAAAAAACAAAGGATTTCCGGGACTTTCCCAACTTAAGGAAAGAGAGGGGAAAACGGAAAGGGTTATTGCATCAATGGGTGTCGACGTCTCACCACAAAGCTAAAGTCATTCGCCTCTTTGCCACTGACAAAGGTGGGAAAAAGCAAAAAAAAACACCCGGACGAGAGTTCAAAAGGTGCAGAGGAGAGGGGAATTCAATGCATCTGCAAACGTTAATGGGCGGCAAAAAATTAAAAAGTCTGATTCTGAAAAGACTCCAGGAAAAGTCGGGGAGGGGGAAAGTCGGAAGTCTTCATAAGTCGGGAAGGGGGAACACCAGGCCATCAGCCCACAATTTATTTATGGCGGAAAGACAGGAGGAGCAGTGTTAATTTTCTTTAGAACCTCAAAAGAAAGGCAAAGTTATGAGGAAAAGGGATGTCGGCCATAAAATCGCCCAAAAAAAGCCAACGAAACAAAGAGTGGAAAAGGGGAACACGTAAAAAGAGGGGCGCCTAGGAGGGACAAAGGTTCCCAATCCAGCGAAAAACTGGGGGAAGAAAAAACAAACTCGCTCGTAGGAAAGTACAGGAAAGGAGAGATTGGAAAAAAAAAGAGGGCGCCGTCAATAAGGGAAGGAGTCAAAAGTCACTTCAGTCCAGATCCAAATAAGTTTCTCAGGTTGCAAAGCAGAGCTCTGAGAAAGGGGAGGTCGGTTCGAAAATGACCTCTGATTCGGGGGAAGAGGGAGGTAGGAGTGGTGTTCTCGGGGAGCTGGCAGAAAAAATCGCTAAAGAAATGGAAAAGAGAATGTATGCTGGACCCTTGGGGAGGGAATGAAACGGGGTAAAAGGGGAAGAAGGTTGTTGTTGGGGTTGGGGTGTGTTGTGGGGGGGTTGGTTTGTTTTTTTGGTTTTTTTTTGTTTTGACCCCCCCCCACCTGTTTGGGGTTTTGTTGTTGTTCTGGTTTCTTGTTTTGTTTTTTTTTTTTTTTTTTTTTTGTGTTTTTTTGTCTCTTGTTTTTTTTGGGTGTTGGGGGTTGTTTTTTGTGTTTGTTTTTTTAGCTTTGGTTTGTGTTTGTTTTTTTGTTTTTGTTTTTGGATGTTTGTTTTGTTTTGTTGGTTTTGTTTGTTGTTTTTGTTTTTGGTTTGGTTTTCTTTTGCGGTGGTTTAATTTGAGTACGCCCCCCCCGGCCTCCCCCTCCCCCGCCCCTCTGACGCTACCGCCCCTCATCACCTCCCCTAGAGCACGCCCACCACACCCCATACGGGTCCCCCCGCGATGCCCGACGCGCCCTCCGCGCACCCATTCGACGATCGCCCCCGCCTACCAAACCCCCTCCCCCCCAACAATCCTCTCCCACGACCCCCGACCCCCCCTCCCCTCCACACCCGCACCCTCACTTGGTCCCCAGCCTCCCGCCCACAACCCACCCTTATCCGGTACCCCCTAACAGCCCTCCCCCACCTCCCGAAGAGAATCTTGGGACTATTTGGGCCTTTGAGGGTCGCAAGGGGGAGAGGGGGGGGCAGTCGAAAGAAAAAAGAGATGACAGTCAGGGATCCTGTACTCGTCCCGTAAAGGGGAGAAGCAGGAAAGAGAAGCACGTCCTAAGAAAAGCACTGGTTGTTCGGCGGCAAAAATAAAAAAATTTAAATCTGTGTGGCGGTTGAGCTGTCGGGAAAACTTTAAGGGAGAGAATGGTAAGGCACGATAAAAAAAAAACTTGGGGGCTGATAAAGGTGAGTTCATCTGGCCTCAAAAACAAAAAAAGGTACAAAGAAGGAAACTTGGACTGAGGCCCCAGAGTGGGCTAGCCAGAAAGGCGGGGAACAGCTACCCTCTAAGGTTTGCAAAGAGAAAGGAAGAAGGGAAAGAAAAAAAGTATTAATCCCCACATCTTGCTCTGGCGCGAGAGATTCAGTCGAGAGGGGAAGGACGACGACTTACGTACAGGTAGATCCAATAGTTCATCTGTTCTTAAAAGGGAAAAGTGAAGAGTACATGGATACTCTAAAATGCCAGGGAAAAAAGGGAGGGGTACTTATGAAAAAAAGGGAAAAGGGGGGGTACACCTAAAGGCTTTCCACGTCCTGAAAGAAAAAAAAATTAAAGAAAGGGGGGAATTTCCCTTCTGGCCGTTCATAAGAGCTAAATTCGTCAATCTTCCCTCAAGAAGAAAGAAAGGAAGAAAGGAAAAAAGCAACTACTGCAGAAAGAGGACCTCCAGGGGAAAAAAGCAGGGGTGGTGTAGCAGACTTGATCACGTTTCTTTCAAAAAAGGGGACTAGGAGGCATTGAGAGAAGGAAAGGGTGGCGGAGGCAGATGCTATGTCAAGTGGAGGGGACCAGTCGAAAAAAAAGGGAAGAAGTACTTAAAATTAGACTATCTATCTGAGACTTGGTCGAGAAGGAAGGGACAAAGAAAATTCCTTCTTTGGCAGGGTAAAGAGGGGGAGATGAGAAAAAAAAGCTTTGCTTGAGTTGGAAGGAAGCTTGGGCGGTAGGAAAGCCTTGAGTTTTCCCTACGCCTATCCTAAGGGCTTCATTGTAGAAAGGGATAAAACACCCTAACCCTGCTAGGGCTTGGGGAGGGGAAGCAGAAGAACAAGAAAAATTCCATTTCGCCGCGGGCCTGTTAAAAAGGCCAGGCCTATTAAAATTAACAGAAAAAGAAAAAAAAGGGGATGAAAAGGAGCTCACTCTTCCTCTGGCGGGAAGAAAGAGAAGAGGAAGCGGGGCGTCTGCCTAGCAGGGAAAAAGGGAAAAGAGGGAAAAGAGGGACAATGTAGGGAAAAAAAACAAAAAAAAACTTCTGGATAGGGAGAGAAAAAATCTGACCGAAGGGGGAGGGGGTCGCTTCTCCTTAGAGGGAAAACGAAGGGGTCACGCTTTCCGAATGACTAATTAAACGTTGAGGGAGCTAAAGAGAAAATTTCTCACTCCTTTCAGGGGAATGGAAGGATCGGGGCAAAAAAAAAGAAGGGATCACCGGGACCACCCGGAACGGGGGTTCGCCTCCTCGTGTCTGTACCAAAAGGGACGGACTAAAGTTGTCTTCATCTATAAAATCTCGGGGGCAGCAGAAAAAAGAAGAAAAAATCATTCAGATCTCCGTCGGGTGGTCCTAGGAGAATCGGAAACTTCTTGCGTGACATTAGCTTTAAGAACCCCGCCAGTAGGGGAAAAATCCTTAGTGGACGTCAGGAAACCACTCCATCCAGTCCATAAAGACCAGGTGGCGAAAAGAAGTGCCTAGGCAATTCTTCAAGGAT
>Ga0179591_1379653_pt1 | contig 16139 bp, 19 predicted proteins | sample CZOMad2_1_08_16f_FD_182891 | JGI IMG/M metagenome (GOLD analysis project Ga0179591, IMG submission 182891) | Vadose zone soil fungal communities from Angelo Coast Range Reserve, California, USA - CZOMad2_1_08_16fungal (PacBio error correction) | ecosystem: Environmental > Terrestrial > Soil >...
CTACGAAAAGAGGAAACCCTCCCTCAGAGAAGGAAACGCAAACTTTTCAACACCTAAAGGGACAACCTTCGCAGGGAAGGAAACCGCGATTTAAGAAGAATGAAAAGGCACCCGTCAATTTTAAGAATGAAACACCTCGGCGGAAAGAGGGGGGTACCACTAGCTGGTCAAGAAGGCAGAGAGGAATCCCAGAAAGTCATATACGGTGCCGAAGAGCCAGGACAGGGGGAACGTCGGCGGATAGGTCGTCCGGTGAACCTCGAAACCGGGGGAGGCAAGAAATAGCAAGTTTGGGCCGAACCACTGGAAAAAAAAAACACCACGGAAGGGTCACTCAAACTCTTGCTCGTACAGAAAGACCACGGGTTGAATGCTCCAGTAAAAGCGAAAGTTCGGTGCCGCATGGGGGGGACCCAAAGAAAAGTCCCCAAGTCGTTCTCAAGATGACCAGAAGGAGAAATGCGAATACCGCACAGGGTCGATTAGCTGGAGCGAAAGGGGAAAGCTCACGGTAGGAGAAAAAACGTCTGGAAATGGCCGGGAGGAGTGCGGAGGAGAAAATAACAATGGGGTTGAGCTGAAGGGGTCTAGAAATCATGGCTCTACGAAGGAAGAAACGGCTGCGTTAAGAATACGGTTCCTGAAGGAACCACTTCCCGTCCTCAACGAACGTCCAGGTCCTCGAAGGTTCCGAGGTTCGGCCCGTACGAACGGAAAGCCTCCATTGGGGGTCCAGTGTGCAAAAGCGAAGGAATAGTGGGGAAGAGCTTCGACGAGCCTCGGGGGATCAGGTCCTTTTCGGGGGAGATGGACAAAAAGGGGGGGGGTCTCCCCTCTAACAGGGAGGTACGGCCCTCTAGGAAGAGATCCCGGAATCCCCACTGGGATGTTCCGAAGAGCGGTACAAAACGCCCTGTCTATTGTCCTCGTCAGGGGGGCATTGGGGACTAAAGGCCAGAGGGGAGAGGGAGGGAAACTACGCTTAGTCGGGGGGGGCGGCATGCTTGTTGATGGGAAATTCTTGACTTAGAGGTAAGTCCCAGAAAAGAACGCATCGACCTGGACCACCATGAAGAGCCGATCGGGCGAAAGGGATATCTGATTAAGAAAAAGGAGGTTCGTACTCTTCGACGTGGGCACTTAAGTTCGAAAAAGGAAAGACCCAGAGAGTTCTAAGAGAAGGGGTTTGATTTCTACAATGAAAACATTCGGTGTTTTTTGGTTATTCGGAGATCAAGGAGATACGCATACGGCGTCTTCTAGTTGAGATGATCATTCTGAAGGAAAGTCTCGGGGGGGTCAGAAAGCTCATGCAGGGAAAAGATCTTCTTTACTAATCGTGCTTTCTTAGAGATCATTTTATTTGAAAAAAATCGCCTGAAGCCCCGCTATCAGGCGATTTTCCTTTTCGGAAGAGAACTTGGCACGGGAGTCAAGGAGGGCATATCTTCTTCGAGAACAGACAGAAACTCCCACGAAATACGACTGGCGACCACAACAAGCCAGCTCGAAAAAGGGATAGGAGAAGGCCCGGTACGGGTGCATTGGTATTTGAAAAGGTATCATCCGACCCAAACGGGTCGAAAAGATTTCTCTGTTGTGGCAGGATGTTTTTCATCGTGGGTCTGGGAGCTGGTGGTAGGGCACAGGGGGAGCCTCGCGCGCGGCGAAAGGAATCCACCCCCACGTTGGTGCCCCCAGGGGCTGTAGCGCTCCATTAGGGATCACAACGATCAACCCTAAATCATATACCCGCGATAAAATTTCGTGAGAAGGAAAACTTTGTAATTTGCATCTTTAAGAGATCATAATATTCTCAACTCTGGACGCTCTGCGTTTGAGGGAAGTCTTTGACTCTCGAAAAATCCGGAAGCACCTCGCCCTGGTGCAAGAAAAAAGGAAAAATATCGTCAGCGGCGGGAAAAACAGGGGACCTTTGTTAAAAAAAGCTCTGTGTCATGCAAGGAATATCAGCGACATGATCTCTTGGCAAAGGAGGCTGAAAGTCCGGGGCTAGAAACCTTCTTCCGTGCAGGGAAAAAAATCGCCTCTGAAGACACCGAAACTCTGGGCCGAGCAAACAAAAATCTATTAAACCTGGAGCAAGAGGGACCATATCTAAAGAATCCTTATTTGAAGGCACAGACCCATCAAATTTAAAGGCCACTTATTCGAGGTCAAATCCCTAAGTATCTTTGGATCATTGCCTAGCCAGGGGTGAGGGATAAAGAGAATGATGTTTATGACAACGATCATTCAATCGTATTCAGAAAAAAGAAATCCGAACAAACTCCTCGGAAATCCCTTTGGGAAATAGCAAGAAGAAATGCCCAGGGGAGAGAAGGGCACCCACCCTAAAAACATCGGTGGAGAGGGAACATTTCCCCATTTTCCAGGGCGGTCCCAAAACCGGGTTTCACCACAATCTGAGTCACAACGGCGAGCGGAAAGGGGAATGGAGTGTAGCGTGCCGAAGACACGAGGGGAAAGAGCGAGCCAGCCAAAAGAAGTTTCCGTCTCGGTCGGTCCGGACGCGGGAACCGAACAGGGAAACCGGATGTTTTCCAAAAGTTTCTTTGCAACACTAATGTACAAAAAAACTCTGTTGCGGAAAGACATTGAAGGAGGGTCAAGCACGTTCACGAGAACGGTTCACTCGCAGCTCACAGGAGGGGCCTGAGTTGGAGATGAGGTCCGTGACCGAAGGAGCTAGAACGGCTAGCAGCCTGAAAAAGCATCGGTGGGACGCGAAAGGGAACACTCGTGCGTTGCAAAGAAAAAAACTAGAGAGAGAGCCAAGTGCGAGGGAGAATAGAAGAATCTGGTCATCAACCGGCTCCCATTCCTTTGGGAGGGTTGTCCTTGAGAGAGTATTCAACGTTGTAGAGTCAGTTATGAAAACTTAAGCAACTCGAAACCCGTTCTGAAGAAAGGTGGGGCTCCGGACTCAGTTTGAGTGAGAAGAAGAATTCTTCATTTCTAACTATTCTTCGGAGGAGAGAGAGGCAACACAAGGGCAAAGGGGACAAGGGATCCGCCAAATAAAAGGCCCTAGCCGCGATCTCTAAGGCTATACCCAAAAGAGTAGGAAATGTCAGGCGAAAGGGAGTGAGGTGAGGGAGGGAGGGGGAAAGGGGTTGCAATCCCCCCACCCGAGTATCCAAGAGCAGCATAAGGAAGGGGAAGGAGTATTATTCAGAAAACTGAGGTCAAAAAAAGGTGGTTGGAGGCTCTTAAAGTATCTCGGGAAAAATGAAAAGAAGCTACCACTTCATGCGAGCACTTTATTCAGCAACCCGCTCCCCGGAAAGGGAGGAGGAAAGTATACGGAAGAATAAAAAAAAATCGATCTTCCCCTCGAGCAGATGGTAGGCACTCACCGAGGAAGGGCCTCTTCGTGCTCATAGAGGATCACCTAAGGGATAGGATGCTACTCTATCAAGTCAAGGAGCCTCAAGCGACAGAGGAAATCTCCCCGTGTGAAAGGTCCGAGCTGACCGTAGGAGAGTGGAAGCAAGGCGGAAAAAATGGAGAAGAAGAAAATCGAAGACTCCAAAAATTTTGCGACATTCTTGTGAAAAGAAAGGGGTTAAAACAAAGGGTTCTTGATTCCTGAAAAAGGGGGAGGGGAGAGGATACCTCGCAAACTAACAGTAGGTCTGGCTAGAAAGGCCCGCGTGGCGTTACGGCGACGAGGACCGGAAAGTTTAAGCGCGGTCTTGACGAGACCGGGTGGAGGCGGACCGTGTTTTTGGGCAGGACACGGTCACCTGGGAGCCTCACGCTTGGTTTTTTGTAGGGTCAAGCAAAAGGCACGGGTCGGTGATCGGTCCAGGGGGCATCTGATGGAGGGTGGACCGTTGGAATTTCACCAAGTGAAGGCTTCAAGACAACATCAACGCATCTTCTGGAGAAGCCGCTACCCGGACAGGCATGCGGAAAAGGAGAAAAGGAAGGATCGAAAAAAAGGGAGACCCGTTGTATCCTGTGGACTCTGAACAAGGGAAAGATTTTTCGGTGGAACCATCCATGAAGAGTCTCTCGAAGGAAAAGTTGCATATTTCAATTAACTCCTGGGGGGGGAGGATAGCGGCAAAAGTGGGTTCATTTTTGGGGCAGAGGGGATAAGGGAAGGAAGGCAAGAGCGGGTCGGGGAGGTTGAGGAGCGGTCTCTCAAAGCGTATATTCAGGATCATGAAACTTGCTTTATTAAGAAGGAAGAACTAGGTTTTGGAAGACGTCCAAGAATTCCCGCACACTACGAGTCTTTCCCCGTCGATAAGGGGGGGCGTCGCGAAAGAAATGGCAGGAGAGCGTCCATACTTCTGAAAGATGACGAGTGAGAGGGCGCGCCACAAAGGACTTTTTCTAAAAAAACATTGCGGTATGGGGGTGGAGGGTTAGAGGGACGGCTTTTTCGGGGATCCAGAGGTAGACCTTGGGGCACGAAATCTTTCGGGGCGCGACTGCCGCCTCTCGAGGAAAAAAGTTCCAATTTTAAAAGAAGAACAAAAAGACCAGAAAAAACAAGGGCACAACTATAAGTACGGAGTAAAGGTCGCCCGTTTTTTTTTGCAGAATAACGTACTAGAAGTGGGACATAAAAAGGCCCCGGAATGTAAGATTGGGGTGTGGTGGTTCGCCCTCCAGAGGTAAAGGGGGGGCTCCTGCTTTGGAGGTTTTATGTCTCGAGGACGGGAAAAGCTCTTCGAAATGAAAAGGGTCAGGGAGCAAAAAGCGGTAATCCCTGCGGCCGGAAAAAAGGGGAGCGTTTAGGAAGAGCCTCAATACAGATATAGGGGGGAAAGAGAGTCCAGCGGAGAAAGAAGGAGAGAAACAACCTCTCCGATGAATCAGGTCATCTAGCCGAAGAAAACTATGGTCCAGAAAGGTTAGATCCTAAGCACGAAGAATTCGGTGTAGACCTGCGAATGAAACCAGACGAACTCATCTTGTCTTTACTCGGGTGTTCTACATTCAGAGGATTCGCCTAGGAGCAGACTATTCATGAGAAAAAAAAAAGCTCAGCTTGAAGGTACATGTTATCAAAGAATCCTTCGAGGCTATGGGCATGGGGACATATTAATGAGGCTGTTCCAACCGGAAAGGGGAAAATGAGAAAAAAAAAGGTCAGGTTATTTCAAGTCACTTTAAGAAGCCGGAGGGCGCTCAGGTTGTGGAACCAAAATGAGAGGAAGAGCTAAGATCGTTGGTCAACCGCATGAGTCCAGCTTTCGAAACGGATTCTTAGGGGGGGATAAGAGTGCAGAGGGGCAGTCAAAAGCCTGGGAAGGGGGAAATCTACCAAGAAAGGGAGGCTCTCTCGTCGGCTCGGGCGACTTTCTCAGGCTACCAGGAGGGTCTCGAAAAAAGGTCTAGAAACACCAGGATGAGCGGTCAGAGGGGACAAGGAAATGGCCTCGACCATCGGGGGGAGGAAGCTTAAGGAAGAGAAAATTTCCGCTCTGCTAACGACGGGAGCCTTTGAAAGATTTCGCCCGATAGGGGGGCGTCGAACTCCAGGGATCAGCGCAACCCTGTGTGGGAAAAATGTCCGTAAGCATAGAAAAGGCCCTTTCAAGAAGGGACGTTCGTAGGAAGCGGGGAATCCAGGCATATCGGAGTTCGGGGGTCCGCGAGAGGTGCCCAGACCTGGGAAAAAGTGCGATTAGTCATGGTAAAAAGGCGCCTAATCCCTTACTTGGGGGGGTTCTGGGGCTTTTAGTAGGAAATGTGGGGACTAGCGCGACTGGAGTCAGGAGGAGTGTATCGTGTCGCGATAGGGGTTTTAGTGGGGTACTAGGGTAAGGTTCTAACCAAGCTTTGTCCGAAACACTAAAATAATTCGACTTGAGCAGCCACCTGAGGGAAGAGACGGGTACGAAGGAGAAGTCCTTGGAGAACGAGGGGTATCCTATACCTTCCGTCTGGGAATTGAAAAGGAATAGCTTTTTTATTAATAATATGAGAGTGACTCCACTCTTGGAAAAATCGTCCTTCGATTTTGGGGGGAGGCCGCCATTCTTCAGGGATTCCTTTATTGGAACACGCTAAGTCTGGCTGTGGATTTCCCCCCCCTTAAAAAAACCCGGGTTATTTGTTTTAAAATTTGGGGGGGCCATGAGAGATGTAGGTTACTCAAAAAGGAGGGGGGTTTTTTGCGCTCTAGGTCCAAAAAAAAATGGGGGGGATATCGAAACTCGGTTAGACCCTCTCTCATTTCTAACCTAAATGGGAAAAAACAGACCCTTGCCCCCCCTGAGCAAGGGGGGGAAGGACCATCCGCTTTAAAGGGGGTTTGCTAGAGGTCAGAAAAAATAACAGCACCTCAATTGGAGAAAGGTGCAAAAACCACCGAGGGAAAAGTGTACAGAACGAGGGGAGTCAATCCTCTCATACTTCCTAAAAAAATAAGCACAATACTGAGAGGAAACCTTAAACAGTTACGGGAAAGAGGAAAGTCAACAGGCTATGCTTTCTACGGTGAGGCTACCTCGAAAGGAATGTCAGGGTTTCTGCAATCCCTGGGGAAAGCAAGTGGAAGCCAAAGGGAAAACCCCGGACTGGGCAAACTAGGCAAGAGAGCCGTCCACTGGGTGCCAACTCCATTATCCAAGGGGAGGGGCTCGATCAAGGGGGGGACACAGAGGAAACAGTCAGAAAACGGGAATACGGGCTGTCGCAGAAGAAAAAAATCATCTAGAAAGGCAAAGGACGGTCCATCTCGAAACCGCACAGAGGATGAGTATGCGGAACGTTCTTCGAAAGGAAAAGCCTAGGAGTCTTCCAAAGGGAGAAAGGTTGTCGCTGGGCACGCCATGTCTATAAGGGGAGGCGGAACGCCCAAAGGAAGCGCATCGGACCTTCAGGAAGAAAAGTCGGCCAGAAGAGCCCGCATCAAGAGGTCCGACTACTGATCGAGGGACCAAGGAAGGTTACGAAAGAAAAACCTGCCTCATTTTCCGGTGAAGGGGAAAAAGGAGGAGGGGGGTCCTGACTCTGGAAGTCTACCGAGAGGAAGAAAGAAGGAGAGAATTGGGCCGGATCTTCTCTCAAAAGAACGTCTGGTTAATGCCCCTCTAAAAAGTATCCCCCGAATCTCCAGAGGGGCAAGCTGGTAAAAACGGATCCTTTCTAGGGCCGCGTCGGCTTCCAGGGGGGGGGGGGTTCTTCAACAGAAAGGACAGCGAATGAAGAAAAGTCTCTGTGCCGTTTGGACCTGTCAATAGGGGCGTTTGGACCAAAAAGAGGTAGGGAAGTACCATGGCCCTACGCATCGAAGGATCGGGAAAGGGAGAGCCCTCAGGGGGGAATATCGAGAAGCTCGCGACCCTTCTTTGGTTCTCCAGCTCCGATAAGAACAGAGAGCTTCTTTGGAGGGGGATGTCGGGGGAGAAAGAGTCAAAGTCCTGCGGTCTCGATTCCAAGAAAATCTGGCGATCTTCTTCTGGAAAGGATCCTCTAAAAAAGGACTGCAAGGAAGAGGGGGTCTCTGTTGGGGGACCTCAGGATTCTTAATCGCGTGAGTCGCATGGGTCGGATCTCTCATTTTAGGGAAGGCGCCTGAAAAAGGAGAGAAGACCCTACGGAATGCGCTGGAAAGCTTTTTGACCTGGAAAAGGAACTGATGCAGATCTTCGGAAAAAAGCAGGACTCTGCCATAAAAAGGAGAAAGGAAGAAACAGAAAAGAAAACCAAAAAAAAGCAATGGACCATTTACCGGAGGGGAGATGGTTTGTATTTACCACGGTTACGTCTGGGAAGAAACAAACGTTTCTACCAAGAGGTTCTCTACGGTCTGTGGGGGTTGCTTCTCTCTGCTGGTCTTTAACATTGTCAGGTCCGCTCTATCGGGTACGCCCCCACAACCCCGAGGGATTTGGTCTTTCAAATACTGGGTCGAACCAAAAAGGAGATGGTCCCTGATAAGAGAGGCCCCAACTCCTAAAAAAAAACAAAGAACATGCACAAACGTTCTCAGAAAAAGGATCTGTGGGTCCTTAGAAGGAAGAAAACTCACTCGTTTCCCACGAGAAGGGTGTGAATTCCAGAGGGGACGACTCTTCCGTCCCTCAGGGAGGAGGAGAGCCGGCCGCCGGGCAATACTACTAAGCGGAGAGGGGATTCCCACTTGTAAAGTGGACGAAGGAAACATCTTTCAGGAGTGAATATCAAGCCATGTAAATAGAAGATACAGAAAAGATCTTGCAGTGGTGAGCAAGTCGGCTCGTGCCACTAAAAGCCAATCGAAAATCGGGGAAGGCTTTCAAACACACTCACGGAGGAAAACTTACCACACGAGGGACCTCCGCCGAGAGATAAAAGCGAGGCCCTGGGAGAGGACGTCAGCAATAGCGAAGGAGGATATAACCGCATCAAGACATCTTTTAACCACCAAGCCAAGATCCCGGGTCGAGAAGAAAATGACTAAGGACTTGGAGGCATGGCAAATAGCCGAGGGGCTGTATAACTATCTTTAGGGTTAAGGAGATTTAAAAATCAAAGAGCAACGGTCCCCGTCAACAAAAGACATCATCTTCAAAGAACTGCCCGAGACCGGAGAAGGCCCAGTCAAAAAAAGCAAAACGCTGGGATTATCTTTTCCCTGTGCCTGTTCCCGTGGGTGCCAAACAGGGGACGCCCTCAAAAACAAAACCGTTATTCGTTCAAAAACGCAGCTACTCGTAAAATGGCATATGGGGACCGAACAAATCTAGTGGACTTGAAAGAACAATTATCGAGGAAAAATCCCGACTTTAAGAGGGGTTCTGAAAAGAAAACCCTGAAGCTTTTTACTGTTCGTGTTATAACAAGAAAATGGCGCAAAATCGGTTTGCAAGGCGGGAGGGCTTTTGAGTAGAAAAACCATCCTAAAAAGAATGTGCACTCAGTCATAAACACGGAATAGGGGCCGAGTGGCGCTTGAGGAGGTGGGAACCTTGACCTCCTGATCGGAAAGGCAAGGCATCGCGATAAAGTCATCCTGGAAGAAGGGGCTTTCTCGGGTGACGTAAACCATCGAGAAAAGACAGAAAGAGAGAAAGTTGGGTTGTGGTGGGAGTTCTGTCGGTCTTGTCTCTGGCAAGGGGTCTCGTGGATCCATCCACAGACCAACGAAATTCAGAGCTTCGCCTAGAAGCGCAGGACGTTGTCTAAAAGACGGGGGAATTCCGAAAAAAAGCCGCAAAAGGAAAGGAGGAGGCGAAAATCGAGGATGTCCTCCGCTTTGAACGGATGAGGAGGAAAGTGATCTCGACCGTTGCAAACAACGATCGACAAATCAAAAAGCCCTCCGCGCGAAAAAGAGAGAGCAAAAAGAAAATATGAGAAGGCAGTAGGGGTTCGGCTTTTTAGATAAGGGGGTTAAAGAAATAATCAGCATCAAGGAAAATGCCTGATTATTATTCTGGGGGAGGATAAATGAGTCGGACGCAGGGGAAAGAAGGGGGTTGCAAGGAGAATCACCCACTCCAACTATAAACTTCCTGCCTCCGAATTCGGAATGAAAAGAAAGGAAGGGATGGGTAAATCCGAAAAGGGGCCAATATCACGAGCCTTGGCCGATAGGAGAGGGCAGACTTTTTTACGTAAAGATCACTCACCTGGAATACCGGGAGAAAAAAAAGGGGGAGAAGAAACTATGCAAAAAAAAGGGCTATCTTTAAGGACAACTCCTCAATCGAAAACTCAGCAACCGATCCCCTTGTGACTGGCCTTAACCGTCTTCTAGGAATGCGGCCGGAGTAGAAAGAACTCAAAATCATGTAAAAAGGTTTTTGGAGGCGGAACTGTTGTGGGTAAAACATAGAGGGAGGGGTCCTGACCAGAAAGGTGTCGATGAACTCCGGAGGAAGGGAAACAGCTATAAAAGGGTTGAAGGCGAAAGACCAAGGATCCGTCACATGGGTTGCAAGGGGCGCTGCGGGGGAGAGAGACCGGGGGGGACGGGCGGACACAGGGGGGGGGGAGCCACACATTCAGAAATAAAGTTTTGTGATGCGGGGGGAAAGGGGCCATTCGTCCGTTTGAGGGCTGGAGTGGAGGATGTCGTCGGGGGGGGGGGGGTAAATAAAAAAAGACTGCTTCGAACAGAAGAACCTCATAAGAGTAAAAATCAGCCCGAGAGGGGAAATGCTCCCGCGGAGAGGAAAAACTTCGAGAGAAGATAGGCTCCTGTGTCAAGGTCTGGGTCGGTGATCCATCTTAGGAGAGCATTGAAAGCTGATTGCCAATCTTATAAGGGTGACACGCTTGGGGGGGGGAGTGGTCCCGAGGCCGAGGGGAATTCCTTACTGACATAAAGATGTTCGTGAAGGAGAGGAGTCGGGTCGAGACGAAAGGAGAGCGCTTGTCGCAGTTGACCTTTCTGTTCAAAGACGGAAGGGGGGGAAAAAGAGGTTCGAGCCGTCAAGCTGACTCTCTCTTCTTAGTGGGGACCCTGCTATATTTGGGAGAGAGAAGGAGGAAGAAATCAAAAAGGGAAAAAGCCTATCTTGGAATACTCTAATGAAAGTCTCCGTCATTCCCCTGAGGGAGAGAAATTATCCGCGTTGTATGGCAGGGGGGGGGGGGGGGGGGGGGGGGGGGGGGGGGGGGGGGGTGGGGGGGGGGGGGGGGGGGGGGGGGGGTGGGGGTGGTGGTGGGAGGGGGGGGGGGGGGGGGGGGGGGGGGGGGGGGGGGGGAGGGGGGGGGGGGGGAACTAGGGGGGGGGGGAGGGGGCGGGGGGGGGGGGGGGGTAAGAGGGGTGGAGGGGGGGTGGGGGGGTGGGGGAGTGTTCTGGTTTCTTGAGGGGGAGCGGATTTTTCTAAAGAGGGGCTCCCCGGAGGGCACGACACAACTCAGGTAGACTCTCAGCTCTATCGGACCTGTAAAAGGTTCCCGAACATCATCCTCAGCCGATCAATGACCATACCGCTTAAGAAGGCAAAACAGATATACGAAAGGGAGAAAGGTTAGTAATAGAAAGGGGGAATGCAATACTTAATATGACTATCGCCATTTGGACGCTTGTTGGGGTTACCCGCCATCTTCTTTAAGGAAAGACAGGGTCGTGGGAGACTTCTGAAAAGAAAGGGCTAGAAGAACTTAAATTTAATCTCTCTCCATCGAAAAGTAAACGCCTTAGGGGTAGTTCGGAGGAAGGAAGGGAAAATTCAAAAACTAAGAAGACCCCTGTCCATCAGAGCATAAGCAGGGAAAGGGAAAACAGAAACACCACCCCGATTGCCGGTGTAGAAAAGCTCGAGATCGGAAGAAAAAAGTAAAGTTGATGCCTCATAAAGAAGGAAAAAGCGAAATGCGGTAACGTATACCGACAAGGTATAACAAAAAGGGGGAATCGAAAATTGGCGAAAATAATAGTCCAGAGTACGAGACGAGCGGAAAAATCTTCCCAAAGAGCAAGATGTCTCGGGGAGGTTCTCCCGAGGAAAGGGTAGGGTAATGAAAACTGGTCCGGACAGGTCCCCAATCATGAAGCGAGAGAAGGTCTTTTCAATCCTGGAGATCATTCGCTTTCGCTTGAGGTGAAGAACCACCTGATAAGGAACTCGACGAAATAGCCTTCTTCGGGTTGAAGAATGCGTCCCCTCCTGGGGACGAAGGGGTCTTCGAAGGCATAAAGATACTTTGAATTTGAGACCGCTTGGGAAAGGGGAAAAGAATCCTGACCGGCACGCGTCTTCTTAAGGAAGAGACGGGAGACCTAAGAAAAAGTCTTGCAAAAGGGACTCAGACCGTAGGAAATTCCAGGGGGGAAAAGAAAGGAACTCTATCTGAAGTAGAACTTGACGGGGGGAAAATCCAGCGAGACGAAGGAGGGGGAAGTTGAGAACCTTGGGTTCGGAACGTTGCGCAGCTTCTCGACGGCTATCGCGCCAAAAAAAAGGGGAAGGGGACTCCTACCTGCAGTTCCGACGGGACGTCGAAAGAAGGTTCGCGGAATGGATAAAAAAAATTGCTTGTTGGGGTAGTTGCCAGTTTCGTGAGATGAAAAGTGGGAAGATAAGATCCCTACTTGTGACTTTTCTTCTTTTCTTTGTCGCTATTTTACAAGGGGAAAAAGGGGCAATGACTTTTGAGGGTCTGAGTCTAGCTGCGAGTTGGGAGGGGGGGACAATTCGGTTTTCGTCCGTTGTTTAGTGAAAAAGGGGACTGCAAGAAGAAGGGAAGGAAATAAAAGGTTTCTCCGAAAAAGAACATCGGACGAGGGACCCTAGTCCCGGACTGGGCTCGAACTACCGTAAGTGGAAGCCTGGAAGCGTCTTGTATGCTGGAGGGGGGAGGAAGCGCAAAAGGGGACAAAAAAAAGAAGTGTGTGGCAAGGTCCGGCATTTTCAAGGGGAAAGGGTTCCTTTCTTGGTTTAAACGTCGTCACACCTGCGGAGAAAGTAAATGTCCCCCCCCTTGCAGGGAGGGGAAAAAAGGGGTTGAAAGGGTATTGAGGGGAAGATGTGGCCGGGCCAAACCCTTTTGAACGATGGATAAACACAAGCGTAGTCGGAGGAAAAGAGAGAAGGAGGCTCCAAAAACAAACAGAGGGGGGGAGACCCTCCCTCTCTAAAAAAAGGGGAAAAACCGAACTCCATTTGGGGGGTCTGCCCGTTTTGCGATCCGATGCGGGAAACATAAATTAACCATGAAAGAAAGTTTAGCATCGCGAAAGAAAACAGAGGGCCTGACGGGAGAGTTCAATAAGATCAAGCTTATCCCCCAGCAGAGACAAAAGAAAGAGAAGGAGGCTTCCCCCTTCCTTAGCCCTCGAGGGAACGGTGCTCTTTAGAGGAGGCGGGGGGAGGGCTGGTCGACGGTGGCGTGAGTTTCAGAGATCAGGCCAGTGGGACTCCCAAGGGAAAACGGAAAACTGACTTGTCAAAGGAAAAACTCTCAAGCTCTTAGACCAATCCAACGTTGATCTGAAAGAAAGGATGCGAAGTCACATCGGAATGAGGAAAAAGAGATACCCCCATGTCGGGCTCTCGGTCGAGAAATCCAAAAAGGAAAGAGGGGAAAGATCAAAAACGTCACCGTAAAGGTAGAACTGGAAAACGCGAACGGCGTCGAAGCAAGGAGGGGGCAGTGTCCGACTCCCGTCCATACCGAACGAGAATAGGGGGTGGCTAGGGGGAGAGGGGGAGAATCGGGGACGTAGAGGTGCAGTGTCATCTGGGTGACAAGCGCACGTACTGTGACAGCCTTCAAAGAAAATTTCCGAAACTACTTCCCATAGGGGCCGATGGGGGGGGGGGGTCGACTGCACTTTTAGGCCGAATAAATTTTGTAAGTGGGGCCTAGGAAAAGATTAATCTGGAAAAGGACTCTTTAGGGAGGGACGGCGGGCGGATCCATTCTTTAGGGTCTCGGGAAAAGGATCCTCATCGAACAGGGAGGGGACTCCCTCTGAATACTTATCCCCAAAAGGATCATGGTCAAATCACGGTACAAAACGTCTCTGGAGAGGGGTTCCGTCGTCAGGACAAGGCTGTTAAAATCCTGTTCGAAAAGAGGAAAAGGATCTTCCCCAGGAACAACTACCTTCGCTTGCGCGGGGGGGGGATACCGGGAATGAGGCGGAAACCACGGGTTTCATTCCTAGTACCGAGAATAGGGGAGGAAGAAAAAATTGAAGGAGTACTTGGCATTCAGCTCTTCGGGAATTACGAGGGATACTACCTTCTAGTTCTCCAGCACGATAAGAACCCTGGGGGAAGGCTGGAAAACCTGGAAAGTCGGTATACGTCGGAGCATTCTGTTGGGTCCGTGGGGAAGCTCAAAGGGAATATAGTAGGCGTAATCTATGAGCAGCTTCTCAATACCGTCAGGGGGGCTCCGGTTGGGGGGGAGGGCGGGAACTCTCAAAAGGAGAGCCTCAGTGCGGTCCAGCAGGTTTATTGATTTATGCGAATTAGGAAGGACAACTCGACGCCATACAAAGCAGTTCGGATGTGAGATGGGCGAGCTTTGAACTTTCGGCAAGGGAAAGGGCAGATCTTCGGCAAGACGAAGTCTCTATAGACCCACGACCAGGAAGAAGAACTATGACCAAACAAACCGAACCATTGCGAAATGTCGATAGTCGGGGCTTGATTGTTGGGAGGGCACGTTCTAGGGGTCAGGAACCAAACGGGTCTAAAGGAAGGAGAAGTTGGGCGTTTTGCAAGAGGGTAGGAAAATCTTCATCGGGAAAAGGCTGTTCTGGCAAGGGGCCTTTCCGGAGAGGAGTAGACCACAACGATGGGTCTGGTGCACAAGGGGACTTTCGAACCATCTAGGGAAAGAAACGTCCGTCCCAATCTAACGCAGAAACCCTCCATTCACTAGGAAAAGAGGAATAGGGGAAAAAGAAGGACTAAAAATGTTTTGTCCGAAGAAGAGTAGAAATCTTAAAGAGGAGGGTCATTGTACGTCTATTCCGCATGTCTTTCGGCGAACGGACATTAGTCCTTGTCAAGACGACGCAGCGTACTCGTCCGGGCATTCCCAAAGGGGGGGAAATATAAAAAGAGTCTCTTTCATCAGGCAAGGAAAAGAGAATAATAGCACGCAAAAAGGATCTTGCCGTTAAAAAAAACGTCTGCCCGCCCTAAAACGCTAAAATCGCCCGCTCGATCGGGGGAAAAAGTGATCACAAATTAACAAAACCAAAGGAAAGACAGCGAGGAACCTGGCTAAAGCTCAGGGGGAGAAAGAAACAACAAGAAACTGGGATCGTCACGACCCATAAGGGACAATCGTTCGAGGCAAAAATATCCCGGTTCTCAAAGCTCCGAAGAAGAGGGGAGAGGGCATACGGTGGGCATCCAGTCTGGGGGAGGGACTGGCTCGGTCGGGGACTTCACCTCGAGGAAACTGTCTCCAAACGGGAAAACTCCCACTTCACGAAGGCACCCTCAAAAACCAGCAGGGTAGATCTAACAGGGAAAGGTGACCTTGGCGGACAAAAAGGGACGCCCGCCCCGACTGTCTTCGTGGAGAAAGTCTGAAAAAGAAGTTTTAAAGAACGAGATGGTACTGTCGAGCAACAGCCATGATCGAAAGGGGGTCGAAGGTCGGAAGCGGATCAGAGAAAGTCACTCAAGAGAGTCGTGGCAGACCCTAAGTTCGGGCAAAAAAACCTCGACTGGGAGGACATTGTATTTTGAGTAACCATCCAGAAGGGACTGGGAGCTCTTGCCAGAGAAGGTGCAGTTTGTCGGTTATTAGGTCCGAAATGACGAGACATGCTTATCAGAGGACCCCAATCGTGAAGATGATAAGCAGAAGAAGGGTCGGGGGATTCTGGGTAAAAATCTCTACGATCACCAGGCGACGGAGGGGGGAAAGAGCTTTGATCATACTGCCCTCCAAAGGGGAGGGGGAGCGTGTAAGGAATAGAAGGATTTGGGCGGTGGAGATGAAGAGCGCATTGAAACCGAAAACCCTTTCTTGAAGGGGAGTGTCCGCCAGGGTGAAACGCCCTCCGACCCTCAGGAATGGAAAGTGCTGCTTCTTGATACTCGAAGAAACCGATCTACCCATCTCCGAAGAAAGGGAGATCTAAAAAAAAGAACAACTGAGGAGGAAATCTATTCAAGCGTGTGGTGGATTTAGGAAAAAGATTGTCTATCTTTGTGGAGGATGAAAAGAACAGTGCATCAGGGTTGAAGAAGGGGAGGGAAATGAAAAAAAGAAGTCAGAAGTGGCTCGGGGGGGGTGGTCTACTCTTCAAGGGAAAGGAGGTCCACCCAAGCGGAAATCGTCCTTCTCATCAGAGGGGGAGATTCAACCAGGGGAAACGATTTGGAACATCTCATGCCCTACAATTTAGGAAAACTCTCCTGGTAGATCTCTTCGTAGCAGAGGGGGGGACTTCACCCCTAACAAAGAGGTATCGGGGGGGTGCTCACGGACACCGATTCTGGTCGAGGCTGGTTTCTCTATCAGGATCAATGACCTAAGGGGGAGAAACATCGGCCACCAGGAGAGGGGAAGAGTCTTGAAAAGGAGGGAAAAGGGAAGTGCGGCATTATATGGGGTTGACAAGAACCGAAATCCAAGTCATCCGCCCCCGATTTTTGGGGGAGAAATTCTTGTTGGGGGGGAGAAAGGGGGGTAAAAAATACTTGACGAAGGGGGGGGAGGACCGGGGTCCTCTTACGACC
>Ga0179591_1378286_pt1 | contig 16138 bp, 17 predicted proteins | sample CZOMad2_1_08_16f_FD_182891 | JGI IMG/M metagenome (GOLD analysis project Ga0179591, IMG submission 182891) | Vadose zone soil fungal communities from Angelo Coast Range Reserve, California, USA - CZOMad2_1_08_16fungal (PacBio error correction) | ecosystem: Environmental > Terrestrial > Soil >...
TGAAAAAAAGGAAGGGTAGGCGGGGAAGCCCAGCATCAAACAAATTGGGGGGGAGGAGGAGCGTCCCAAAAAAAAAAAGCGGCCTAAACCGATGGGGGACAGGATCTGTCGAGCAAAAAACGGAGCTGGGGGGTCCACCTAGACAATAATCGCTCGGTTTGGGGGAACAAAAAAAAGTTTCCTTAGAAAAGAGGTTAATCTTTGGGAACGAGGTGGGGACCTTGGGCGGTTGAGGAGACTAAATGGCTGACAACGACAGTGGGGGGGGGCCCAGAAGGGGAAAGGCTTTTCGGGAACGAATAAGTCGCCCTGGGGGGGTCCGGGGTCCTAATCGCCTCCCCGATAGAGCTAAAAGAGGTACAATGAAATTTTGGCCTGAATACGAGGAAAGCCAGGTAGACCACAAACAGGTAGGTCGGTGAACCACCGGAGTAAACCCGGGCGGGGGAATCTTGCCGTAGAAGATCAAGGGGTAGAAAATAAAAAAAGCGAATGGCGACGGGGGTGAAAAGGAATTAAACTCGAACCAGGGAGAATCCGTTTTTCAAAAAAGGCCCGGAAACAAACCCCCAGGAAAAAAGTTCTCGCGCAGGGGACGCTCCCCGGGAAAAAGGGAAAAAAAGACGGGAAATCACGTTCGAAAAAATCTTGAATAACACTTCAAATCGTCGTCCTTACATACAAAAAAAAGGAACTCCCAACTCCCTTTAGGCAGCCAGGGAAAGTAAAAAATTAACATCTCCCATTCAGTGTCATGACCATCTGCAACAGGGTCGGGGGGATTTTTGGAAGAACAAGATGCGAACTGGAACAAAGGGGACGCATCGGAAGTGTGATGGATCCTACGGCAGAGAAGGCATTCTCGATGACCTCCTATGACGACCAATTGAACGCGAGATCGGGGCGAAAAAACGTGGAACACCGCATAGGGGGGGGGGGGGGTGGTATTCGATGGGGTGGCTTCCAAAAAAGGAAAAAAAAGTGGAATTTCGTTAAACGGGCAGCGAGCCAATAGGGGTTTCTCATTGCTGCAAGAAAAGGTTGGCCAATTACGCAAAAAAGCGAAAGGAAATAAAGACTCACCTCAGAAAGGAGAGGTAATCTATCGTGTTTCAGACCATTGAGAAAGGACCTTCCTCCAATCGGAAAAAGCGCAGAATGCGGGGGAAGCTATCTTAAATCAAGAGAAGCGACCGGCCTTGGGGTCAAAAAAAAAGAGTAGTTGGGGTCCGTGGAGGAAATTGCCGGCGAACTGCTCAGGAAGGCACCCTGATGGCGCAGATAAGAAGCGCGGTTGTCAAGAACGGGGGGCATGGGGGAGAAAACGACCCTTCCTAGAAAAGTTGAAGGGGAGAGGAAATCTTCATAGCCGGAAGGTCGGGGGGGAGTAAGTTCCTTGCGGGGTCAGGGAAAAAAAGGAATCGAATTCAACACGAGCCCAAGGGACCGGAGGGGGGTAAGGAGCTTAAATACTCATACAGTGGGGAAGGAACACCGGAAAAAAATGGTCATAAAATTCTTAAAATCTAACCAATTCGGAAGAGTTGGTTAGAACCTCCTCTTTGGGGCAAAGATGAAGAGAGGGGTGCTGCCCCAAAAAAATATTTTGTGCCTTCACCCAAAACCGTTTAAGGGACCAAAGCCCATAACACCTTAGGGACCAAAAAAACACACAAAGGTCAGGGGAAAAGCGGTGTCCGAACAAAAGCGATCAGCCACAAAGGAAGATCCTCGGAAAAGGTGCTGAGTGTCCCTTGAACTCCCAATACGAATACCTAACATCGTAAAAACCCAAAGGGGAAAACCTAGAACTAGTAAGAGCCCGGCCGATGACTGACAACCCAGGGGGACAAGAACCGTGTCTCGAGACCTCTGGACCGAGAGGGAAAGGAAAACCCCAAAGGGCCTTCACTTTGAATAAACAAAAATGGGACAGAAGACAGGAGCGGATATGATGAGTTTAAGAAAGAACTTCTCGCAAAGGAAGGGAGGGTTCGTGGGGACTCAGTAAAACCAAAAAACCGGTAAGGGATGAGTAAAAAATATGGGAGGAAACAAAGCCTGTGGAGCAGGCTCTAATTATCAAAAAAAGCGCGATATCTGAAACAGGTGCACAGTGTCCGCCAGTGAAGGGGGTTTCCAGAGAGGGGGTCCGAAAAAAGGGCATCAGCTCCCAAGGGGTGCACCTGGAAAGCTTGTGGGATGAAAAAGAGGAAAAAAAAACTCTTAGAGAATTTTTCATGTGGGGGGACAGATTTATTGGAGCGCGGAAGGGGGACAGGAAAAATTTTTACAGACCACATCTGCAGGAGCCTTGAGGGGGAATGAAGAGGAACTATTTCCTGGACTGGGAAATTGGGATAGGTGCGGGAAAGGGGGTAAAAAACCAAAGGGCATAACGAAGGAACAAGGGGGGGGTTTTGCAGGAGCCCAAACCGTGAGAGAGTTATCCTAACCCAGAGGGGGGAAAAAAAAATCACAAATGCCGGCCTGTAAAAAGGAATGCTCAACTGGGCAATCAAAGTTGGGATGGGAGAGACGCGGTAAAACGGGAGTGGGAATAAACCGAGAAAAAACGGGGGGAGCGGCCCTTAGAACAAAAAGAAATAATGGGCTACAAACACTGCCAGCAAGGCGGTCAGATCTCGCAAGCAGAGGTCGGGAGGTTTGCGGTTTGCTCCAAAAAACCAAAACAGGCAGGAAGGGGGGGGAGAATCGAAAGAATTTCGAAGTAAGACAACAACGGGGAAGTTCTAAGGAACTCACCTAAGATCAGGGGAAAAAGGAAAACCAAAAGGAGGGGAAATGAGGATGAGGGGGGGAACCAGGGAAATCAAGATCGGACGACAGCACTGAATAGCCTGATCTTCTTCGAGAATAGTTCTACAGGCACAATAAAGATGATTATGGCATGCGGACTGGGGGAGAGGAAAACGAGACACGTTTTTCGTGTGGAAGCAACGTCAAGGGACCTATTGCAATGACGAAGAGCAGAACGTCAACTGGGTTCCAACCCGAACTAATGTGTCCAGCAGTTTACGAAGAGGCGCCAACAAAGCAAAAAAGTTCGATATCAGACTTGGGAAGGAATGGCAATGGCGCAAAAAGAAATAGAGACTCTGCATCAAGGGGACACCTTTCAGAGGGGGAGGAAGAGGAAAATACTATCTATCGTGAACAAAAGATGCAACACGGTTGCGATGGTGATACTACCCCACGAGGGTGGGGGTAGAAAAAAAAAAGGGGGCGGGTAATGAAAGTTGAGAGTGCAGGGGGGGAAAAAAAAAAGGAACCGCTGTGTCCGGATTGGGGGGGGTCCAAGGGAGGCCGACAAAAAAGAGGGGGGGGGCCCCTGGGCTCAGAGAGTGATACTCCGGGGGTTCTTGCGATAAATTCCTGAAGGGAAAAGAAAAGAAACCAAGTCCATGCGGCGGACTTGGTGCAGGGGGGGGGGGGGGGGGGGAGACGTCGGTACTTGAAAAAACGCATCATGTTAATCGAAGAAACGGGGGCGTGCCGAGCATCTAGGGCAGGGGACGGGAACCAACCCCCCACGATTGGGCACTGCAGCGAAAAAAGGGATGTTTGAGGGGGACAAGCTCTGTGGCGCCAGAAGGACGTGCTATTCAAGTCCGATTCAAAGGGGCAGAAACATTGGGAAAGAGTGTGTCGTGGGGGCAGAGCGAGGACTAGGACGAGAAAAAGTAAACTCCACGACAAAAAGAGAAGAATATCTCCGTCCTCAAAGCGTGGGGAGCTGACGTGTCCGTTCCAGGGACAGGAAGCAAACCCAAAAAACCACAAACTGCCTCCTCCGAGTTTGGAGAAAAGAAAAGAAACGGGGGTGAGGGGTAGAACCACCGATGGGGATGAAGTGGGAAGCCGGAGCCTTTTATGTGCGAGAAAAACCGGACTTGAGGCGCATCATGGGGGGGGAAGGAAACGATCAGTGGAGAGGGAACACACGCAAGAACGACCCGTGAGAGCCAAATCTAAATTCAAACAAGGAGAGGAAAGAGAGTATATTTTCAAGTCTCAACCGGGTAAACGAGCTTGGGGAAAGGGTCGAAGCAATCCCGGGGGAAATTTGATCGAGCGTCCAGGAAAGTGGAACCCTATCATGTAAAGCGTTGGGCGTGTCCGCCAACAAAAGAGATCAGGAGAATAAGCCAATCCAATCGCTTGCTCCTAGGGGGGGGAGACACTGAATTCTGAAGGATTCTGAGCCAACGAGTTGAAGGAGGTTTTGCCGGTGGGGGGGACCCTCCCATAAAAAAGCCGGACCTACAAAATAAAGTAAAAGAGGGTAACATCGAAAAAAACGGGAATGGGCAGGCTATCGGCTCGAAATTGGCGAGCGTGGGTCAATAAAACGCCTCCGAAATCGCGGAAAAACGAAAAGATGGATGTGAAACTTGTGGAGCCCCCTTTGGGGACCGACAACGAGATTGCCAGCAGGGAGCGCGAAAGCACCAATGGTGAGGGGAAAAAGAACAAAAACTGGGGCGATGGCACACGGGAAAAAAATGGAAATGGGGGGGGACCGGCGATCCAGGCTAGACAATGCCAACATGCCACCAGACCCAACACTGCCAGAAAGAAAAACAAGACCTCGAAGGGGTGACGAGGGGGACAAAGGGAAAAGAAGGGGGGTCAACACAGGAAACCCCATAACCCGGGGGAAAGCAAGCCACCCCTCTGGAAGTCAAAAACAGCGAAAGGGGGCCCCGAGAACCAGAGTTCTCACAAGCTCTTAGAACGGAAAGGGGGAAAATGACGTAGGCGACATACCAAAGAGAAAGGGGAAATGCAAGCCTTGCCGTCGGGAATGCACAGCTCAGATTCATGGGCGCCTCGGGGGGCCTGACTAAGAACCATCTGTTTCTAGTAAAAAAGAGGGAATTTCGGGAAATCGGGGGGAAAGTGTAGAGTACACATTCTCCTTCCGGATAAGTAGACCTCCATCTTGAAGGCCGTTATTCAAGCGGACCCAAGAGATAAGATGCGTCGGGGAGGAGAGATACGTGCCGCCATCCATGTCCTCGAAAGGCTGGGGAACCTCACGATGGGGGGGCGATCCACGCAGTTAACATATAGACGGCGGGGGAAAGTTGTACAAAATTGGGGAATTAAGCGCAGGGACGGTGGCACAGTAGGGGCGACGACGGGCGCCACCGAAACAAGGGAAGGGGGAGCCGGCGGCCCCATCATATTGGAAGGGGGTTGGGACAGAGATAGAAGCAAGAATGTTATTTTTTGGACAAACAGCATTAGCACCTCCTGGCACCGGGGCAAGAAGCGGCCGAATAGCAGAAAAAAGGCAACCCCCCCCCTCGCCCAAGGTTGAAGGTCGACAGAGGAAGCGTAAGTAAGGGAACAGGGGCAGGCGTTCCAAAGGGACCCCTTCACATCCTCGGGTGATGCAAAAAATCTCCGTCCCGTGGGACCTGACCGAATGGTCGCCCGAAAAACAGAAAGCCCGAAAACTTCTTATATTATTTTTGGCCAGATAAGGAAAGACGGCCCAACGGCAGGGGGGCGGAAGTAGATTGCGGAAGACGAGAAACACGGAAACTTATCTCGGCAGGCGCAAGGGGAGGCAAAGGGGTTCGACAAAACCAGCTCAAAAAAAACACAGAAAAAACGGTTGGGGACCGGGAAGAACGGGGGGGAAAAAAGAGGGACAAACATCGACAGCAACAGAGGGGGTTTTTGCCAAGCTCAAGACAATCTGTATTAGAAACCGAAAAACTCCTTGGGCATGCGAGAACACATTGTCATGGAACAAAACTGAAAAGCAGAGAACAGTAGAAATTCCCGGAGGACCAGCTCTTCAATCAAAAAGGAAAACCGACCCACGGAAAGTGCGGCATATGCTTGAAAATTGAGACCAGCGACGGTCCAAAACTCTGGCAACACAAAATAACACGTAGATCAAAGAGGGAGAACGCGGCAGGAAATGATGATCACCCAGGACCGGGAATCGAGAACACGTGCCGAGATCTAAAGCCCACACCAGGGGTGAAAAACAAAATTTTTTGACAGAAACTGTAGGACAAATGGAAAATGGACTCCAGATCGGGATAGGGAGGAAGAAAAAAGGGACCGAAACACGGACTCTACGAAAAAAGAACCAAAATTTGATTAAAGATATAGAGACCGCCAAAATTCAGCGGGCGGTGGGAATCCTATCGCTAAGGGGGGAAAACGTGCCCTTTCACAGTGACACGGAACACCGCCGGGGTGACGGTATATCGGGGTACCCCCGGCCAGTCAAAGATGAAAGGCCACTGTTGTGCAGAAAGATAAAACTAAACGGTTTTCGACGAGGGGTACGGTTAAAAGGCAGTGGGGGTGAACTGGGAAGCCGTCTCCGTGAGCAAGTAAACAAGGACTTCCAAGAGAGTTGAAGGACACAGGGACAAAACGTGATCGAGGGCCGAGGGGAAATGGTAAGAAAGCGGGCTGTACAGTGCAAAGGTGTCACTTCAAGAACTTTTTTTTTCCAACGGGAAAAAAAACAACACTGAGCAAGGCCAAAAGGGAAAAGTTTAAAGGTTCGCTGGCCAAGTTAAAAGGACAAACGGGGGGCCGGTTCCGACGGCAGGAACGACATGGAAAAGGTAAAACAGAAGGAAGTCGTCATTCCCTAATATAAGGTGGAGGGAGTTCCACAAGAACTACTTACACACACAACGAAAGAAAGGGGGACCGGCTGAAGGAGGAAGCAAAATATCAGGAAATAAGGGCCGTTCTTGCCGAGAGGAAAACGTACACTCTGCTATATCGGCAATAAGGCGCGATAACTGGGATGAAGGAAAAAAAGAAGAAGGGAAAGCATCCTACACAAAAGGGGCGACAACGTGGAAAAAAAGGGGATCGTTCCCTCTGGATCCCTATCGGAGAAGGAAGGAAAAGAAAGGCCGGAAACTGAAAATATCTGCGCAAAACGCGCTCAAATGAGCATAGACGCCACTGACAAAAATTTGGGCCTCTTTAACTGCAAAGAAAAAAAAGGGTGGGGGGTGCTACTTTGAGTGGCGAGAACCATAGGGAAAGGTCCGTTCGAGAAGAAAGAACGTCAAAGAGGGAAAACTTTCCTGAAGGTAGACTACAGGGCAAAAAGAAACGCAGTTCCTATCATCAGAGGGAAAAGGTCCGCAGAAACCGCCTCTTCGGTGTAGGGGCGCCTGCCAAGTCAGCCGATGCGTATAATGTGCGGAAATAATATCCCACAAAAAAAGAACTTGCACAAAACGATCAACCCGAACCTTGTGGAAGAGGGAAGAGACAATGTGAAGCCCTGCCGGGGTGAAGTTAAAATGGAGGCACGGGGGAACTAAACGAGCGGCGCGTATTTTTGGGTCCGTTAGCCTGAAGGAGGAGGGGGGGGGACGGTGGCCCTAAAGTCAGACTGAGAATATCATTCTAAAACGGGGAGCAAGCTGGCGAAAAGAAGGGGGGCGGCTAACTTTTGAAGGGGGGGGGGGATCTGTTAAAAAAAGGGTCATTGAACCGGCTCGTAAAGGGAAATGGGGAGAAAGTCAGGTTTAGAGGGAGCAGCTATTTGAAAAGGTGAATCGCCTTATAAAACGATGACTTGGGCCCGGCAGGAAACAGGGGATTCATGGAAGTTCCAGAAAAAAAAGAAAAAAACCGGAGACCTATACGCGCAAAAGGGGACACCGAACAACACTACTAGGGGGGAGCGATGTATGGTCTTCTATGACGGAACAACAAAAATGCTCGAAACAGGCCCGATAATATCCTTCTAATAAAAAAACAGGAGCCATTGGTACTGCGGTAACTGTGGTTCGGAAACAGGTGAGGGAAAAAAAGGAAGGCAAAACTGGGGGGCACCTCGTCACTGTGCCAGAATAAACTTTTCGTGGTAGAACAACCCAACTTTGAGGGCTTAGTTCCCTCCGAGCAGGGTGGGTAGAGGGGGGGGGAAACAAACTGACAGAAAAAGAGCGGAGGTCCAGTCCTGGACGGCAGGGAAAAAAAATGCTTTGAAGAAAGCAGGCAAGCTAGAAGGGGGGATCTTTCCCCGGAGAGTGTAAAAAAACAACAACAAAGAGGAAGTGGAAAAAAAGAAAAGAAAAAAAGGGACTAATCGAAAGTCATGATTGAAGAAATAACAACGAAAAAGGCAGCGTCAACCAAACTCCGCAATGTCTTTTCCTAGTCTCGAAAGTAAACTGGCGACTCTTCAAAGAAAAAAAATCAGGGAGAGGTTGGTTTGAACAACCACAGTGGATTTTTGAAAAGGTTGACGATGAAAGGGGGCCTTTCCAGGTGGGTTCGGAAAATTAACCTTTCAAAAGAAAGGCCAAAAGGAAACCGGAACAAGTCGAGGGAGGACAGGGATCAGGAGTCAAGCCTGGGGGGGAGGAGCCACTTTTTCCGAAAATCGACACGCCGAAAGGAAGACGACCACGACAAGATCGGGTCACCGTGGGTTGGTATTGAAAAGGGTTGAACGACTCGAGGGAGGAGCCCACTAATCTCAACCACATTTAAACGGGGGGGAGGAGGGAAAGAAAAAAATAATTGGATGTGCTACAACGGCACAAAAAAATACGTGCCTCGGGATCAAATTACCCGAGAAACAGACGGCTGGGGGGGGGGGGCATAAAGCCAGAATTGCCAAAATGAGAGCAAACCATTCACCGAGCCGGTTGGCAAAAGGACAGAAAAAAGACCATAAAACAAAGGTCGAGCCGAATTTTCTCTAAAGAAACAAAAGAAATCCTTCCTTATTGGATAGGAAAGAATCCAAAGTCCCAACCCAGGGACGACTAAATCACACGCTTGTCGGCCGAAAAAGCCCTAAATCTGCGAATGTCTTCTTAGGGCCACAGCTCAGGTAATTCAAGAATGTCGACCACAGGATCGAGGGGGCCGCTTCAAATGGGCAGGGGACGGGATAGCACAGGATATTTCCATGACAGAAGGAAAGAAGGTACCGAAGCTGAAACGGGTGAAAAATTGAGACAGCGGAACACCAATAAGGCGCACGTGATTTAGAGGAAATGCGTGCCGCCTCCTAGGGGATGAAAGAGAGGGGGGAGTGGAGGAAGAAGGAAGCCTCATAATCACTGGCATGAAAAAGAGAAAGGGGACCGAGTGTATTGATACCGTCGTAAAGCAAAAAAAATTTTCATCCGGAAGGCAGGAAAAAAGGGGAAAAACGCAAACAGCAGTAGCCATACCATCAATATGGGGGTTCGCAAGTGCCGAGATAATAAGGAGCTTATGTTTTGCCGCACGTCCCCTCTGGCGAGGGGAGAAGAGGAATCAAACCTAAAAGCTATCGTCCCACAAAAATCGCGACCGACCACCCAGAGGTGGTCGACTTCGGTGGGTTAGGAGGGGACGGTCACTTGACTGCAATCAATGGGATAAAGGAGAATGAAAGGGGGAATTAAGAACGACCACAGCGGGCGGGAAATGGGGTCCCTGATGTACGGTGAGGGAACACGACCACTACCCGACGCCAGAAATAATTTGGGCAGAAAAATTAGACACGGACAAAAAAGGTCTGGTAGCAAGTAGTGATTGGAGACGAAAAGCATCCATGAAAATGATTCGAGGGGGGAAAAGGGACCTGACTTGAAAAAATGGACTGAAAAAAAAAGAAACAGAACTTGGGAATGAAAAGACCACAAACTTGAGGTGAACAAGTCATCCGCCCGGAGAAAATTTCGGGGCTAAAAAAAAACTCGTTGATGACAACCGAAAAAAGAAAAACACAGGTGGGCCCTTCGAGGCCAAAACTGGACAGTCAAAACCAGGGGAATACCGTCCTCCCAAATTTAAGCAAAAGGGGAAGCTCCCGAATAGGGCAAAGGTTCAGCAACAAATGAAAATCTCTCTAAAGTGCCGAATGGGGACAGCAGGGGATCAAATTTTACATAAGCAACCCGAAAGGAAACCGGTAGAAGAGGGGGGGGAAAAATGAAGATGATCTCAAAACCACAAAAAAGGTGGCAGCAACCAACAGGCTGAGAAAAGAAGGGGACAAGAAGAGGGAAGGGGGACACCCAAAGTTGGTCCTGGCATTTTGGGAAGAAGAAAAAGGGGCATGAAGCTCGAGCGGATACTCCGGACTCTTGTCAGTCATCCTGAAAGAAAAGTCGGCAAGAGGTCTATCACAACAAGGGGGGAGGAGGATAAAAAAATATGCCCGCCTTGAAGATCGGCGAAGAAAGAAGAAGAAACCGATCCGCTAATGGGGAAAAGTATGGTAAAACAAAACCTGAAGTAAAACAGGGGCGTGCAATCTGGAGGTACCCTCCGAGAAGCAAGAACGAGGCACCACTTTCTTTGGTGGGGAAAAACGGTCCAAGGCCAACGTGGGAGAAAAAAGACAGGGGATTGGGGGGGGTTGAAGAATGGATTTGACGGGCAATTGAAAGCAAAAAATCTGGAAAAAAAAAGACTGGGTTGATTGGAATTCCTTGGAGAAAAGGGGGGTACCGGGGTAGACGGTTTGCTGGGGAAAGGGTGGGAAAAAGCAAGGCCCTCGAATGCCCAAAAGCTCGGCCTGGTCCGGAAAAGGGACCCGAACACCTTTTTTCGGAAGGGGTGCTTCCCGGTGGCTCGCACACCGGTCCCCAGCAAAGGGGGGGGCCCGAGCGCGTGTCACAAGACCGGCGGGTCAGCATCAAGGTTGGGGAAAGGAGTGCACGCAATAAACAGTTCAGACCCGACTGAAAAAAGACTGCTATCATTGCTCAAAGATCAGCAACGGTGGGGGGGGGGCGCGTCCGGGTCGTGGAGAGGGCAGAGGAAACGCACTCGCACGGCTCAAAGAGGACAATCCATCAAAGGAGACCGGGGAAAAGAAAACACACATCAACCTAGGAAACGAACAAAAGAGGTGGTCGAGGAAAGGAAGGGGGGGGGTTTCCGGTATCAGGAAGAACCGCTATGCCTTGCCAAATCTAGAATGAGCAAAAAAATCATACACTGACTATCCTCTGCAACTGGAGGAAAAATAGGAAAAAAAAGGAGGAAAGGCGTGCCAAAAGGGGCAACTTGTCTGGCGCCCCGTCCCGTTTGAAACCTATGTCACGAGATGCCAATACTTCACTGAAAAAACTATTGCATTCAGTCTATCAGAAGGAACAACCACAGCACAGTCCGGGAAAACAGCGGAGGGGGGAATGGGCACGGGGAAATCGGAAAACAGAACGGGCGTAGCTCTCAAAAAGGTCAACGGACAAGAAAGGGGGACGGTTCTCTTATGAGGCGCAAAGGTGAGATTCCCCGATTAACCGGTGTGGAAAGGGAAAAGCTCTAACCGATATAGACCCTTCTTTCCCCTAAAATTACCTTACTGCAGGGGGGAAAAGAGGGGGGCGCCTCCTTTTCAAGGGAAGGGGGGGGGGGAAGTGAGAAAGACTATGCGGCACCGGGTTTCTTCGGGTCGGAAAGGAGAAGCGCGGTTTTTTTCGTCTGGCAGAACATACCCTACGCCCCCCCCCTGGGGGGGTTTTTTGAGGTCGAAAATGGGGGGAAACTAGTGGTTCGCGTAAAAAAAAAGGAAGAGGCAAGGGGGACCAACGCCGGTCAGGCGAAACGCTCTCATTTAAACTTAAAATACCTTCCAGATTGAAGGGGAAGGGATGAAAGGAGGGTGTTAAAAGAAAAAACACGAAGGGCAAGTCGGGGTCGAGACCCCAGGGCCGAAGCGCTATTCACATTTGCTAAAACAACCGGGGTGAGGTCAAGCGGGCGTCGATCGACACGTGGGACCAACCCATGGGGGGGGGGGGGGGGACAAAGGGAAAGAAAAAAAATTAAACCACAGCGAAAAGGGTTCCCCCCCAAGCCTGAGGTGGAGGGGCCCCTTCCCAACAGAAAACACCCCGAAGGCCCAAACCTGAAAACCCGGTTCAACCTAAGGGATAAAGTTAGACAAAAACTGAAGGAGAGGGGGATGGAGCGAAGGGGAACAGTTTTCAAGTTGGAGAAGACTACTAGAACAGAAAGGGAAGGGCTCAGGGTCCGGGACGCGCAACGAATTAAGGTTGGGGGGGGAGGAACCAGAACCCGAAGACAAGTGCATCCCTATGACAAACCCGGGAGGGGGAAAGAGGAGATGTGCCACAATTCCGTGGGTAAAGGCCTGTGGAAAAAAAGTCGAGCTAGGACCCACATGGGAGAAGACTGATCTGGGAAGGATTACAACCGGCCCTCGGGGCCCAAGAAAAAAAAAAAGCTGATGACAAGGACAAAGGCCAATCAAATGAGATAGGGGGGAGCCATTTCGGACTAGCAAAACGTTTAACAGGGCAAAGTGTGGCCTGGGGGGGATCGCATGGACCCGGGAAGAAGTAAATGCCTTTCCTACCGGCAAGGGTCGCATCAGTTCATCGCCCTGGAGCACGTGTTGAAATGATGAACGCAGATATATCTACAGAAACTAAAAACTTGTAGGTGGAAGTCAAACCATTCCACAGCCAATGGGGGACCGCCACAAACGAAACATGTCGGGGGCCAGGTTTGGGAACGGAACGGAAATCCGTGAGTCAAAACGGGACCCCCTGAGGGAGGGAGGTCGTCAATGCAAAGGAGAACTGAGGCAGAAACCAGCTCGATGCAAAAAAATTAACAGGAAAGAACCGAACAGATTTCCCAAATGAACCAAGTGAAACGGACGCCGGAGGGTCCCATGCCAGGCGACGGGGGGGGGCTCCTACAGAACAAAGGGGATCACCCCCACAACCGTTTCTTCGCGATCACGAAACTGTACCGGACTTCATGGGAAAAAAAAAAAATACCCAAAAACCCCCCAGACGGAAGGGTACCAGTTACATGACCTCTCATTAGTGAAAACCGCGGAGGTCTACCCCATTCAGATGGGGGGGAGAGGACACAATCCAACCATTCTTGAGGATTGGGAAGTGCGTGATAGGGCAATGAACACAACACGAGCCTTGAGAAAAAGAATCGGACGGGTTTGTATGGCCAAAACACCTTTGGGGTGGGGAGGCCAGATTCTTTGGCCGGCCCAGTCATCGGGGCAACCGCCCTTTCCCGGAGGAAGAGGGAAAACCTGGCGGAACTCAACATAATTCGAGAGAAAGGAAGTGAAACAAAAAATAGCGGAGAGGGGGGGATTTCTTTCATCAAAAACGCTTTGTCCCATAGGGGGGGGAGAAAAACACGGCGGCGCAAACGAACAGGGGGGGGGGGGGAAAGTCCGCCGCGGAAGAATGACACCATATTTGCAACGTCGGAGGGTGCGAAAAGACGGACGCGACAAACCCAAAAAAAAGGAAGAAAGTCGGGGGGGGGCAGAAAAAAAAAAAGGGGAACGTCATCCAGGAGGGAAGCATGACACGCATAATCGGGGAGAGATCTCATCAGAGGAGAACAACACGGTGATTTGGGGGAAGAGTTGTATTCTTGGTCAAGTAAGAGAGTGGCACGGCAAATCCCCTTTAGGAGGAAAAAAGACCAGAGGTGGGGCCCGATCTTAACAAGTATCCCTTAGGAGGGAGAGCCTCAGAAGCGCCCATCACCCGTTGGAAAAAAAATGGGAGAGATCTGAATAACGAAAAAAGCAGGGGGGGGCGGGGGGGGGATGCTGGGTCATATCTCAAAACAAAAAAAACTATTCATCGGACAAGGGGACCGGGGGTCAAGCTAGAAAGACTTGGAGATTAATACTGGCCAAGTGTAATTCCAAGGCAACCATCGAAAAAACGGCAACACCTCGGGGGTCGAACTCCCAATCGGGTGACAACCTAACTTTTGTAAAAAAGCGGGCCACACGTGGGGATACGGAAAGAACCAGAAACGTCGGAACCAGTGAAATTTACTGAAATAGAACTTCCACAGCCAGTCACAAATGACAATAATCAGGGGAAGGGAGGGGAGGCGCAAAGTCGTGATGGAAAAAATACGCAAACGAAAAAAAACCTTCGAGAGAAGCCAGGCCGATAAACAGTTGGTTTCAAGACCTGTTAGGATGGGGGGGGGGGGGGTGGGTGGACCAAGACGGGGGGAAACAGAGCCCCATACACACACCCTTCAGGGTTTGGGGGAAATGAAACCAATTTAGAAATAGTAGAGAGAATTCTTATCGGATCTTTAAAAAGCAATCAGTGCTCGAACAGGGGGAATACTGAGGGAAGATGCAAATCTCAGAAAAAACAAATGGGGAAAAAAAAGAGGGGACGCTTCTAGGAAAAGGGGGGAAGGGAAGAAGCTTAGAATCCTATAGAGAATGTATAAAAAAGTGTCTTAAAAGGTGCCGGCACCCTGTGACGGGGTTCAGGCGATCTCTTGGAAAAACACAAAAAAACAAGGAAAGGGGCAGAGAACAGAAGAACAGACCGCACAACCGGAGAACCATCTTCAAAGCGCGTGACGACGGGAGGGGGGGAAGCTGTATTGGAGGGTTGGGGGGGGCAGGGAATGGGCGGCTGGGCAACCAGCGGGGAACAGCAAAAGGAACGGGGCGCGTTAGTGCCTGGTGAAGATGAAGTAGGCCGTACCGGGAAAGGTGACGGTGATTCGGGCCAGGGCCATCCCATTTTGGGCCTCGAAGGAAGGGGGGGTCGGCGAACAAACCGATTGGGGTACTAGCCGAAAAACGGGGGGGGGGGGGGTCAAACCGCCGGTCAGGGGCATTAACCGGGTCATTCTGCCGGGTTTCAAAAAAGAAACACGGTCTCTTCATCAGCGGGGTTGTACCACCTTGGAAACCACGATGCCGAATTACGAGAAAGGAACTGCGAAAAGAAAAGAATACTTCCCAGACCCGGAAACGGAAGTTCATGAATCTCGAGGGATCAGAAAGTCAACGGGGCTCTTGCTGGCGTGCAACTCGAGGAAGGACAACCGCGAATACGTGCCATAGAAAAGGCAAGCACATGTGCTTCAATGTAAAGGAACCAAGCATACTCCCTCACCTATGTAAACCCTGAAAAAGGGGGGGGGGGGCGCTCAAAAAGGGGGAAGAGAGGAAGAAGAAAAAGGAATAACGCAGCAGGTTGAGAACTGGAATCAATAGCAAAAAGCAAGAGAGGGTCTAAGTCGGGAACTCGACGGGGGAACATCTACTTCGTGGATGAGGGCTAAAAAAAAGGAACGTTTTTTTTTGGGGGGGGGCAGGGAGAGCCCCCCAACCACAGTTTGGGGACAAACCGTCCAGTCAAACCTAGGGGACAAGGAAACTGAAAACGAAGACAAGCAAGGAAAGTCAATTTCCCCTCTAAGCATGAAGGGAGGGAAGATGAGCTCCCGCCAGGTCGATAGAGGCCGGAAAACGAATCGTCAGCAGACCTCCTCCTCGAGGGGAGAAGGGGAGTCGGCAATAACATCGAATCTGTCGGAGTATCCAAGGAATGAAGTAAGTGTAAAAAAAAAAAACAAAAACACCGCCTTTTGTGGTTAGACCCCTAGGGAGAGCAAGGACTGGCAGGAAATTACCTTATCTGCACCCAAATGAAAGGGAATAGCCATTTGTCCGGGATTGGGCCCGGGGTCGAAGAGATGCGACGTGCTCTTCGCAAGACAAGTTCGGTAGTTGGGAAAAAACAAGTCAGCTCATGTTCTAGACAAGAGGGACGAGGCTGGGGGGGGGGGGGAAGGTGGGTCGTTAGGAGAAATTGGAAAAACAGCATTGGGCACAATCAATCTCCTGAGGAACGATCATCTCTGGCATTTATCCAAAAGAGTACAACGCTCACTAAAATTCCAAAGGAAAAAAATCAAAGCAAGGCGGTGTGTCCAAGGAATAATGGGAAATGGCAAACGCCACAGGGACGATCGAGGAATAATGGGCTACCAAAGAACCGAAAGCTGTTCCTCTATCTATCAGATCAAAAAAAAACGAAACGGAAGATTCGCGAGAAAAACGAAAAGGGGCCGCGAAAAGTTTTAGGATCTTGGGGTGAGGGAAGGAAGACCCCAATTGAAGTCAAAAAACTGCACCAGAGTCACGTGGGGGAGACAAAAGAACTTTCAGTGGGGGTAGAAAAAAGTGATCTAGTGGACGCCGAGCCAGTTTGGGTGAACTAGGTGGGGGAACAGAGAAAAGCAGGACAGCGGAAGCGCAATAAAGGGGTCCTGGAGGAAAAGCGAAATTTCCGTTTTAGCTTTCGCCGAAAAGCAATCG
>Ga0179591_1171900_pt1 | contig 16133 bp, 17 predicted proteins | sample CZOMad2_1_08_16f_FD_182891 | JGI IMG/M metagenome (GOLD analysis project Ga0179591, IMG submission 182891) | Vadose zone soil fungal communities from Angelo Coast Range Reserve, California, USA - CZOMad2_1_08_16fungal (PacBio error correction) | ecosystem: Environmental > Terrestrial > Soil >...
CAAGGAACAAACAGAAAAGGACTGTGGATGGTTGAGGCGAAAACTCAAATAACAACTAAGGAGGGGAAAAGTAAAAAATCAAGGAGGGGGGGGCAAACACCAACCAACACTTTTTCGAATCAGCCCGGACGAACAAGGGACCGAGGGGGGAAAGGAAGACCAACGACATGGTTAGTCGCGAGGTGGGGTAGGAAAACGGGGACGCCCACTACGAAATTAAAAGAATAAAAGAAGAAAAAAGTAACAGGGACTGGAAAGGTCGGGGAGAGAAGGGATCAGGGGTTGAAGTCCTTGTGCACACAGAAGCGGGGTAAGAAGAGATCTATAAGGAAGTAATTGCTTCGAACTAACATAGTAAACTTGGGGGAAGGGAAGTGAAAGATAATTTCTTTTGTGCAGGGGAACTACGTACCACTACGACGAAACTGTACACTAAGGAAAAAAGTAAGGGACGTCAAGGGGGGGAAAAGATGACAACAAAGAAGTGGTAAGAGGGGGACTTATTGCTCAGGGGGAAAAGTTGAAACTAAAATCAGACAGCGTCAAAAAGTGGCAAGCAGGAAAAAAAAGAAGGGCCGAAATGAGAAAGGTGGTTCAGTCTTTCCAAAAAAAACCAAAGAAACAAAACTGACAAAGTCATGGAGATTCGCCAATGGGTCACTTTCGGTAGTGGGAACCTAGAAGGGGTGGGGTTAGCTCGGGGAAAAGAAATCGACAGTTAAAAGAAAACCGGGGAAATCGAGGAACAAGAGAAAATGGGCGACAACGCTCGAAAGGAGAAATCAAAAAACAAAAAGCATAAAACAGGAATTGACGAAAGCAAAAAAAGGATCGACTGTAAAAAAAAGGAAAACGATAAAAACAAAACACCCAAAATCCGACCGGTAAAAAAGGGGAAGGGCCTTAAACACGACCTAGAATCCGGGACTATGTAAAGAAACCAGAGACAGAAAAAAACACTGAGGCAGGATGGGAAAAAAAAAAGATCGCGGGGCGGAACGGGGGAGCATTCACCAGAAAAGAGAGGGGGGGGTAAAGGGTCGAATCGAAAAAAATCGGAACAATAAAGGTTAATCCAACTATCGTCTTAAAAAAAAAAAACAATCAACTCAGAATCTAAGGCATTTGGGACTTCGTGGCCCGATATACGCCAGAAGAAAAAGGTCGAAACATATCCGAACATCGAAGAAACGAGGGGCACCATCTTCCAACGGGGGGGGGTGGGGTCGAAAAAAGAAGATCCGCAAAGTCAAAGGCCCTCATCGGGTTTTGGACTACCAAACTGAAAAAAGAGGGGGGGTAAAAAAGGGTGGAAGTCATGCCAAGACTCGGAATTAAACCTCCGCCAATCGGTCAGAAAATCGGATGCATGGCCAGTACGAGAAAGACTTGCCACCAAACAGGACGTTGTCGTAGTTGTCCTTCCACAATGACGTCAGAAATGCAGATGGGTACAGACCGCGTAAAAAAAAAAGTCGGCCTAACTAGAGAAAGAACTTTGGAGGGACTAGAGACAAAGCAAGGGGGCAACAGCGCAAAGATCAGAAAAAAAAGCCAAGGAAGGTGACCCGTTCGCACGTAACCAGGACAGGTGCGGTAGCCAGGTGGGAAACCCGGACCGTGGTGGCCCCAAGTAGTAAAAAATAAAAGAAATGAAGCGATAGCACACACTCATATTACAAAAAAAGAAGAGCCGCAAACCGAAGCGGGGGAGGTGTGGAGGTGAAAAAAGAGCGGGGGAGCCAAATGGAAGAATTGGGGTCAGGGAAAAACGAGCACCAAAACAACCTGCACCCTGGAACACATGGGATAAACCAGGGAGCTCCACGCCGACACACTTCACACCATAAAAAACACGAATACCGTTCAAACTGTAAAACGCGCAGGTTGAATCCTCGTTCCTCGGGGGGGCCGCCATCCAAACAAAAACACTATAACCCGGCGTTCCTGAAACAAGCGAGACAAAGGAGGACGGACCTTGGGTGTAGTGCAGGGTGGACTGGCGAGGAAGTGGCGCAGGAATTAGCTCTGGGAACCGAAAAGAACATCGGAAAAAAAAATCAAGGCGAAGAAGCAGAAAAATGTACAATCTTGCCCGGGAAAGAATATGCTACTCTACAAGAAAATTGTGAGGTGGGGTTAAAAAGAACACCCGCCGACCTCTTCACGGTGGGGGGGTACTCGAAAGGGGGGGCAGACGCTGGGGGCAAATCCCAGACAGCATTCGCGCTGCAGTGACTGAGAGAACATAAGGACCGGACCTGTACGCAGAATTTTTCTGGGATGGACAAAAAAATGGGTGAGAAGGACATTACCTCGGGGGAGTCAGAGGTAAGGCCGGTTCATCGTGCCTTGACGGAAATACTGATCAAACTTGGGACTAGGAGGAATTGAGCTCAGGTTTATGTGTTCGGGTTTTGATCTTGACTTTTCCTTGGGGGGGTTATAATAACCAAAATCCCCCGTATGGGGTCGGGGACAAAAAGGGGGGAAAAAAGGCAGACAAATGCCTCACGTGGGGGAAAAAAAAAAAGCAGGTAGTTAAAATTGGAAGAGAGGTAGCCGTGACGTGTGGATATCGTGAGAAAGCCGCACGAACGGGGGACTAACCAAAACTAGGTCTACCCAGGGGAAAACAGGGGTCACCGGCGCTGTCTGAAGGCGGCGGGACGTGACTCCGTTACATCCACCCACCCCAAAGACGGAGAAGAAGGCGGGGCGGGAACCGGGAAAAGAAGGACGATCGGCTGTGCCATCAACCCAGTGGGGCGAAGGAGGGGGACCTCCGGACTTGACAAAGGGTAAACGCGCGCAAAAGGAGCACCCACCGTAATGAGCCCAGGGGGGCTCAGAAGTGGGCCACTTTTCACCCCAAGTGCTATCCGCTTCGGGGGGGGTTGTTATGAGTTACGAAAAAAATCTTAGAAAAAGGGGGTGAAGGGGAGAATACACGGCGGACGCTACGGAAGGTCTTCAAGCTTGGCACCTAAAACCAAACGAACTGCAACGCTCACGACGAAGAGGGGACAAAAGGATACAAAAAAAAAAATCGCGAAGGGAATCTCTCGTGGGCCAGAGGAAAAGATGAATGTAGAAAGGGGGAAATCGCGATTCGAGGCTCGTATGGTGACAAAAGAACATCGAGCGAAAAAACTTGCGTCCGGGGTCCGCTTAAAAAAAAATAAGATTTAGCACAGAGCGGGGAATGGAAACGGTGGGGGCTAAAAAGTGTTGGGTTTGGGGTGCTGAAGGTGTGAAAGGCAAACGCAGAGAGCATGACGAGAGAAGGGTCCGGGTTCGATTAGCGGGGACTTCACGAGAAATCTCTGTGACTCCAACAAAGGGGATGCAAAAAAAAAAAAAAATCAGGGCCCCGGGCTGCACGGAAGAAAAAGAAGCCTAAAATTCACTAAGTGCCTCACAGCACCGCCAAAACCCGGGGAGCGCAGGGATTTCAGTTGACGAGCAGTCTGGCCGTTGCCCCGTTCCGTGCGTGGGGGGAACAACAACAAGCCAACAAAAAGAGCTGAAAGTGACTGGATACCGACAGAAACAAATCACTTACAGAAAAAAAAAGCCGGGTCCGCGACGTGGGGAGAAGAAAAAAAAAAGCAAAGAAAAAGTACACGCCAATCGGACAGGGCAAATAAGGCACCAAGAGTCCCCCCTGATGGTCTTGCCCGGAAAAAAAAAACTGACTGAAAGATTTACCCAACGCCCCCCTGGTTGGGGCCCCATGAAAACTTAGATAAGTTACGTTCGCAAAGGACGTGGACTTTAGGGGCAAAAAAAAAAAACGGTATGAGGAACAGTCGGATACTTCCGGGATTGCCCTGACAACTATAAACAACTGAAAAGGTCTGATGGGCAGAACTGGCGAAGAAGGGGGGTCAATCAAGAGTGAAGGAAGAAGGGAAAGACGGATCCAATCAACAGGTAAAAAAGTGACGGTTGGAACGACGATAAAATAGTGAAAAAAACCGGCGATCTGCGAACAACCTACCAAGAAGGGCAGAAAAACAAATTATAGTAGGTCGACAACAGCGCCGACTCAGACAACAAACCGTGGAAACATTAGAATCAAAAGGGTGGAAAAACGGTCCGTCTGGCAAGGAGGGGTTCAGGGTCTGGAAAAGCCCTTTCCAGCCCGAAACTCGAAAATAAGACCGACCACCACAAATAAAACTTGGACCGAAAGAAGGAACGATTGCCAAGAACGTTCAAAACGAGGAGGAAAACATCAAAGCCAATCCTTCCCAACATGGAGACAAGGAAGAACACACCCCAAACACCAACCACAGAGGAATGAAAGCGCTCAAAGGTCTAAAAAACATTTGTGGGGCAAAGAAACGAATTCAGGCCTCAAAACGGTGGGTTGGTGGGGGAAACCTTTTCCAAAAAATCAATATGTTGGGAAGCAGGGGACATAATTAAAAAACACTGCAAGCGCAACAACCAATGGAAAAGCACTGAACTTTGGTCCCAAAAAAGCACCACATGAAACCATGTGGGGTTGCTTTTCACGAAGTGAAACCAAGCAGAGATATCCTAACAGAGCTCAGTCAGGGACAGGAGAGGGAGCGCCTTATGGTTCTGGTTCTGGGGGTCTGTGGGGAGACTGCGGCTGGTTGAAAAAAAGTATGACAGAAGGTTCGAGCGCAGAAAAAGACCCATCAGTTTGCATGAAAAAATTACTGGTCACCGAGCAACAAAAAAGAATCAACAAAGGAACTGGGTTTTACTGTGGGTACCATTTGGGCACTCAAAAGATGTCGGATGGTTGTCGGAAGAAAAAAAAGAGCCGCGACGATGCACACCACTGCAAAGCTCCATATGTGACGGGCCGGAGAGTCAGAAAAAAAAAACATCGTTGTGCAAATACGGATACGGGAAGTGGAAAAACGGTCATCGAACAGGAATGAAATTCCACCAGTAGAGCATCTCCGCGCTAAAGATGACGGACTGAATTTGGGAAAAAACCTTGGAAGAACAATGACAGACCGGTCCCTACAAAGAATGGTTTCACAAACAGGCGCGTCGGCTTGCAAGTGGGAAAAGGATTCGCCCACGAACCGCACAAAAAAAAAGATAAAAACGAAAAAAAACGGGAACCATAAGTAAAAGACTGAAAAAAAAAACCCATAACGTGGAAACCGGGACGGTTTTGCCAGTACCCGACGAACTTTGGGGCCGAAAGGGGGGTGGCGTGTGCCCCAACTTACCGTTGGCGTGCAGGGTTGTGGAAAAAGGGGGGTGGTTAAAAAACAAGAGCAAGAAAGCGCAGAGCAAAACAAAAAGTATAAAGGAAACGGCGTGGCTGAGTGAAACTATTCAAACACTAATGCAAAAATACTGAAGGGAAAAACAAAACCCGGGGGGGGAACCGACGTCTCTGTCGCAACAGGGAGCCCAATTCCAAAACAAACCAAAAAGAACTGCCCTTAATAATAACCCACCTAAAACTAGTAGGGAGAAAAAATAACATTAACATAGGGGTATCGCACCAACCAAGAAAACGTAAAGGGCGCCACAAGACGGCTCAGCTCAAAGAAACTGTAAATTGGGGGTAACAGTACTAGTCTACAAAAAAAAACAACATCAAAAAAGAGAGATGTTCAAGGGGGAACCAAATTTTTTCCAGGGGCGGGCACAGGAGGTTCACATTTTGATAACGGGTGCAGAAAAAAGGGTGCATGCGGGGGAGAACCTAATCGTTTGAGGGGGGAAGAAAGTAAGGGTAAAAGTGAGGCCAGGCCGGACTAAAGTCAGGACGCCGGTTTTTGTGGGGTAAAACACTTTTTGGGTTGGGGGGGCACGGTATCGAAGACAGTGGGGGAAGTCAAAAGCAACCTTAAAAAATCCGGGCTGCACAAAAGTATTGCGACTAAAAAAAAAAAGACTTGGGGGAACTCAAAACCAAATAAAAAACAAAAAAGAAAAACAGTGTGTGGGCAAAACCGAACCCCCTGGACGGCCGCCAAAGCAAGAGGGGTTCACGTCAAAAGTCCCGGGACCACGTGGAGTCAACACATTGGTTGGGGGGGGGAAAAAAGTGTTCTGGAAAACGTGTTTGTGCACAGGGGGGACGGAAAACATTTCATGAAAGAACGGACGCCTGAAGGGGGGGAACCAAATCGGGTAGACAAAGGGCCTCATGTTGCACTAAACGGAAAGTCGAAGGAAGGGAAAGTCTTGGTAAAGTCTCGGGCGAGGGTGGAAAGTTACTCAGCACGTCTATACTGTGAGGGCGCAAAGACGCAGCCGTATGCCACAAAAAAAAAGTTGTAAAAAGTCCGAAAAAAGAGGTGAGACATCGGGGTGGCTACGTAAAAGCGGGTCCCTTGGGTCGGGAGAAAAGAAAACAAGTTGGCGAACAATGCCCAGGAAAAGTGGGTGAGAGCCAATTTGACCTTTGAGGTTTGGCCTGAACCGCATGGTGGGGGGAACGCAGAGCACGCCGCAAAATTGTGCAAAAAAAAAGGAAGAAAGCCGAAAACCAACCACAAGACAAGCCAGAAACAGAGGCGTCAAACGGGCTTGGGTCAGTAAATTCTCCCGGAAAGGGTAATGCGAAGGCCCATGGGCCGAGACAACCGGGGAGTCGGGGTGCACTGAATTTTGTGTAGACTGGCAAAAACTTAAAAACACAACTTATGCAATGGGCCAAAAAAAAACGTCAAAAGGAAAAACAAAACCGCCGTAGGGACGTCTAAAAAAAAACAACAAATCAGTGGGATTACTTGGCTCGGAGGGAGGAGGTGCCGTTCGGGGAAGGGGTGGCTTTGAAGTCCGCAAAAAAAACTCACCCGTGAATTGAAGGTAATGCGAAGGTGGTGTGGGACAGTTTGGCAAGGTCAAAATCGGGGCGATGTGACAGGGATAGTGTTCCAGAACGTTCACAAATCCCGCCCAACGGCCGAAAGACGACCGGAACGTTGTGGGGTTGGTTAGGGTCAAGGAGGGTCAGAAATTTGAGATATGCAGGTTGCGGGGACCGCTCGGGGCGGTAGGTGAAATCAGGAAACGCAAGAAGGAGAAAAAAGAAAAGGAAGAGGTCCTAGGGGAAAACAGATGCTTCCTTAGGGGAATGATGTGACACAGGCCCTTGGTTCGCACCACATTAACATACCGGATTCCGGGGGGGGGAGTCGGGGGCAGTAATCACGAAGCAAGGAGAAGGGTCCAGGGAAACATAAAATTCTGAAGTCGGACGCTAACGGTAACGTAAGCGGGGGGTGAAATGGCGACTAAAATCACGGATAAACAGTGTCCCCCGGAAAAGAATCAGGGTTACGCAGTTGAAAGGTAATAAGTCGCAAAGAAAAAGGGGAAAAAAAAAAAAAAAAGTCCGCACAAGGTGTCGGAAACGGCTAAACAGGCCTTGTGGGGGGAGGAATCGGAGGTTTTCGGAGTGACCAGTCGGGGACAGGAGGGGGTGAAAGTCGTTGTGTGTCAACCAAAGAAACCGGACCGGGACGGACCAGGAAGTTTGCTAGTACGAATCCGCGGGTCCAGGCATGGCGGCCAAAAGGGCACAATAACAGTGAAAGAACACCTAACCTGTGGACAGAAGGAACACAGGCCAAACGATAAGGAAGGCAGAAGCAGGGGGAATCTGACTATGAACAAACAAAACGAAGGGGGTATTAAAAACGACGCACGACTATTCGTCGCTCGCTGGGGGGGGGCCGTTGCGACAAATTGTAAAGACCCCAAAACAAACACAACTGTGGAAAGTTGGACCGCCAAAAGACCACACGGGCAATAGGAGCGTTTGCGTGCGTGACAACGCAAGAAAAATGGACGACAAAGAAACAGAGCAGAAAGAGGTTTTCGTGCACACCAGGAATAAAAAGCGATCGTTCTGGGGACTCCCCAATAACTTGGACTGATCTGGTTGAAAGTGCCTAGGGAAGAGAAGCAGCCCTCACGGAAGAGGGTTGGGGGCGGTAAAAAAAGGCGTACGTACATTGTCCGAGAGTGGGGGATCACACGCGGGGTGGTGAAGGACACGAAGCGTAAAAAAAACACAGAACTAAAAAAAAGCCCCAGGGAAACGCCGTACACGGGGAGCTCTGGAGCAACCTGTCTTACACAAACGACGCGGAAAAAGGTGGGGAAAATCGGAGGGGGGGGGACAAGGACCGAGCAGAGGTTTTCCAAGCCCATTGAGCGTCAAAAACGAACTAGGTAAAGAAAAGAGGGAAAAAGGAAAAAACGTCCAGTGATGAGACGCAAAAAAAAACATAAATCAGGTCGATATTCAGGTAGCCAAAAAAACTCAAAAGTTCTCTGCCTTTATCAACCGAGCAAAATAAATAATTGCGAAAAAAGGAACGGCATAGACGGCTGGGACTTAAATGTAAGAAAGAGAATCGGTGCGAGGGTTCCACGACCTGAGGTTCATTTAACAAAACGAAGAAAAAGTTAACCACACGTAAAGAAAACGAGAAGAAACTACAGTTACGGAAGTCAAAGGCCGGGAAACTTAGAAAAAAAACAACTATCAGTTTTCTGGCAGAAAAAGGGGGGCCGTACGGACGAAAACTTGTGGCTGCGCAACATAAAAGCAGGAACAAACGGGAGGAGAGATCCGCGCCTACGTACGGCTGGATAGAACAACTCCGCGCGTGACCTACGTAAGAGTTATGTCGAAAAGAAACAGATCCTTGAGAAGGGTCCTAATGTTGCGCGGCCAGGGTCCAAGTGGGGGAGACGGACCCTTCATGAAATACCGAGTCCAAGTGGCACCAAAACCGAAATAGGTCGTAAAACAGACCCACAATACCTTCGGAGGTCGGAAAGGGAAGACAATTTGGCAGCCCTGAAGGGTGGAAGCAATCGCGGAGCGGTCGGAAAAGCACCGCGCTGTCTGGAGACACGAAACGAGGGGGAACCAAACGATATTACCGAATCACATTCATCCACATCAAGAAAAAAACAGAAGAAAACAAGACAGAATTCGCACAGGGGGTCGCAGACGAAGTGGGAAAATAGTCGGATGGATCCACCTAAGCCTGAAAATAGAAAGAGTAGGAGGGGGTGGACTCTGCCGTTTTTATGGAATCTCGGGTTTTCAAGAATATGGAACTGGAATGGTGTTGGTTCCTGGGATGCTGGGTTCCCCAAGAAATCGACCCTTTGTAGGAAGGCTGTGTAAATACCAATTTACCGGGACGGCTTTGAAAAGGAGTAGAAAAAGATCGGCAAAGACTTTAGGGGAGGGAAGACGGCGCTCAAAGAATGTGTATGAAAAGTAAGCGCAGGGTCGTGGCAGCGCCTGCCTTAAAATAAAGCGTTTTGCGGACAACATTCAGGTCACTGTGGTGATAAACATTTGAGCATGGTTGCAAACCGTTGGAAACCATTGAAAACCATCGACAGCAAACTGACACCCTAACAAGTCCCGACGTTAGGGCGTTTGGACATTCGCCGCAACGGGAAAAAAAACAACCAAGATGATGAACCGCCCAGCCAAAGACTGGTGGTGGCCCACAGAGAGTCGGCAAGCTCGAAGGCGGAAAATGGGAAAAATCCAAATTCCGGAGAACCAATTATCTGCATGAAAGTGGGTGTTGGGAGGTACAATCGCTGCAAGGGGGAAACGGGTTCGAAATCCCCCCGTGAGATATCGGGATCTCGGCCAGGGGAACTGCTGTTGAAACCCGAAATAACAAGTGTCTAAAAACGCCAGGGCGGTAGCTACGTAGGAGGGATGGTCTGCCTTGCGGAAAACCGATGGGGGACTGGACATAAAAAAACTGGGACCACGGAGCAGACCATGATGAATACCGGGAGGCAGGAAATCAACTGGGACCATAACTAAAGATTTGCTCAACAAACCTAAAAGACGAAATAGGAAAAATAAAAGACTCCTCCAGTCCAGCTCCCCCAAACTCGTATGTTGCGAAGTCAAAGCCGTCCCACGCCCGCGTATTAAAAAAAAAATTCAACGGGGTAGGCGTCGTATTAGTGAGGAACCCTCTTGGAACCAGGCTTCGGGGAGCCGGGGTTTGGGTTTTGGCCTGGGGTGCAAATGTTAGCTAAGGTCTACTTTGACTGACTTTTTGGGGGACTTCAAAGGGGCCTGGCGGAGATTCGAGTGTGGGGGCTTTGGGAAAGAAGGGTCAAGTTGTGGGGCGAAAACCCACATTATGAATTTGGGCCCCTCCCGGAAAAATTCCGGGGGCGAAGGAACGGACGATGAAGAAAAAAAGACTACAAGAGAGGTAGGGGGGGGCCTCCGGAAAAAGGAACAAAGGGAAAAGAGTACCAGTGAGCGACGCCAAAAAAGGTAGTTGTGAGCCGATGGGGAAAAAGTTGGAAAACCCCGGGAACAAGGAGGGAACGGACGGGGGCGATGGCTCAGGTACTAAGAGAAAAAACAAAACCAAATAAACGAACAGCGAACCCGAAATGGAAAATTCCAGATCTGACAACTAAAAAAGAAAGAAAGGTAGGTACAAAAACAGGGTCGTGTCGGACGTGAAAGCAGGGGGCCAAAAAAAAAAAGAGTCAGTGGCAAAAAGGGAGAACCAAAATTAGCCATGGGAAGACCCCAGACTTTCGTGTTCTTGGGGGCGGAAAGAAAATGTGGTTATGGGCGATTAGGAAAGAAGTTGAACTTCTTTTGAGTTTTTTGGCGTAAACTCAAAACGATCGGAAAGAAATCCAAATTGTGCAAGACGAAAAAACAGGGCGCCGCCGTCCTCCTGGCGAATTGGGCCAGGCCGGGGACGGGGATGACTCTGCCTTAACAGAAGCCGAAAAGAGCGGCACCAAGGCGCGAACCGAAGTCGGGCGGGAAAAACCTCGACATCGCGACGGAGATGGAAAAAAAAAGAAAAAAAGGTGGGTTCCAACAAAAAAAATAAGAGAGGGCGAAGGAATTAATGTCAGCAAAGCCAACTAAAAACATCAAGTTGTAGGGAATCCAAAAAGAAACCAACAACAACGAAAAAAGAGGATTCCCCAAATTCCGGAGAGATAACCGAAAACAACTTGAGGGTGAGCCAGGCTCTACAAATCAGTGAGTGGGGAGCCTCCCTCAAGTCGGGGGAAAAGCCCAAAATTGGTACCCAACCCAGTCAGGAAACCGGAGAAGACCGAACTTCCAAAAACTTTCGCGAGTTGTGAAAAAAGAAAAGCGCGCTGAAGAAGAAGGCATCCACCGTCACGCCCTGGGGAAGGAGGATACGTCCGGGACAAACAGACCGTGGGGAGGTAAATGTCACCATCCACAAACTCGTCTAAAAGGGACTCCGCAGAAAAAAGAAGTAGGGCGGGGGGTCAGACTACAAAAAGGGGTAAGCTTGAATACAATAATGGCAAGCATCGGACCAAAAAACATCTGAAATCTCCCCAAGAAAACAAATAGGGGGCGTAGGGGGACAAAAAAAAAAGCTGGAAGGACACAGCTGGGATCGAGGGGTGTCAGTCTCAAAAATGAACCATCCGCCCCCGAGCGTTTCCGCCTCCCGAACAACGAACTGGAAAATTTTAAACGGCCAACCGACCCAGGAACGCCTCCAAGGAGACACAGAGCCAGGTAAACTGCACTTAGGAAAAAGGAACTTCAAGGCTCGTTAGGAATAAAAGAAACAGAAGACGAGGACAAGATGAGGGGGCGAAAAAGAGCCAGGTAAAAAAAGAGCCGAAGAAGAAAGACTCGAAGCAAAAGGAAGATCAAAGAAAGTTCGACGACGAAGAAGAAAAAACAAAAAAGAAAAAAAAAAACTAACTGAAGGAAGGAAAACGGTCCTCGAAAAACTACTCCTACAGTAAACGGTCAAATCATGCTGTCCAAGACGCACGGGTGGAGTGAACATCGCGGGGACTGGAGAAAAAAAAAGTAAGAGCTAAAATAGCCGGTCGTGGGTTGGGGGGTCGAGCGACATCGGCACACGTAAAACAAGGAGGATGCTTGAACCCTTATCCGCGAGGTCAGTTTCTGGTTCCGGTGAGAGTGTTCGCATCAAAAGAGGGACATCGAAGAAAGAGAAAAGTCCCATTAAAAGCGTCCACAATGTGGTTAGCAAGGCCGCAGAGAGCCCCTCAATAGTAGTTTCAGACCCAGAACTTGGGAAGAAAAAAAAAAAAGAAAAACCTTGCGACTCGAAAAAGACCTCGCCAATCGTCCAGAATCCTTCGGAGACACGAACTCTAAAAGCGGCCCACCCCAGGAGTGGAGGCAGGGTGACCTGTCCCATCAAGGGACGAAACACAAACAAAAAATACAAAATAGAAACGGGGGGGGAGGTCGACTAGAGGTGGGAGACAATTCTTACGAAAGCAGAAAAAACTCACGATCAGGAAAAACATGGGTGGTCACGGACGCAACCCGAAAAAATCAGTCGGGGAGGGGGGGGCAATGGGGAAAAAAAAAACGGCTGTAACCTACAAACAGAGATGGGACGAGGGAGAGACAAATAAAAGTGACTGATAGCTCCTAAAAATCAAAAAGTCCAAAAGCATCGGAAAAGGGGGGGGGGGAGGGGGGTTGGGTTTGCGGCATTCATAAAAAACAGGTAGGGATGTTCAACCCTTGGAAATCTCAAAAAAAAACCGAACCTGACAAAAAAACTTAAAATTCGAAACACAATGAAAAATCCACAAAACTGAAAAAAAAAAAAAAACCCGCCTCGGACCGCGCCGAACGGGGTCAACTGGGGAGCAAATAGAACCTTGACTCGAGTGCGGCAATAATCACCCTGACCACAGAAAATCTTTCTTAAGAAAGCGCGCCCAGGCCCAGCGGGGTTCAGGAAGTATTAGTTGCTGGCGATGACTGGAGCGGCTAGACCAAGGGGGGGGGGAAATGTTGGGGGACAAAAAAAAAAATCGCGAGAAGAGGATAAGGCAAAGCGGGCCGGGCAATGATGCGTATAGAACGAATTGGATCTGGGAAAGCCCGCTCCAAGAATGGCACGTTGGGTAACGTAACGACAGCTGGCTATAGGCTTAAGGGAAAAAAGACGACAACGGAATAAAAAAGGGTCGAAAGGTGCAACGGCTCAGTGTGGCGCAAAAAGGGTACTGACGGCGGCGGGTACGTAGACGGCAGGACTAAGAATTGCTGACGTACTACTGTGGCAGAACCGAGGTCTGAGCGAAAGCAGAAAACCAGGCCAAATGGAAAAGCGGACAAATTTGGCGAAAGGGCGGGGAAAGTTTACCCGCCAAAAACCGTGGGGGCTGGCAAAAGTAAGTCAAAGGGGAGCGGTGGGGAAACGTCAGACGTAAGCAAAGCGACAGTACATCACCCGGGCGCGCCCAAGGGGGTTCACTTCGTAAAGGCCACCCCAAACCCGCACCGTAGATGGCAAAACCGCCCAAGGAGAAGGGAGTCGTTTGGGGGGTCTTACGCGTGGGCGCAACACGCACGAACAGCGTTGGGAAAAAAAAAAGGGGCTTTACGGACACGATCGACAAAAAAGAAAAAGATGGACAAGAACCCCCTTGGCGGCGCGAAGCGTTCGGGAAAAATTGCCAGTCCTGACGCGCAAGAAAAAAAAGGCAAAACAAGAAACAAAACGAAAGGTCAGGGAAAGTGGCAAAAAAGTCCGAGGGGTGGTTAGAGAAAACCGGGGGCTTCCATAAAGTCGACCGGAGGCGAATGACACGGGGACGGGAAAAAAAGTGCAAGATGGGGAAGAAAAAATGACGTTGTCTGACGCAAAAAGCTCTGACCAAGAGTACGACATTCTGATACAACAACGAAAAACTCTCGTCTATTACAGGGGGGGACAAGTGACTGGGTAGGAACGGCCTAACTGGAGCTCACATGAGGGGGTGAACGAAAAATCGAGCGAAACTGTGTTCCTGAAAAAAAAAGCTTCGAAAAAAAATGTGGTCAAATCGGGGACAAGGGCACGCGCGGAGGGCCAGGTGGGGGGGAAAAAGTGGGGGAACCGTGACCTTTGGGTCGGCAAAAAAGAAGACGAGACGAAGAAGAGTGGAACGAAAGGGCAACGAGACAGGAACGGCCCTGGGGTCGGAGAGAGGACGGTAACAAGCTGCGATACAAAGAAAGCCACTCGGGAAAAGGGAATGTCAAAAAAAGCCAATAACGGTGTCCAAGAGAAAAACGAACCAAAAACATGCATCGAACGCGGAATTGGTCGTCACACATCACGGACAACTCAATTACTGGACCGGATCACCAAACCATGTAAGGTGACTGGTTTGACAAGATAAACCGCACAAACAATCGACGGAAGGTCGAAGGGGACGCCGCAAAAAAAAACACCGAAGAGTCCGACAAAGCAGGCGACGAAAACTTTTATCGCAAAAAAAAAAAAAAGTAAATCAGAGAGACGAAAAATCGAGATCGGTTGATTCCGCCAGCCCAGGGGGAAATTTACTGGCCGGGAAAAGGGCAGCATGAGTTGACGGCGCATGAAAGGAACTTCAAAAAAATTTCGAGGGAAGGCGACTGGGTTGGATTGGGGGTCCAGACACACTACCTCAGCCCGGGCACGGCTGCCAAATAAAACCTGCCAACGATCCCCAAAAAAAGGAGTCAAAATGCAGGGGAAGCAGGGGTCAAGAGCGCAACAGTGACCGATCGCTCAAATCAGCCCGGGGTTCGGACAAAAATGCAAAAATGTTTCGAATATTCGTGCGGGACACCGAAAAAACTACAAAAAAAAATCCAAAAACGGGAACAGGGGGGAAAAAATGAACAATATTAAGTAAGACCAAAAACGAAACCGAAAGAAACAAAAAGCGTTCAAGGGGACGAAACTGGCGGCGGAAAAACAGGCGGATGTTTCTGGAAAAAGACGGAGGTCACCGGCACCCTCTAAAAGAAACAACCAGCACCCAAAGGAAAAATGAGCACATTACCGAAAAAATAAAACAGGAGTCCACCGGTTGAGACAATACAAAACGAACACCGAAAGACTAAGGAAGGGGGCCAAGGCAGATGGGGGGAAAAAGAACCCAAACGAGAAGAGGTGTGGTGTGTGTGAACAGGACGGTTGCCAAAAAAAGAATGAAACGCAGTAAGATTGGGACCAGACCAAAAGAAAAGACCAAGCCCCGATAAAGGACCCGGTGGGTTCTCAGGCACAATGATTCGCAAGAAAAGCAGCATGTCAAAAGAAAGAACTCGAAGGCGACAAAAGAGACCGACCAAAGATGTCCAAAAATTGGGGTTTAGGGTGGCATCCAAAGACTCCAAGGGGCAGTTGCAAAGGAAGAGAGGGGCGAACAATCGTTTGCAAATAAAAAAATTAAGGGCACCATAAAACAAACTAAAAAACATCAAAACGGGGGGGTTCTTACCCGGGGTGAAAAATGTTCGAAAAAAATGGAAGAATTGGCTGGGGCGCAAGAGCTACGAAGCCAAAACAAAAAAAAAGCTCGTCGCCTAAGAGAGAATTTCGGGAAAAAAAAAGAGCAAACCCGCAAGCTTCGCCAACGATTTTTTGGAAGTCACGCGGAAAAAGAGGCGGTGAAAGGCGAAGGCGGCAAAAATACGGAACTTGAAGTCAAAACCATGGTTCACGCGGGGGGCTCGCGCCGGCAAAAGAATAACAAGTAAAAAAAAAGAATTACAGTGTGAAAAAAGGGGGGGGAAAAAAGTGAAAAGGACTCTTTAATAAAAACGAAAAATGGTTTGCCAGGGGGAAGGCCAGGAGTCCGATGGCATAAAGGATGAAAAAAGACACAGCAAAAAAGCAAATGGTAACCTGGCAGGAAACCAACGAACATAGATACCATGGAAAAGGGTGAAGCAAGGGGGGACAGTGAACCCTGAGGGGATTTTGGCCCGTACGTGGGTTGGTCCGGAAAAAAACAACCTTCGTTAAATTGCCGGTGGTTGTGCCTGGGTGGGTGTGCAAAGAGGGAATCAACAGTCGCAAATAAAACAGAAAGGGGGAGGTATGAGGGGGGTTGCTTATGAGAAAAAAAAAACCTGAGACATCATAAAAAAAAACAAAACACTGTGTGCCCGTCAACTTCAATGGCGAGGACCCGCGGGCAAAGAAACGGGCCCTTGTACTGTGGGACGGGCACACCGAAAACGGAAGGGGGGAGGAAAACGCATCTCAGGGACCAACGCAAAAGCAAACCGAAAAGAAAAAAAAAAAAGCAGAGACACCGGACTGCACAAGATTCGAAATCGA
>Ga0179591_1349974_pt1 | contig 16133 bp, 14 predicted proteins | sample CZOMad2_1_08_16f_FD_182891 | JGI IMG/M metagenome (GOLD analysis project Ga0179591, IMG submission 182891) | Vadose zone soil fungal communities from Angelo Coast Range Reserve, California, USA - CZOMad2_1_08_16fungal (PacBio error correction) | ecosystem: Environmental > Terrestrial > Soil >...
TGGTATGACGAAGGCGTCGGCAACAACGTCGTGTCCAGGTGTAAAAAAGGCGAACCGAAAGCACAAATCCTCTACGAATCAACACATCAAAAGGCCCACTCTCCACCAAAAAACATCCGGAGAAGAGAGGGAGTGGAGTCCATGCACGCAGAACACCAGACCGAACGCCTGCCACTCGTTCTACATCCTCTGACGGCGACTTTTAAGAAAAAGCGCCACCAGGCCCTGAGAGGGCGGCCATCCTAACGAATCTACATCGCCCCTTTCCGCAAATACCACAGACCGGGTACCTAGCAAGTTTTCCCTAAGAAGGGGAGGAAGCGGGGCTGAGGTCGACCTATGACTCGGAAAAAAACGCGCATAGGGTCGAGCCAGACTTAAAACTGGGGTCAGGCTCTACTAATCAGTTGCGGACAGAGAGGGAAGGAAAGGGCAGGGGGACCCTCACTACCTCGCGCCTCCTGGGGCATCTTTAGGCAAACTTCCCGATCAACAAAACACCCCGTCCGGAACTAGCCGTTGAAAAGCAGGGACTCGGTCCCGGGTCAGATTTCCGCGCAGGTCGGGGGAAAACTGGGGTGGCAAGGCACTCTAACTCACAATCAATGCAGACGAGGGCTATCCATGTAGAGAGAGAAAAAAAAAAAGAGGGAAAATCTGGAGGAAGGGGGAAGGAAATGGAGCTCCTAAAGAGCGCAAAGGAACTGAAGAGTCTGAAAGGAAAAGACCCAGCGAGGGTTCACTACCGCAGGAAGCAAAATACAGCCGAAATCAAGGGGAAGACAAGATCTTATTAACTCGGTACTTACAAGTGAGCAAAAAAAAGGAAGCGGGCGTCTAGGTCGGTCGGTTCTACGAACTGAAAAAGCATTCACTCCCTGCTCGACGAGCCAAGGGGCCAGGCTAACGAAGGAGTCCTTGCTCGACACTCGATGAAATTGTTGGGAAGAAAAAAACTCTCCGCCGAAAATCTCCCTTCTCAAGGGAAAAGAGCCAGTACAGGTGTGTTTTTCAAGTACTGGAGAGGGAAAAGAGTCGATAGGGGACGCCGAGTAAAGGGAAAGGGTTTGAAATTATCTTCGAAGAAAAGCTTACAGACAGAAGCGGCCTGGATCGAAAGACGGCGCGCAGGAGGCAGGGGGAGGGGACTCGTGGGGGACGACAGAAGAGGGAGGAGCAGTCGGATGGGTGGCCGGGGGCCAAGTTCAAATCTGAGTCCTTCAGGGGGTGCATGCGCTGATTCCGGAAGTCAAAAAAAAACCAAAGGAGAAAAATGGAAAAAAAAAAAATTTCTTCAGACGCCAGGAGAAGATAAAAACAAGAGGAAGAGCACCAGGGAAGACTGAAGACCCTCAGCAAGAGGGTACCTGAATTTAAGTAACTGTTCGCGTTGATAAAAGGGGAGGGAAAGGTTAAAACCTGGAAAAGTCTGGGGGGGGAAAAGAGGGAGGGAATCGAAAAACATGTGAAATTATCTGCGACGGCCAAAGGAACAACTCGAAAACGATTCAGATTTTGGTGACGGAAAAGACTCTCAGATAACGTAAACTTGAACGAAAGGTTGCCCCGGGAAACGAACAGGAACCAACTGCTAGGTAAAAACCAAGGGGAGAAAACAAAAGGCGCCGAAAGGGCAATCCAAAAGTGAAACGAATCTAACCATGCGTATCGCGAGCTTGAACAGCGGAACGGGGTCTGCATACATTGTGAAGTGGGGCCAGGGCTGGCCGCAGTCTCAGATTCGAAAGAAGGGATGACTTTGAAGGAGGAAACAAACGAAGGGTATTTGGGCGCAAGAAATTCAGTCACGGCAGTGGACCCAGACCGTGCCGGAGGGAGTAAAAGGGGGAGGAATTGTCGAAAAATCGAAATCCTTCGGGGTATGCAGTAAGAGGAAGGGGTGAAGACCAGCACGTCTGAAAAGAGGTCTGCTCGCCCACGTAACGCAGTTAATCGGACACAGGGGGAAGGATTGAGAACGAACCAGAAAATCACACACACCATCCACCCATAAGGGTTCGCTCGGGCCCCATCGATAACGGAAGGGGGGAGACTCCGTGAGGTGGCTTGCGGGGCGAGGAGATTCCCCATCTGACTATCACAGTCCTCTCACTAAGGTGACGAACGGGTGCCAAGCGTTCCTTCATCGTGAGGAGGGGAAAGAAAATAGGCTCAAAACAAAAAAAAAAAGGAAATCTACAGCAATGATGGGAAAGGTCCGCCGGGTCCAGGGACACCAAAACTTCTTGGGGGGTTTTTGGCCAGAAGCGGTTCAGCGAGAAGCGCATTCTCCCGGAAAGCATCAGATTAAATTTATAAAGGACCATTTGACCTACATGGGAAAGCTGACGGAAAACTTTCTGTATTCTAAATGATCATTCCCATAAGGAGAAATGTACTGGGGGGTGCTGTAACGGGAACGGGGGTCGCGGGGGAGGCTTCCAAAATGTCTCAGGTCCCGGGCGGGGCCTGGGAAGGGGGAAGATCTCCCCCACCCGTATGGTTCCAAGGGAAACAAAAAGGATGGGCACACCCGGCCCAGGGGATGGGAAGCTTCGAAAAGGGGATAACAAACTCAAAGCCGCCAAAAAGTACCTGATAAAAAGTGAGGGAGGAAAAAGCTTGGAATCTGGCACAAGCAAGGGCACCAAAGCCAAAGGGAACAAAAAAAAAACCTTCTTTCGTGGAGTATCTGGATTTCTTGCCTTAATGGAAGGAAAAATCAGGAAACACTTCGACGGAGAACTGCACTTACAAGAGGAGGGAATAATCATGTTGAGCCGTGAGAGGGGCCATGCCGAAATACCACGGCATGGCTCATCCCAAACAATTAAAAGAGGAGAAGAGGACTGGTGTTTGGGGCGGCTTTTTAGAATTCACCGGAAGTATGGGCAAAACTGGCAACAGTGGAGCCTTCCGAAGTGGTCGCTAGGAAAGGGACTGGCCGACCGGAAACAATATACTCCAGTAGTGGGGGGCAGATGGCCTTTGGTCACTCAGTTTAAAAAAAACTCTTTAAAAAGGGGCCCTTAAGGGGAACAGAGGGACACCGGCGCCCGGCGTGTAGACCCGTCAGCAGGTTTTGCGTTCACAAAAAGCTGTACAAAGCCGGGACGGGCGGTAAAAATCACAGGGAAAAAGTACTGGAGACCCTCGGGGGCCCGGACCGAGAACACAGGAAGGCGGAGAGCTTTATACTGATATTAATGAAAAAGGGAATCTTGTTGAGCCAGCGTCGGCGGTCTCCCCAATCAATCCATTTGTTCCAGAGGGAAACTAATGAGGTTCAAAAATTAAAATGTGACGAAAAGGGGGACGCTGGTGCGGAGTCCGTAAAAAGACCAGCACGAGCCCGGCAGGGGGCGCCGGGCCAAACGGGAAAAAGTACTCAGAAAAGGGGGGGGTGGTGAAGGACACGTGCGTACCTCAGATTGTAGCTGTGAGCGCCAAACGTGGAGCAGGAGGCCGTGGATGTTCAGCAAAAGAAATGATCAGGAACCGGGGTCGTGAAGTGCGTCAAACTTCGCGTCGCCAAGGGGGAACGGACGGCGTAACCCGGGGGGGAAGCTCGCGCGCAAAAAAAACCGGCCTACCCCGCATCGAAGTTGTTGTTCAGACGATCGAGACTTGGGGAGGTCGGGTCTCCAGGGACGGTCTCCCGTTCTCTTAAATGTGCACGTTGCACAGGTAAAGCAGAAAAAAAGGGATCTCGGGTAAACGTGACTTCATCTAAGGTCTGCAAACCCGCCGCGAACAGACCACTATGGAGGGGGGGAGGGATTAAGGACCACCTTCGACCTTAAGTCCCTCCGTGTGTCTTCGGGGAGTGACGAGCCAGGATGTGTGCCTAACCTCCATCTTCCTGGTAAATGTCAGAGTTCAACGAAAAAGTATTCTCAATAGGGGGGGAGGGAGAACAGGGGAGACGCGAGCCTCAGGTCTGGGCTGCAGGACGCCTAGGTTCATGGGTTGGATTAAAAACCAAGCTAGATCAGGGGGCGGGGGGAAGGTGGGGAGGCAAGGGCGGCAGGTCGGGACCCTGGTGGGCACCGAAAGGTGGGAAAATGGGTCACCGTGGGAAAACCTATTCGTTCCCGGGACCTATCCAAGGAGACGAAAAGTGAAAAAAAAAGAGTCACCTGTGGCGCGCGCGTGGGCATTCCTGGCCTAAGCGAGAGCGGTCGGAGCTGTGATCGACCCCGAACATGGAGTGCCCGAGAAGGGCGGGAGAGGGAAGAACAAAGTTATTTCCCGGAAAATCCTTCCCGGACGGGAGGCCTGGATCTCGATTCACAGTAAGCTGGAGTGCTCAGGTCCCCGGCAGCAACGGCGTTGGGGAAAAGGTATCTGTGTAGCCGGAAAAAGAAGAACCGACGCAAAGAATAGACTAGCAGTCCGCCTGGGAAAACCATTCCCCAGGGACCGGGAGACCACAAAAAGGACGTCGCTGACCGGCACCATACGACTCGAATTCTCCAAAACGTCCAAAGAGGAGGATCCGGACGGGGAAGACGGGTGAGGGGCTAGAGGAGGACCTACGTAATTGTCCACCAGGGGCCACGGAAGGGGGCTTCAACCTTCAAACTGAGGTTCAAGGGAAGAGAGCACCACAGGGACCATTTAGGAAAGGAGAGGGGTAACCTTACAAGAGGCGCAGGGAGGAGGATACAAAAGAGGACTCGGGGGGACAACAAGTTCAGAGCATGGTCTCTGTTCCTGGACTATAGAGAGCAGGTACAACGTACCTGAAAGGGCAGACCGGGCGTCGACCCAGGAGGAAAGAGAGTCACTCCAAGTCAGCTGATGACCATGCCGAGGTCCGGGCCGTCTCAGACCGAAAGAGAACCCCGGATACGTAAAGTTGCCATGATCCGATGAGTTACCACGGGTCGAGTCCCCAAGCGAAGGAGATCGCTGGGGAAGACGGAGGAGAGATCGAAAAAAAGAAAAATCCTACGGTTGTCTAGCAGGGCGTATCCAGGTAAGGAAGAAACAAAAAACGGAAAGGAAAATAAAATATAAATTGCTCGACTGGCTCGGGCAGGGCTGTTCGAGATCGCGCAGGAGGGGGGGGGAAAAAAAGCCGACACCAGGACTCGCAGGAACGGGGGGAAAGATGAAACAATCTTACGGAGAAGAAAGGGGAATCGAAGGTGGATCTGGAAGGGAGATTTCTCAGGGACCAGGTCTGAAAAGAGCAATGCACTGCGAGAGGATCGGGGGGTCTAGAAGTAAAGGGAAAAAAAGGACGCGAAACTTGAACTCCGAATAGAGCTGCTCGAACGAAATTCGAGGTGAAAACTCCTGAAATCCGGGAACCGCCGAAGAGTCTAACTAACTACTGGCTACAGGAACCGAGACTGCGCATGTGCTGGGTGGGGGTCTCTGAACGTTCTTAGAGGGAGTGAAGCTGGGAAGACCTCGGCACAGGCACCAGGGGGGCCAGGATCAGAGAGGGAAAGAAAGCAAAAGGACCGCTCATGACAGAGCAAAAAGGAAGAGGGAGGACAAGGCCAGGTCTTTTCGCGGGAAAGCACACAAACCGTCTGGAAAACGCGGGAGGATGTGATCCTGGACAGGCCTGGGGACGGAGGAACGGCTATGGTTTTCGAGTCGTCCTTCTAAAAAGGGATCAAATTGTGGAAAAAAACGACTTTCGGAAAACTACCAGGATAAAAGAGACAGCAGTTAAGGGGACCCTGTACGAGATCCCGGACGGGGTTCGGGGAACGTGCCAAACTCCGCTACCTTAACGCGGGAAAGGGCTTCCGAAATCGGCGGGAAAGAGTGAAAAGTCCTCGGAACAGCGGAAAGGAGCGAGACCGCGGGCGAGACAAGACTGGCAGGGGGGGGAGGGGGCCTACGAAGCATCTAGGTGTTAAGGGAAATACTACTTGCCCGAAATAATAACAGGGGGGAAAATAAAACTGGGCTATGTTGCACCACGGTCAAAAAAGGAAAAGATCCTTCCAAGTGGACCTCCCACCGTGAATCAACCCTCGGGTCCATTTACCATAAAATCCGAACCGGGAGATTTCGAACGCAAAAAAGGAAGACGTTTTCGCTAGGGCCTCAGTCAGAGGGCGAAGAAGTTTCGTGAAAAAAAAAAAATCGTCCTGGGGTAAAACCATTGGATGGGAGCAAATCACAGGAGCTTTCTGAAAGACACGAAGAAATGTCAGGGTTCGTCATCCGTTAGTCGGGCGACGATCCTTCTCTTTATTGAAGGAAGCGTCCGAGTAGAACAAATAACCAGAGGAAAAGTAACAGGGGTCGTTCCACGCGCGCACAAACAAAAAGCGTACGAAGGGCCAAAGTGAAACTCGGGAGGGAAATGACGTCTGAAACACCCCCCATCCAGTCTCGAATCGTCTGGAGTGGAAAAAAATCTATAAGTCGACGGCTCCCTTGCAGGGGGGGAGAGTTGGGTTTCTCGACTGAGATGCAAACATAGGGGCTCGGAATGAAAGTACAAGGGGTTCTCAACAGAGGTCGAAAAAGGCCCTACCGCGCGGTCCGATACGGGGTGTAGGGAGGAAGCAAGATCATTAACTCCTCCGACAACGCACGAAAAGCTACCAAGGATGTCAGGGAGAGCACGGGCGGAATCACAAATTTGCGAAAAGGGGAGAATTTCCTCTCCAAAAGTTTCAGGGAGAGATCGAATGCTACACTTCCCAAAAAACGGTGATGTAGATAATAGGAAAATTAGTGACCCGGAAGGTAAAGGCTGACTGCGGAGGGGAGACGACAGAGACTTTATTACCAACAAGAGATGTGAACTTAGTTAATCCTAAAGGAAAGTGGTTATCTTTTGGATCTTGTGCCCAAGAGGGTGCGCAAGAAGGTGGCGGGGAATTGGCCGGCAACGCCCTCCCGGGATTTCCTCTCAACAGACAAGGGGGGGTAAAAACTTACCCTGGGGGCCTCTCCTGGAGACAAAAACGGAATGGGATCCTTCCGCCCTTCTTAAGTAGTCGGAAATCGGGGAGCGGCTTGGCACTGCAGCACCAAGGCCAGACATCGTGGACTCTGGAGTGGATGGTGTTCTATAACAGTCAGGCTTGTAAGTCTGGAAGACTCACCGAACAAAAAAGTTATAACCTTGCGTAACTTCAAGGAAGCTTAGGGAGGGTAACAGGAACTGGTTCCGGGAATTCTTTAAAAATCAAGGAAGAGACACCACAAGCCAGCGCATCTCTCACAAAAAAAAACGATTAATGAGGGGATCTGATACCAGTCAAGCCCAGGGGGTACAACTCCTCGCATTCGGTAGCCAAAATTACTGGCATCTCGAGGGCGGCCCGGACTAATGGCCCTGACGCTCGAAAGCAAAGATTTTGAAACAACGGGGGTAGGCGGCCTGACCGGGTCCATGTAATAGTCAAAAAAAAAAAGCCAGGACTCTAAAGACAGCGGGGAGGGGGGAGGGCAAACTGACTTGTTTCACGAAAGGAGGGAACGATAAGTTGCCAACCAGAGGGAATGCCCAGACGGGAGAAAGAAGGAAATCACAAAAAGCACAGCCCCACCTTACTTGGGAAAACCGATTTAAAAAGACAAATTACTCCAGTAATTCTGGATCTGAAGAAAGCAAGCTACATCGATTGATACCATCTCTCTATGTAGCAAGGCCCCAGCTCCTTGAACATGTTGGAAGAAGTCAGATTGGTCATATTTAGCTACATTAACGGGAAAAAATAAGTGCATGAATCGCTCCGAATAACACAGGGGGAAAAGACAAGGGGAACGAGAACCTGATACGCAAAGGGTTAGTCCGGCGCTAAGAAAAGGGTAGCTGGGGAGACTCACTTTTATTCGGAGTACTCGGGAAGTCGCGAAAAGTCTAAGGCTTGTTTTGAAAGGAAGGAAAAACCTCGGAGGAAGAAAGAGAACGGACTGCGGATCGCGCGCGGTCAGCACCAAAATGCACTGAAGCGCAAAAGTGGCTCGGTGTTGGGCAACGGACAAAATCGGGGGGGGGGGAGAAAAGTGGGGGAGGGGGAAAACAGGGAGATCTGTTCCTAAAAAGCATGCCGTTGACGACGGATCGGAAGGGGGGACGATGCCGCCTACATTGCGTTCTTCATCGGGGAGATGTGAGAAATAGCACCAACCGGTGCAGACGTGCGCTCAAAGGGAGGAAAAACGGGTACCGCAATAAGGGTCATTAGGGAAAAAAAAGGGGGACAGTAGACTTTTCTTTCTAAAGCCCAAAAGGACGGGGGGTCCCGGGCAAAACGTAAGAACTCGTCGAAAAGAAAGGAAAAGACGTGAGAAAGCAAAAGGGGCATCATGTCTGGGGAAACTGACATCTAGGGTTCTTCTGGACTGGAAGCCAAAAGAGAAAAAAGAATGGGGCGATGCGTGTCACTTCTGTGACTTAGGCCTAGATCGAGGGACCGGGTGGATCAACCGGGTGACATAGCTCTTCAGTTAAGGAAAGTGTCAAAAGAATACAGTTCCCGTAACACTGAGGACAGAAACGGGTGAACCCTGGCTTCAACGTCAGGCTCAGAGGGGAGGAACTTGAGCAGAAATGTGAGAAAGTACAGAAGAGGTCCCCGAAAACTCAAAACAGGAACGCGCAGACCAAGGGGCCGCAGGGACAGGGACGATGTGATGGGAACCGTCCGTAAAAGGGGAAAAAAAGGGTGGACGGTCCTCTCTTCTCCAGGGTGAAATACCGGAAAGAGTAGCCGGTCGGCCAGAGGGTTTTGAGGTAGGGAGCACGGAAGACCGCGAACCTCATGAACCCTCAGTACTAGTCTCAACGATCCCCAGGGGGAAAAAACCAGGTCCCCAAGCAGCACTGATCCTCGAGGTAGGGGGCTTCCAAAAAAAAAAACAACTCATCCGGGACGGAATACCCTCGGCAACAAGCCGCCGCCCTGCGGGTCTCTGAAAGTCCGCGAAGAAAACCATCCCATGAGCAACTAACGACTGACACGGGCCTCTGAAAAAAAAAAAAATTATCCCTGTGGTAACCGAGGGCAAAGAGGAGGGGGCGGCGATACCCTTATAGGTCTAGGGAAAAAACAAGCGCGTAGGGGCAGCCGGCGCCTGCGTCGCCGCCAGCTCGCGATAAGGGAGAGGAAAAGACTCGTTCCGACAGGGAGTCGGACACCCGATACAAAAACTCGGGCTAGGAAAGAAACTGGAAAAAAGTGAGTAACTGAAAAGCTCCCATAGACGAACCTGAAGATCCTGTGGGTAGGAATCAAGGTCGATTCCACCGACCTCATTTCTAAAGAGAGGGGGGGGACAAAAAGATCTCTAGCATAAAAGAGAAATCCCTCAGGGTGAAGCGAGTATTCGAGAAGGTAATCTGCTCAAAGAAGGTAAAAGAGAGAGGGGAAATTACCCTAGACGCTCCACCCTGGGGAGGTTCGGAAAGAAGAAAAAAAGGGGACACCAAAGAGTGAACCGACCCTTCGCTGGAAGGGGGGGGGGGGACGACACGGGATACCGAGAAAAAAAAGGTCCAAAATTTGTCGGACGGTATCGTTAGAGGGGAACCGTCTTACAACCGGCATCAAGGAAAGCGGGCCGCGATTTCGGAGAGGGCGACTCTCAACGCGCCTTCAGGGGCCGAGACCTGCTAGAGGCTGCCGAGCGACCAGAATGGAGAAGAGCAGGGGGCACGAGACACTTTCGACTCCGCAGATAGGGCAGGAAGGATAATACTCCAAAAGGTCGACATTTGGCTTTGGGGGGGTGCATAAAACGGTTGCAGTAGCAGGAGTAGTGGGAGAGACGCTACTTGCCCCTTTTTTCGATCTGAGGGGGAGGACGCCGGATAACAAAAAAAGATGCAGGAGTATTGACGGGAGAAAGCCTTTCGGGGGACGGGACGGCGCGAGTAAAACCACTAAAAGGAGGCGCAAGGAAAATGATGGGACTTTTGCCATTCCTTTTGTATAGGAGGGAATGAGAAAGTAACGGAAAAGGCATTTCAGTGGCCGAAAAAAAGGATCACCTTTGCACCCACGAAGTGCGGGGAAGAGCAAAGGCTCATCGCCGGCTTCAAAATGGACGAAAAAGAAGACTCATCACCTGGAAAGTACCTTCAAAACGGGGGGTCTCAGCGACCTGTAACGCCGTGAAAAAAAAAATACCTACATTGAGGACTGCGGGAACGCTACGCACTCAAAATAGTTCGAGCCAATCAATCCGACCGAAAGAAGGGGTCATTGTCAAGACTCAACAGTAGGTGGTCCCCGTAATACTTATCTTTTCAGGGCGGACCCAAAAAAAAAAGAACCGCCCCTTATCAAACGGTTATCAAAAAGCAAGACGATCGGAGGGAAGAATGGCCTCCAGCCTTAAAAAAGACTCCAGAACATTCTAGTCTCTCTTCTAAAGCAAAGACTGGGGAACCAGTAGGATCGGACCACTGTTAGTGAGGTCTGAGCCGGGAAGTAGGGACAAGGGAGTGGCTGTGCTCAGGTACCCACCCTGGATTGGGGAGGGGGAGAATCCGTCGGGGAGAACTGGCCACTAAATTACAGGCGGGCTAAAAAAGGTCTCCTTCAGGGGCAACTGGGGGGGAAAAAGCCTGCGGATTTCCTTACCGTCAAGGGAGGGGGGGGAACAGAAACTATGGAGAGTGTGGTACGGAGAGCCTACCTAAGGGATTCTTGTACCTGGGGGTCCACAGAGCAAAGACGACGAGACATTCACCCCATCCACCATTCATTAGGGGTAGGTAGGGGAAACACAAAAAAGGGTCAAGGGGAGGGGGCTGTCTTATCCGTTAGGGGATGTCTTTAGGGCAGCGAGATCACACTATCTCTCGTAAAACACGCCGGGCCTTTCTTGAGGGGACGAGAAGTTAAACCGCGAACCTTCGTTCGTTGAGGGGAGTGCGGGCGAGCAAGGATCCCTATGGGCACTCACAAACGGGGGCATGTAACCTTGCGTAAATCAGCCGTTGCGGGGAGGAAAAAAAAAGGGAGCAGGTGGAAACCAAAAGCCGAACCTGTGTCAAAAAGTGAGAGCGAGCACCTCCGTAAAAAAGAAGCCAGGGGAAAAGATGATCGAGACCTCTTCGCATGAAGGGGTAGGTGTGTTGGGGGGTTGGGGGGGGGGGGGGGGGGGGGGGGGGGGGGGGTGGTGGGGGGGGGGGGGGGGGGGGGTTGTTTAGGGGTGTGGGGGGGGGGGGGTGGGGGGGGGGGGCGGTAAGGGGCTGGCGGGGGAGAAGACGAGTCCTCTCGGGGGTCCCTATAATTTAAAATTTCACTATGGGAGTCAGATCATCCGCAGGGGTGAAACCCACCAAGTGGAAAAACGGAAAAAGTTGGAGACTCGGGGTCTTTCGGGGTCAGAAGAAACGAAACTTCGGGGTCACTTCCCGAGTCTTTCAACCTTCCAAGGGAGTTAGAGACAAGCCTGGGAAGACCTGGCCTCGTAAGATTCCCTGCTTTAGCACTTCATTGTCTTTGCACCTCTTTCGGGAGGGGGCAAGGCAGGGCAGAACCACACCAAATGAAACTCTTGCTTCGTGCTTGGAGTATGAAAGGGATCCTTTCGTTCCAGGGACCTGAATCCAAGAGAAAACCCCTGACCGTAATGGCTGAACTAGGCCCAGACGAGCGGCCCTATCCTGTGCTGTTAAGGAATGTTGCCTAAAAGCACTGACAAAAAAAACAAAATTCTAATCAACAAAAAGAGAAAAGAGTCTTATTCCTGGTGGGGTTCGATACGGACCAGCGGAAAAGGCCCAGGATATGGCGACCTCCACTTTCCATTGCAGGGAGGGGCCCGGGAAAGAAGGTGGGTCTTGGGTACACAGGAAGGGCGCCATTATCCCATCGAAAAAAAGGGAGTGCCGCTGTTCGGTCCCTTCAGTTCCCAAGCCGTAAAAACAGGAAAAAGGCCCAGGAACTACCATCTGAAAAGGGTGGCAAAGAGGTTTAGCCAGGAAGCATTCTTCCTGACCGGGAAACAGACCCAGAGGTCCTTGAAACCCCTCTGGAGTCACGGAAAAAAATCCCCGACCCCTCTACCAATCGGCCTCTCAACCAAGAAAAACCCAAGGAAACGGAGGAGATCTTATACAGCCTGATCAGGTTAACAACTGAAAAAGAACGAGCGAGTCTATTTCGCATCCCTCCCGGATCATCATGTTAAAGGAAGAAGAAATGAAAGGGAAAACAAAACTTAAAAAAAACGTTGAAGAGGCGTATGCCGAAGGGGACCATCCGAGCACCTGCGCCCGGTTCCACCCTCTACTCAAAGAAAAGGGGGGGAGCAAGACAGAAAAAAAAAAAATCCGGGAGCTGTGAGAAACCGGCTTAAAATGTCTGAAGGGCAGCCAAAGGGACGCACATAAAGCTGTGTCTTTCCTACTTAAACCGAAAAAAAGGTCACTCACTCCTTACTTCTTTTAGAGGAGAAAGGGAGGGGGATCAACTCGGGGAGCGCACTCAAACGAGCCGAAAAAGTACGACGGGGGGCACCGCGCGATCAGGCGAAGGTGGAGTGTTCTTCGCACGTAGAGGAAAGGGTCTCTCCGCGGGTTTCCCTGAGGAATTAAGAAAAAAAAAATGGTACAAGAACGCAGGTGGACGGTCTTCAAGTCTGGGATTCTTCAAGACGGCAAGCTTCAAAAAATGGCAAAGCAAAATGCACAGGCAAACGACTTGGTAAAGCCTCCGAAAGCGAGGTTCCTGACGACGATAGGAGGATGGAGGGAAAAGAAAGCCAGTCAAATGGGCTCAATATGGGGAAGTAAGAATTCCTCCAGCTGGGGAAAGGGGAAAGGCTAAGCTCAAGACAAATTGGCTGCGATGAATCCCGGTTGGCCTGCGTGAGGAAAAAAAAAAAGAGAGCGCTCCGGGGGGTTAAGGGGGGGGGTCCCGCTGGTCGGCCGGGGGAGGGACGAGATCTGTCCGGGGGGGGGTGTGGCGGTGAACGAAAAAGGGTCAAAAGACTGGTGATCTAAAGAATGGGGGGGGGGGGTGGTTTTGTTTGTTGAAGGCAGAGGGCTTTGGTTAGAAATTAGGTTGTGTTTTTTTTATTCCGGAGGGTTGTGGGGTGGGGTTGGGGGGGGTGGGCCCTTTAGTGAAAGGGGGGACCCCGAGATGCGGATTCGGGAGGGAACCAAAAAGAAAACTTCGTCGGCGCGCTTTTCGTGTCAGGCCGGAAAAGGAGCAAGCTTTTTCGAAAAGGAAGTACCGTAATAGGCCAGGAATCCAGGTCACTCAGAAAGTGAAAACGTACAGGTAGGATACCATCAGTCAAAGGAAAAAGAAAAGGTGATTCGGGAGATCGATCAGTGTTACAGACGGGACAGAGGTGAGAGCCAAGAGGGGGGGATTGCCAGAACGTAGTGACCCAGTGAGAAAGGGTAGCCGGCCGCCGCTAAAACGGGGAAGAACCTAATGACGACACAAAATTCTCACTCCCACGATAAAACAGCATCATCCTGAGATCTGGCGGGGAGGTCCAGAGAGAAAGATAAAGCAAGCAGTAAAGCGATCACCCCGAGGGGCGATCCATGCCGCCGCGGAAGGCTTTTATCTAACGCTTAGCCGCGAGATCCGACATGTCCCTAACTCGTCCTCAGCCTAAGACGAGGCGTAAGGAAAAAAAAAGGGACGCTCAAACCAAAAACATTAGGAAGAACTTATCAGGAAGCCCGCGGGACGGAGTAACTTAGTAATCTTGGACCACGATAGAGGACGGAGAGACAAGGAAAGGGTTAAGAAAAAGTTCGCTGGGAGAGGGAGGGGAGAAATGCTCGGAATACCTTAAGTAGAGACCCACGACGAACCTCGCGTAACACGCTGGGAAGACTTAATTAAAAGAAGCGGCGGTACAAAAGACCAAAGATAAAGGACAGAAAACGACGGGGAAAAAATGCAAGGATAAGGGTCAAGTGAATCGGGAACCAGGAGGCAGGTCTGTGACCTCTCGTGCTGGCGTCGAGCGCGAAAAGGACAGCCGCGCCTCGGTGAAGGAGGGAGGCTAATCCAGGGACTCTCTAAACAAAAAGGAGGAGGAACTATTACAGGGGGAGCCCTACTCGACAACGACGTCGCGTGAGGATGTCACTCGGGAGGAGCGTGAAAAAAGCGGTTCACCGACCTGCGACCTTTTGACAAGCGACCTAAGAAATGATCCGCCAAGGGGAGGAAAACGGGGGATCTTTGAGGATCCGAAGGGGGAAGCAAGGCGAAGACAAGCTGAAGGGGGCAGCGGACGAGGAAATGGCTCGAAGCACCGTCGCAGAGCGATTCGAGACCTTCTACGACCTGCGGCGACAAACCGTCGCCGTCGTCGAGGGGACCCACAGGGGCAAAGTCCAAGAAAAGGACTCCCAGCCGAGGCGGTAAAAAGGAAAAACGGTCTACATTTGAAGGTCAGCGGAAAAATGGGGGAGATTGGGGAAGAAAGTGAGGGACTCTTTAAGAGTACGAAATGGGGGAAAAGTCGCGGGGACGACGAGGAGAACAGGGGACCCAAGTGGACTATTCTTTCCGACGGAGAGCGCCGTCCGGCTGATTGGTTCTTTAGCTATGGACGCAAAGACACGCGCTCCGGCATTCGGGCTGGGGTGGAGAAGGGGGCCAGGGGGCCTGGGGGATCATTCTGACGCTATTAGAGGGAGGTCATGCTTGTTACCCCGCACGGGGGGACAGAAAGGGAAATTTTGAAAACGAAAACCACAAGGGGGAATAGTCTGGGTCAAAGGGGACGACGAGAAAAACCGCAATCAAAAACCTTTTCGGAAGTCCCTGAAGCCACTGAGATAGGAGAAAAGGGTAACGTCGGAAAGGGGGAGGCTCCTAATGTAAGATAAATCGGGACCGATCGAACCAGGAGGATCGCTCCTCAGGGCAAGAGGGGAAAGGAAAAAGGGTGGTTGGTCACTGAAAGAAAGACAGCACTCATGGTTCAAGGACGACGTAGCTGAAAACGGAGGCTGAACCGACAAAAAGCTAGGTCACACCGGATCACACCTACGAAAGAGCGGCCGCAAGGACGCCCGATCCACTCCTCCATGGCAAAATCAGATGGCGAACAATAAGAATTCGCACAGGGGGATTACGGGCAAGACATGTGCTGTTGCTTGACTGCCTCAGTCGCACATTGAGATAATGGATAAGGGGTACGCTACGGGGTATACACGGAGGCTGGAGAAGCGTCTTGCCTTCATTAAAAATGAGAGCGGTCACGTCTAACGGGTTGCGCGGGCATAGACCGATCGTTATTGGGAACCCGCGAGGGGGTTTGTACGAAAAGAACCAATAATCATGAACCGGGGCTGAGGGGGGACCAGAGAGACCTTTGTGCGGCCGCTTCTTTCACAAGTCCCATCAAAGGTACATCCGAAGACGAGAACCAAGCAGGACTCGGGGAGGGATGTTACAGTAATAGCCTATTCTCTTAAGGGCAGGGGGCGTCTTTGTCTTAGATGACCAGTAACCATCAGGCACGCAAAAAATCAAGTATCGAAGGTGAAGAACCGACCCGAAATTCAAATTGATAGAGGGGGGGACTGCGCCGATCAAGGGCTCCGCCTCCAAGTGGGGGCGCGCAACAGAGAAAGGATGTGCAGTAGCTCACCGGGACGGACAGGAAACAAGGGCGGATGTCGAGGGGCCTCCCAGAGCCGCCGTGTTCTTCGATAAGATGAACAGAAGCCCGCCGAAACGGGGATTCCTTTAGCTAAACTAGGACCATTATAAAGGAATTGTGACGGACTTCAGGGCTTGGCTGGGGAAAAGGACGCGCTTTCAAACCCCAGCCCAGATGTACGGAGGGCAGGTGGAAAGCGGCATGGGGGGGTCTGAAGACGGGCCCCGCGGTTTCTCCGGGGGGGAATTGGATGGAAGGGGGAGAGAATAAAGCTGGGGCCCAAAACGGTTCACCCGGCCAGGAGGGGTACCGGCACCGTTCCAAACCGGTGCACGTGCAGGGGGGAAAAATAGGGATGAACGGCGGGGAGGGGCTCGGGGTCCGGCGGCCTCTGCGGGAAAAAACGCGAGATGTCACCCCAGGCTGGAGGGGGGGAGCGCTGTAGGTGAGGCAGATCCGCCCAGGCGAACCTTCCTTACGGCGAAACTGAACTTTCCACGATAAGGAACCTGGGACTTTAATTCTTGAAAGGAGGCAGGAAAAACCTC
>Ga0179591_1308493_pt1 | contig 16131 bp, 19 predicted proteins | sample CZOMad2_1_08_16f_FD_182891 | JGI IMG/M metagenome (GOLD analysis project Ga0179591, IMG submission 182891) | Vadose zone soil fungal communities from Angelo Coast Range Reserve, California, USA - CZOMad2_1_08_16fungal (PacBio error correction) | ecosystem: Environmental > Terrestrial > Soil >...
CGCCTTCGGAAACCAGCGAAAAGTCAAAGTCTCTGGGGGCCTTGCAGGACGTGAGAAGGAACTGCGGTCTTTCTCCTCTCAGGTGTCTGCGTCTCCCTTCAAAAGCGGCTTTCGCGAACGAAAGGCGTGCTTGGGGCAGTCGGGGAGTGGGCCAAGGTCGCTTGGTGACAAGGCGTGAGGAGAAGAGACTTCGCTGCCCGGGAACTCCTCCGGAGCAGCGGCAGAACTCGACGCTCCTGCTTAGGGGTCTGCTCATGCTGACCGAGTTATAGGCGGTCGAAATGCCTATCACTGACTAAAGAAGCCCTATTCTCTGGAGTCCGAAACAACTCGCGGGATTCGTCTACAGGAGCCGTCGAGGGCTCGGGAAAAAAAGTCTCCGACACCGGCCGAGGGGGAGTACTCGACTCCTGGATTCGCAAGCGTTCTATACCGGGGAAAGGTAACGTCTACTCTTCCTCAGAGGGGGAAAGAGCGGGAAGGAAGCGTAGAGCCGGCCGAGGCAGAAAAGGAAAGCCGCCTCTCAGGGGATATCCTACTCCTACGAATGAAACTAGCTTCGACTCCTACCGGGACGAGCGAAAAAGAAAAGGACCTCAAAAAGTAACGGAGAAAACTCTTCACAAAGAACCCCATCTCAACTCGGAACAACCTCTCCCCTCCCGAAACGAGCCCACCTCAAGGACCTGGTGATGAAGACTGAACTACTCCCTATTCAAAAGGGGGTTCTAAACAGAAAAAAAACTCCCTATGCGAAGAGAATCTCCCGAAGTCCACTCTTTAGACACGGGCAGGGGGGAGAAGAAGGACGTCTTCTCCTCGGGGAAGGAAGTCCCGCGAGGGGAGGATCGGAGAACGTCCTCAAAAGCTTTTCTATTATATCGAAAGGGGCCGGGAGAGAAGGAATGATGGGGACTTTACATGAGATAGAGGAAAAGGCTCTTCACGCGACCGAGAGAGCACGGCGAGGAGGTCTCTCATCTTCTCCTTCTTGGGGAACCTTGCATAACTCTATCAAAAAGACGACCTCTACTGAAGGAGAAAAAAGCAGGCGTGGACTGCAAGAAAACTCGAAAATACGCGCATGATCCGCAAGAAGAAAAAAAGACTCGCCTGAGGAAAGAAAAAGAGATTTCTCGCCAGGATCTTTTCCTTCGTCCACAAAGGAAGGCGATCATTGTGCGGTACGCCCGATCTGGAAGGGAAGAAGAGCAGAATTAGCTAGCCCGAAGCTGAAGGAAAGGTCGCGTCGAAATAAAGGAGGGCTGTCTCGAATAGACGTCACCAACCGTCCATCCTCCATCACGTTTAAAAAAAAAAGGAGAAGCGCAGCAAGGTAGTGAGGTCGCGCCTGCAGAAAATAGGGCGGTACTCGGAGAAACTCCTCGTCTAACAAGAACTTCCTCCTTGAACACAAAGCGATGCATCAGAAAAGGCGGCTGCAAGGAAAAAAGGGAGGGGGGGGAGAAGCCGAAGCTCGAGAGGGAGAAGAATCCGTGAACCCTCACACATTCTCCTCAAGCCTAGAGTCACAAAAGAAGAAAAAAAAGAAAAGAAAAAAAAAAAAAAAAAAAAAAAAAAAGGAGGAGAGAAAAAAAACCGAGAGAGAACGGGGTCTTTCAGGAGGGGGGTCCTCTTCTAAAAGGGGCGAAGTCTCGGGACGTCGAAGGTGGGGGAAGATCCGATCTGTATTAGGTTCGAGGGAAAAGCGGAGTAGAAAACGATGGCTTGCTTACGTAAGGATGGTTCATCCATCTTAGGAGAGGGAGGAGGAGAACAAAAGGATCCCCCTCAAGAACCCTGAAATCAGTACTGGGGTCTCTATCGGTCTTATATCACTTAGTCGTTCACCTGAGAGGGGGGGACAAAAATGCAGTTGCATGGAAAGAGGGAAGGACCCTTGTTAGTGGGGGAAAGGGGTGGTCTCGACTTGGGCAAAGGTTTTCATCATGGTGCATGCCTTCGGCAGAGGAGGTGTGGCTTGAGGGAAAGCCGAGCGAGTAGAGGGGGTCTTCTATCCAAAGCGGGGAGGAGAATCCTTCGGCCGGGAGACCCGATAGCTTTGCCCAGGAAGGAGGTAGAGCCTCCTCAGCGTAAGAGGGGGGGAGGATACGGACGAGTGAAGATTGGCCATTGTTTGATCGGGATGAAAAACTCTCTTCATGGTCAAAGAGGGGGGGATGAAGTTTAAAGACTTCTTCCTGGGGAGGCAGTCTAGCGAAGACCCAAAGAGAGAGAACCTCGGCGCCGGGTCTCTCATTCATTCGTGAAGGAGTCCTCTTGGGAGGAAAAATAACAGAGCAAAAGGGAAAAGGTGGGGGGGGGGAATAGGAAAAAGGATACCATCTCCACCTTCAGGAAGGGGGGGGTTCCGCGAGGGAAGAGGGGGTTTTGACTATGCAATTCAAAGTTATTAATATAATTACTAATCCTTTTCCATTGAAACAGCGTTTTACTGGAAAGGGAGAGGAAGACGTAAGGTGTGCTTGAGGTAGCGTAGTGCGAAGAACTCCTCCTTTGACGGACATACGGTTGGGGGGCTGGCTTTCACCCGTGCGCAAAGGGGGGAGGAAGGGGCCGTTACAGGGGGATACCTTCTCAAATGAGAAAAAGGAGAGCACTTGATCGGGGGGAAGGGACTGGCTATCAGCCGAAGTAGGTACTCTCTGGGAAAAAGACTAGAAAGGCCCTGGAGAAAGGGGTAAAACCGATGGTGACTGCAGAATGCGCAAGCAGGAAAAGGTCACCGGAAGAAAAGAAGTTTGTACCGGCAGGAGGGTCTTTGATCCTATCCTCCGGGAAGCCTGCATTACGAGGGATTTGCAGCTCGAGGAGAGTTAAAGTCGTGGTCAAAATTCCGAATTGAAGGAGTCTTCTAAGCGAAGCAAAATCGTAATTTATTAAGATTGGCATCATTTTCTAAAGAAAGGCTGCCGGAGGAAAGGAAAGACGCAGGTGCGGAAACCTATTGGGTTGGATATCTGGCCGGGAGAAAGGAGTTCACGCCACGAAGGCCTATCTTAAACAACGGAACAGCTCACAAAGGAGCCCAGAGGCGAAGAGGAAAAAGCCGTTGGATTGCTCCGTGTCCAAAGAAGGGAGGCCTCCTTAGGGAAGGAGAACTCAACTCTCGGGAAACCTAATTCGCCTCCTCCGTCGCCAAAAAAAGAGCACGAGTAGCCTTCTGCCTTGCAAAGTTCTTAAGAGGAGCAGCATGGTCAAAATTCGCTATTCAAGAACTAGAAAGCACCGACCGAGACGGGAAAGCCGTAAGTCCTGCTTCCTTATTACCAAAATCGGAATAGGGTAAAACCCTCCCTACCTTCGAAAAAACTCTTACGGGAAGTCTCAACCCCTAGAAGGAGCGTGGTCTTGGAGGAGGAGAACGTTGATTGCAACCGAGAAAGGACCCCCTGCTCGAAAAGAAGCAAGGTCGTCTTCGAACGTGCTTCGTTTTCTAAGGCGGATCAAGCGTGATAGGGAGAGGAGAGAGCAATGAAGGAAGGCGATAGTGGACAAACATCCTCGATCCGGTAGAAGAGGAGTTTACGCCTACCAGAACCTGTCGAATCTGGGAGAGCGCAAGCACCTAACCAACGAAAAAGGGCATGAAAGGGGCCACACTTCAAAAAAGGACCCGAAACGCAGAGGGCAATTTTCCGAGGAAAAAAAGGCCTTTCTTCCCGACCCGAGCGGTGATATCGCCATCTGGGGGGTCGAATCCCCAAAGGAGGAACGAACAAGGCGATGCTTGGGTCCGGCACGTCGCGGGCTGCAGACAGATTGTGTCCCACCACCCGGCCAAGGCTCGCTCGTCAGCGGGGTGCCGAGAGAAAAAGGAAGCCTCTGATTACGTTGTGAGGAGGGAACCCTTGAGAAAACATCTTCAATCCATCTACTCGACAAGGAGAAAGGGCGAGCGAAGCTGGACTACTCTCAAAAGAAAAGGGGTAATCGATGGAGCACTGCCGCTTCAGGATGTAAACTACAGAGACGGAACCGCAGGGAGAAAAAGACAAAGGGCTCTGCAGCCCTCGGTGTAGGGATCCTCCTACAGGCATTGCCAAGCCTTCAATCAAAGGGAAAGGGGAGGCCTATGAAGAGAAAACAAGGGTCTAGACTTTACGGGGAGCTCGACGTTCTTGATATTCAACAACCACAACAACACGTATTATTATTAAAGGTAGACCCGCATGAAGAAAGAAAAGTCTCGACGATCGGAGGGGTGAAATCCTGCTACCGGGGAATGCCGACGTCGTCGGGGCCCGACCCGAAGAAGAGCTTTTAGTCGTCGGAAAGGGGAAGAAGGGAAAGGGCAGATGCTTATCCCATCGAGTATCAGGGGGTACTTTTAAAGCGAGTCCAGATCTTTACTACGCCCGTGGGATGGGTCGGTAAGGGATGACGATGTGGGAAGGAAGCCTTCCATGTAACTCGAAGGAGGCCTCATCTTAAGGACTTCACCACCCAGCGACCTCCCCTTTCCATGGGGGTCCATCATCTTGAAAGAAAACCGGAGGAGAGTAAGAAACATAAAACTACGGAATTCGTTCAGACTTTGGTAGAGAGGGGAACCTGTACAGATCTGGCGATAGAGGGTATTTCTTTAATAATCAGGACTTTTCCTCTTAAATTTAAAAATGGCGCGTTGAGGGTAAGGGGGGTTGTGGACTGTGGTCAATGATTTTGGGATAGGGGTTTCTGTTGTCATGGACCTCTCTCCCGATCGCCGGAGAGGTCGTCTTAACAGAAAGAATTGTAACCGAGGGTAGAGGTCTGGAAAAAAGGTAAGTGAGGGATTTCATTTTCTCAGGGAGGAGCACCTCTTATAATGGACCGATTAACACGATCCTCGAAGGGGAGAAGACTGGAAAGGGGAGGGAAGACAAGGGGGTTCAATGGAGAACAGCGAGTAGCCAGCTCGACAAAAACCACGATGAAACGGCGGGACGTGGGAGATTTGAAGTCAGAGAGTCAGAGGGTTTGACCATGCATCCTATTTTGGGAAGAGCCTCAAGGACGTACCATTGGAAGTCAGGGAAGTTGAGGGTAAGGGCTTCTCTTAGTTCATAGTTCTAATCCAAGAGGGGATAAACCCGCTCACAGGGGGGGGGGAGGAGGGAAAGGAATAGGGTCTTGAGGATTGTGGTGGCGAAGCGTCGTCGAATAGCGGGAATCTTTTAGACGAGCCTTCCATGGGCCGCCCGGTGGAAAGGGAAAGACGGCGTGTTTCGGTAACTAGTAGAGGACCTCCGGGGTGAAGAGTTCTTTCGTATCCGTCGAACGTCGGGGCGTGAAGCCAAAAAATTACTAGCTAAGCAAATCTACCCCATAGTGGCCTCACCCCGTGGCAATGCTGAGATCAGAAAGTCGCTTCGATGTGGAAGAGCCGAAGGTCTGGTCAGCTCAGAGGCCTACTCAAAGGGAAGGACTCCTCAAACAGAGAGGTTTCATCTTCAATTCACTTCCTGACAGTAGTATATGCTCCCGCTAATCTCAGAGAGGGGGGAAAGGAAGTCGAATCATCCAGTCGGTGGACCGTTTCCTGCTGGAAAATCTTCCGGGAACAGCGGCCGTTTGTATCCTTCAAGGCCCTCGGCGACGGGAGTAAAGACGATAACACACCAACAAAAAGGTCAATGAACTCCCGCTACGGGGGATTTCGAGGGTTCTCATTTCGCCGAATATACAGCTTGCAAGACCGTCCGCCGTTTTCTAAAAGGGCGCCCCGCACAACCGGGAGGGAAAAGGGGAAGTGAGGGAAACAAGAACGCGTGAAAGAAACCGCAGATTACATACGGGCAGAGCACGATGAAAGGGAAACGCGGTGATTTTTCGGCCATTTCCAGGGGGGGGGGGCCAAGGGAAAAGAAGGAGAGGGTCCTAAAATGGAATGCATCGTCCACATCATCCCGGCGGAGCAACCACCCCGAAGGTGCTAAAAGGGGTATCAGGTCTTCTCTACAAAACAGGGTTGCCTTCACGCTTGGGAGTTGTATGTTCCAAAGGAGGAGAGGACTCTGAAAGTCGGCGCCGAGGTCGACGACGTCTTCGCTCGAGAGGGGAAGCAAAAAACGCCTTCCTACATTCAAGGAAAGATCAATTACCGCGCTAGCCATCCCCGCTCAACATGGCCATTCAGAGAGGAATAGAAGGACACTCGGACGCGACGTGAAACGGTCGTCGAAAGATCTCAACGAAGCCTAGCGACTGAGACCGCGGGAATCTCTGAAACACGAGCTCTCCGACGAGAAAGTCACAGCCTGTCTAAGGCGCTGCATTACCTGCTTACCCCCAGTCGTCCAAGACGAAGACCTGACAAGACCATGGGATTCGTCGGCACCTGCAGTCGTCCTGGAAGGGGACCTACGACTGAGATCTACTATCCATCTCTCCCGTCGAGGCATGCAAGGACAGAGGAAAGGGAAGGCTTGAGAGGGGATCACTGAGGTGGCCGGAAACATCAAGAAAGTCCGCCCCGGCATCGTTGATTGTCTACTAAGAGACCGATTCCTCGACGACAGAGGCGCGTGAAAGAAAAACCTAGAAAACTCGAATAAATTGTCGAGAGCCCGACTGCCTGAACCGAGGCCGCTGTCTGCGGTTTACCTCTGGACTTCTACTGTGGGAGGGTGAACAACGGAAGCATAGAAAGGGGGGGGAGGCTGGAGCGAGCGGGCTGGGCGCCCCGGAACCCTGGCATAAACAGGGCCTCTGGTCCGGCGGGTCTCTGTTTTCCCTTTTGAGAGATTCGCCTCTGCTCTGAAGGGGAAAGAAAAGATTAGGGGAAATCTAGCACCTAGACTTCAGAGAGGGCTCGCCGTCGCGTGCATGGGACGTTCTCAGCGCTCGACAGACGCCTACTTTCTTAGGGGAGACGAGAAACCTTTCTCTACCATCCGCAGGTAGAAGTGTCATCTTGAAGAGGAAAAAGAAGAGGAAGTGCCTACGATCGGCTTCACAAGCACGCCTTCTCGCCCGGAGGGGTCCTCCTTCCGAATTAGAGAGCACTCAGCCTTTTTATTCTCGGGGTCGGAGCGTGGATGCGAAAGAGAGGAAATACCTAAAGTCCAAGAGTCTGCTACACCTAGAAGGATACTTCCGTCGAGTAGTGGCGTATCTCTCTCAAGAGAAAGAAGTATTAGAGAAGAGAGACGCGCTCAGGGGGAAGAAAAGGGGAGAGCTTAATCAATGGGCCGGAGAAAACTCTTCTATTGAGTCGTCAAATCTTTTGCTGCACCGAGGCTCTCTCATCTACACCGGGAACGGAGACTATATCCCCTCATAAGGGGAACGCAGCCCGCTAAAAAAACGAAAAAAGCCAGCCCCCGGGCCAAAGACTGTGTCTCGCTGGGGGGGCTACTTATCGACTTGATATGTCGCTTGGTCGTTGCGGGGGGGAGACGTCTTCTCTCGACGGAAAAAGGAGAAGGCCTCAGGGGAAGTTGCGTGGAGTGTGGCTCGTGTGAGGGTCTGTTCGGGAGCGGTGTTGCGTTTTCGTTGCAATGGGTCGGTGTTAATCTTGGAGAGGGGTCGTTCCCTCTTCTGAAAGGAGGTGGCTTCGGACGTCGCGTGAAGAAAACTTCAGTTAGAGGCCGGGTGGGGGGGGCTTCGGCGTTGAACGGCGCGCGCGCAGATATTCTCGCTTCCTGCCGCGCAAGGCGGATTCGCTTAATTCATCAGGCAGGGAGGGCTCCACCAAAAAAAAAATCGGTCTCAGAGGGGAGAAAAAAAAGCTTCCGAAAAACATGGCCGGCGGTGAAGTCTCACTGGGTGCAAAATCGCCCTCTCCTGAAAACGTATACTCCAAAAGGGGAGTCAAAAAAGGAGGGTGGGAGAATCAGGGGAACTCCTTACCCGTGACTTCATAGAACGTCGGTCACCTCTCGAGAGAAGCCTCTCACGTAAAAAAAGAGGTAATGCAGAAAGAAGAAGCGGAAAGCTGCGTCGGGCGAACGCGGCGGGCGGTTGCATCGCCGTCTTAACCGCCCACCTCGCTCCCGCTGAAAAAAAGAAAAAGGGGCGGTCCACCTCGGGGGGGGAAACCGACCGGGCGGGGAAAACCGCCTCTGTGAGAAGTAGAGCCCGCCTTCTCCTTGAGAGGGAAAAAACCTCCCGCCGCGTCGCCGCCGGGCCTCCTATCACGCTCCGGCCGACGGCGCGACTGGAGAATTTTCTCTTTGTCAAGGAGGGGATCAACACACAGAAGATAGATCCCTCGGACACAAAAAGAAAAAGGCTTCGCAGAGAGAACCAGTCTCGCCGTCGTTGAAGACAGGCCGCCTTTCTCGGCTGAGGGGAGAGCCTCTGCTTAAAGGCGTCGCCGAAAGAGAGAGGCGAAAGGCCTACTTTGAAAACGGAAAGGGAGGAGGCCAGGGGCCTCGTGAAAAGGGAAGGAGCGCGGTCGTTCGCTGTGGCGGTCGGCGCTGCCCGCTCCTGTCTCCAAAAAAGAGAGCCGAAAAGAAATCTGGGAAGGTGCTGGAGCAGGGGGGGGGTCGAACGTGAGCGAAGAAGAGAAGGGGCCTATCCCAAGGGCAGTCACGGTTTCTCTCCTAAAAAAGAGTCAACGCACAGAGTACTAAAAGATCCGTCAATACCGGGGGGAAAGAGGCTGGGGAGTCAAAAAAAGGCAGAAACCTCCGGACGATGGGGCAATGGTCCGTCGACTAGGGAATTCGCATAACTCTTTCGGAAGGGCGCCTATCCCTGAAGGAAACTCAGCGCAAAAAGCGGCACTTACCAAACGCCTAGAATGCCACGAAAAAGCCTGTCTTCCTATCAAGCCTACTCCTACGTGAAAGACTCCCGAAAACCTCTCGGGTTCAAAACGACCACGAAGAAATCCGAAAGAGGAACGCGCAACGCTTACCATACATCATCACCCACACAGCTCAACCTGAAAAAAACAGCGAAAAGCACGCCAAGATTCCAGAAAAAAGGCACAAGCCCTCCACCACCTATGTACCCCACCCTATTCCTACAAGGAGCGCCGGAAGGGTAGACCACGAAACGACCCTAGGAGAAAATGGGACTATTCGCCCGTAACCGGACCACAGGAGGTCTTCACGAGTTCGGCAACTCAAGAAGACGAGGATTCGAAGGGGCTTCTGACTCAGAGAGAAAATGCTTTTCGCTGCGCGATCCTACTTGATGTATATCGATATACTTTTCATCCCACTAGGGGAAGAAGATGAGAGAGATTAGTAGAGCTGGGGGGGCTTCACGAAGAAGTACCACGCGGCACTTTCTCTCGAAATCTGCTCACGGCGTTTCTCACCTGGAGAATCGCAAAGACCGAAATCTAAGGGGACTTATTGAGGACGCTCGCCGCGGAATCCTCAGGCCAAGGCCTACCTCCTCTCCTCTAGGAAAGAAACGCTTCTAGTGCGATAGGACGAGGAAAAGAAGAAGGCTATAATGGGGGGACTCCGATCGACTTCAGGAGGACGCTGAAGAATAGAATGCTATCCAAGAGCGGCTTTTATTTTCTCTAAGGCCAGAGGCTACCATAAAGTAGCGGATCGGAAAAGAAAAGAAGGCCGAACGAAGAAAAAAAATTTACGGCGCGAAAGCGCGAGAAGGCCGGTCCGTATTTCTCGCCGAATCGCCCTATCTCCTTCCTGGACTCAGGTTCGCGACTCCGAAGCGGGAAGAAAAAAAAAACGTGCTAAGCAAGCCTACCCTCGGAGTGCCGTCTGGACACCATTGTTCCCGGGATACCTCAAGAATCTCGAAGAGAAATAATCTAGGGGGGGGGTAGGAGGACTTTGGAAAACAAAGTTCGGAATAAGAAGGCCGATCAGATCTGAGGGGGCTGCGTTCTATTTCAGTCATTTCCTGACGTGCCCTTGAGGAATCTTCTTAGTTGGGGAATCTATCCCTCTCATAAAGTTTATTTAGGAGAACCTTCTTTCTCTTACGTACAATCAAGAGGGGGGGGAGGGAGGGACTAGGTTTTTCATCCCATCGTCGTATCCACATGTTAGTGGAGCTATACAGGAGCTCGTAGGTAGGTCCTTCATCACCGTCGCTGTCTCTATCACTCGGATATCACGGGCAATACGGAGGTCAAAAGAAAAGTACTTCAGGGGGGATACCGGCCTTGGCTTTGGGCTGTCAGGATTTATGGCTCGAGAAGGGGGGGACTCCCCCGTTTTTAATCCTTCCTGAGGAGGTCTCTCTCTTAAAGGAGGGAAAGAGTCAAAGGAGGGGTCTTCAGAGGAAAGTCCTCGAGGGGGCGTCGCCATCGAGCTTGCGAAATACCGGGATGTCCGAATCAAACAGCTAATCCGCCTCTTTCCCAGGGAAGGGACTAGGCGACATTCTGTGCGGAGAGGGATGACGTCCGAGGTAATAGAGGACATGTACAAAGTATCCAGGAGGGGGGCCTTCCGAGCGCGCCAAAGATCTACCTAATGCGAAGAGGGAGACAGAAGCGGAAGAACGCCCTCTTGGCTTAACATAAAACCAGAAGAGGCCTTCAACCCTTTGGAGACATGATAAAAGAAAGAAACGTCCGGGGGGGATGATGGGGGACTAGCAACCATTTAGGAAGAGAATACGAAACTATTTAATAAGGGGGGAACGAACTCACCAGGGGGACTTCAGCAATCAGAGAAAAACAAGGAAGCGTAAGGTGGGACAGGGAGCTAGTGAGCCAGTCTACACCGCCTTCCATAGCGTTTTTGTCGTTACCTCTTGGAGGAAACTCTTACGGGGCTAGTAGGGAAATGAAGGAGAACATTGCAATCGTGAGAGGGAGGGTTGCCCTTTCGATCAGATGGGAAGACGCTCTGTACGACTACTGAACCGGGATTTCCTTTCGAAAAAGCAAACAAAGGGAACTATTTGGGAAGAGGCAATAAAGGCACCGAGAAAGCGGCTGATGATTTTGTACCATTCATCGATTCAAGTCATATCCCTCTTATTGACAGTCATGGAAAGGGAGGATTGGAATCTAAAAGCAGATCGGTGGGGGCTAAAGGTCGATGAGGCTGACGCTAAGAGAAGAAAAAGAGTTATTGCTGAGGGACAGTTCTACTCTAATTCGTACAGGAGGAGTGATCTGGACGAGGGTTTTCAACACTATTTGGGGGGGACTTTCGCTATTACTATCTCTTTAAAAAACTTGAGATCGAGCACTAAAAAAATTCAGATATAAGGGCCACCCGCGGCTGGTTCTTTCGAAAGGGAGATCACAACCCTTTCTTTCCGGGAATTACTTCTAAAGAGAAAACTCTCTGCCAAAGCTATTCTCAAAAGGATTATCAAAAACCAGACACGGAAAAGCGTTCTGTCGTAGGATTGCCGCCACGGTAAGAGTGGATCATCATGTACGAGGCACTAATCGAAAAAAACAAAAAGAAAACGGCACCAAGGTCCTCTGGCGTCATCTGCGGCCTGATTACCAAACCTCGGCTCATCGGAAAAAAGACACTAAAGAAACACCCAGTTCGGGAAAGGTCGAAGGGGGGTCATCTCGTGGAATGACGAAAGCTACCTGTGCATACCAAATGCGCGCGCCGCCTTCAGGGGGGGAGGACGTCTGCTTGCTAAAAAGGGACCATCGCGTAGAGGGAGTCATAGCGGAGGGAGCACGCCGTAGAGAGAGGGACATAAAGATCCTCGCCTTTAACAGAGGGAGGGTACTCCTCAATTAACAGGACGATAAAGAAAATGCAAAAAAACTCCCAAAGATGACCACTTCAAAAAGACCTTCCCACCACGATCAACGCTAAGAAGTTTACACATTGAAGGAGGGAACAGATTCATTCCCGACCCTCTCGTGAGAGAGAAAATTGTCCGGTGTCGAGGCCCCCACCGGGACTTGAACTCATAAAACCCGGAGGAAAGAAAAGGGAAGGCAAGGAAGGCAGTCCAAAAAAAAGGGGCCAGGCTCGCGCGGAGCGGGGTTTTGGGAGAAGAAGCTGGCGGGAGCCTTCTATTACATTTAAGGAAACCAGGGAGATCGAACAGAGGAAAGAACACGAAAGAAGTGCGATCACGGAGCTAATACTTCGAATCTTGAAAGAACTCAAAGCTGAAACTAAAGGACCTGATGGAAAGACCAGGATGCACTGCCTTCCGTCCGGGCGGCAAAAGAGAGAGAGATATTGCGAAATCAAAAAGGGACCCAGGCATCACGTTCGGATGTGAGCCGAGTGTCCTCTACCCGAGATAGGGAGAGCTTTCAGAGAGACTGGGACTCACTAAAAAGGAAATAAGATCAAGGGGGGAATCGAGCTCGGAAAGCTCATCTATGTGTCGAGGAAGGTAGGCACTCCGCCTTGGAAAGGGGGAAAGTGGGGGAAGGGTCGCGGATCGAGACGGTGGCGCAGGAATCAGGCGGAAGGCGCGAGGAGGGGTCTTTTCCATCAGAGGCAGTGCTTCTAAGGGAGGGTAACTGTTTTCCTTTGAACAGAGGCGGGAAATAAAAGAAAAACCTGGTGGAGGGGGGGGAACGGGACGATGGGGGGGAAGGAGGTTCCTCCTTTCCACATGTACTCGAAACGTTCCGCCAGCTTTCGCCGTCACCACACAAAGAGAACCGGAGCGAGCCCCTGGCCGGTCCGCACGTCTGCCGGGGGGAAGGCTACGTGCCGGCAACCAATTCTTGAATGATGGGGGTAGATCGACCCCGGGGGGATGGCTATCTCAAGGGGAAGGGGTCTTTAATAAGTTGTAATCGGAAGGGGATCGGCTTGGGAGGGGTGTCCGGGGTGCCGTTAAGTTGGAGAAAGGGAGGGTTGGGGTAAGGGGGAAAAGTTAAAAAATACATATAATGTTGGGGGGTAACTCTCTAATTGTGCGCGCGTATCAGAAGAAAATCTCGCAAAATTGCTCGAGAAGAGGGAGACCCGATGAATGGAAGGCGTATTACACTAGCACTCACGACGACGACCTGGAAGGCTGCTGGAGGGGGGAGCAGGTTTTTTTATCCAGATGAATCCACGCCTTAATAAAAAAACGCCACAAAGAAGGGGGGTCTACTGGGAATTTCAGAAGGAAGTAGGGTATTGGTGGTACCGAGGGAGGGGACCTCTTTTGTTCATCAACAATGATCCGCGCAATTGCCTTAGAGGACAGTTGAAGACTTAAACCGAGGAGGAGACCATTACTACGCTCCTACCGACTTCCATTGCAGACAGAAACGAAAACTAGGGGGATTGTTTGAGGAGCGACTAATAGAGGGAACTAGGAGTCCATCATGGGCCATCCCGGGTTTGTATAGGGAGAACTAACCTCCGGGATTAGGAATAGGAGCCGAGAAAGGCTTTGAAGAGAGCAGCTCCAAAAACAAAAAAAAAAAAAAGGCCGTCGTGTCTTACCACTATCGGAAATCGGCACAAGATCGGTTGGGAGACCGTAAAAAGTCATCGCTCTCTTCCCCTTCGCTTATGAGGGGGAATCTCCGAATCGAGCTTGCTTCTTGAGACACTTCCTCAATGGAAAGGAAAAAAGAAGAAAAATAGGGGAGAGAGTCAAAGGGAAGGCGAGAAATGTAAGGGGGAGTCCCCGAAGCGCTGAGGGGGACAACTCTATCAGTGACTGTTGACCCTTTGGTTGGAGGATCGGAAGGAACACCGAAGTGGTGGGAGAGAAAGAAGGAAGTCGTAGTAAATTCAAAGTCCTCCTCCTCCAGGATCGCCATTGTCCAGGAGGCTAGGAGCTTTCGAAGGTGAAAGGAGAAGGGAGCATATAAAAAAAAAGTTGCAAGACAACCACAAAAAGAGATGAGCACATCGTTCTTCGCAAGAAACTCCGCGTACCTCCCGAAGACGTGCTGCTTCGAACTAGGGGGGGGGAAGGTACCTCTTTGAAGCATAAAAAAAAAAAAAAAACAAAAAAAAAAAAAAACACCAACAAGGAAGACAAAAAAAAAAACAAAAAAAAAAAAAAAAAAGAAAAAAAAAAATAAAAAAAAAAAACAGAAGACAAAAAAGAAAGGGATGTGCCTCGGAGGGGCCTGAGCCTGAAGTTGCATTGGCATCGGAACAAACCCCCTCAATCCCGACGGACAACCCCCGGGAGAGGTCTAGGGTATTCAAAAAAAGGAGGGCTTCTTTGGGGTCACTGGCGAGAAGCTCTGAACCATCGTCTCCTGGGGATGATTCTCGCGTGCTCTCAGCGGCCTCGTCTACTCCTTCGACGGAAAGGAACTCTGACATGACAGAGAGTTCCGGTAGGAGGGCCAAGAAGGGAAAGAGGTCAAAGGGTGAGGGGATCTTCTTAGGCTCAGAAATACCTTTCCACGATCTAGGGGAAAAAGGCGCAAGAGAAAGCTTCGGAGAGCGAGTCGAAATACCGGAAACAACCTCGCCTTCGAAAAGTGCTCTTCATAAAGATTACCCCCGAGCGTAAAAACCTACAGAAACGGAAAGCCAAGTACTTCGTGTGCACCTTCAGTCCGGCCTTTCTTCGGTGACCTACTAGGCGGGAGTGATCTACTATCCAGAACGAGAATTCCGGGAATTACGGAGGGGAAGGCTTTATCGGAGAACATTACATCTAAAGATGGCGAAACATCCTCTCACAGGAGAGAGGATAGGGATCAAAACACGCCAGAAAGTGGCTTGACGATTTCCACACCTAAGTCACACTCAGCGAGTAGAGCATGGCGGAGGGAACTACCTGAAAAGGATCTCCTTGAAAGTCTAGGCTTGAGTCGAAGGGGTCTTCGGTGGACCACGGAGGAGGACTTAAGCGCGAGGCTATTGAGAACCGAACCCTGGAGAAAGACGTGCCGCCGCGGGTCAGCTGCTCCTTTTGGCCCGGGGACGGGGGGAGTAGAACTCTGAGGAACGACGATAAAGGGGGAGTGGGCTACTTCTCTCCCTAGGACCGGCCTTCTCTGCCTCCTTCCAAAGGAGGGGGGTCGGTGAGCGAAAAAGATCCAGATTAGATAGACGCGTCACCGGGGGGAGAGGGAAACCCCTCCTCGCCGGGTATCGGGGGGCAGCTCGCCTGAGAGACGTCAATAAACAACCGAAAAGAAGAAGATTTGACGGGAAAGGCGAGAATCAGGGAAAGGGATTCTCTAGTAGATTATGTTCTTCGCGCTGCTTATCATTCAAAAGAACCCTTCCGATAAAAGAAGGAGGGAGACAAGGGACTGGGGACGGAGATCGGGGGAGCAAGGTGTCGCACTGCGCCTCTGCGCGTCCGACGTTCCCAGGGTTGACCTCTACAAGAGAGGCCTTAGGGAATACTAGTCCATGTGGAGAAGTCTTCTCTCGCATCGTACGACTGCGCGATTCTCCCTCATAGCGCTGGACGGGAAGGACGCGAGGGGAGCCTGGCGAGACGAACAACAAAAAAGACCTCCCTGTGGGTGAAGGGACGTGCGACTCAGAAGACGGTCTCCTTTCTTAGGACGGGTTAGGAGGCGTAGGAGAGAATCGGCCTCCATGTGGGGAAAGGGAGATTAAGAGAGGCGGGGGGGAAGCGGGTGTGGCCCGTTTGGCGTGCGGGTCTGGTGAAGCGTGGGGAAGGGAGTGCCCTAGAAGGGGTGGCGGCGCTGAGGGGGGAAGTAGGGGTGGCAGAGAAGGGAAAGAAGGGGCCGCGCAGGCTCCGGGAGCTCGGCTTCGTCGGGAAATGCTCTTTCGAAGAGGCCTGATTCTGAGAAAGTAAAGAGCGCGGCGAGCAGGAGAAGACTTATAGGGGAGAACACGAAAGGGGTTCTGCGACTCCGCGGCTTACCCCGCGGCCAAAAAGGCGTTTTCTGCTCAGGGTGGTGCCTCCAAACGCCTTATGAAGAAGGTGCGGAGAGGGGGGGGCCCCCACAAGGGGCTGGCCTAAAAAATAAACGTTCGTACCCTTTAGCACGGGATCTTTCACCCGAGAACGAAATCCCTCTCAGGAGAAAAAAAACTGAGGAACTTCAGGAAGGGGGAAAAAAAAGAAACTAGGGGCGTGAGGAATCCTCTCGGCGGACGCGCGGGAAGCTCCTCTTCCGAAAAGCAACCTCGCCTCCTCTTCGAATCTGTCAGAAGGGAGAACTTGGGACGCAAGCCGACGCACAAAAGAAACTCACCACTCCCGAAAAGGGGGGGCCGCGCCGTCCTCCTAGCACGCGGCCCTGAACACGACTTCTCGACTTGAGGATCAAAGAGACAGTGACGCTTTTTTCCT
>Ga0179591_1132021_pt1 | contig 16129 bp, 24 predicted proteins | sample CZOMad2_1_08_16f_FD_182891 | JGI IMG/M metagenome (GOLD analysis project Ga0179591, IMG submission 182891) | Vadose zone soil fungal communities from Angelo Coast Range Reserve, California, USA - CZOMad2_1_08_16fungal (PacBio error correction) | ecosystem: Environmental > Terrestrial > Soil >...
CTGAATGGACTTCCTATTCTGGCAAAAGGGGGAGGTCACAGGGGGAGGGGGGGGGGGTCCGAAGAAAACAAGGGGAGGAAATCCATCAGGGCGAAAAAAGATAGAGGCGCCCAATCCAGACAGAAAGAGGTACGATTAGGGACAAAAAAAGGGGGAAAGAGATACTTCAAAAAATGGGGAGAGGAGGATCGAGAAAGGGAACGTCAAGTGTATGATGTTCAACGGAAGGTCTCCGCCATCAGTGAGACATACATCAGCTGATGTTAATAAGGGATTGAGGGGAAAGAAGGAGAAAAGGAGTAACCGAAAGGGGCAAAAACGGGCTATTAGAGGGAGCGCTTAATGGAAGGAACGTGGTCGACTGGATGAAAGTGGAAAGTACCAGTCGAGGAAGTGGGTGGGGTGGAAAAGGGGAATGAGGATGACCGGAAAAAAGGGGCGACATCGGAGAAAAAAAATAAAAGGGACGCCCGGAAACTCAAACGCACGTCACAGAAAGGCATACTGGGGGACGGCCGAAGTTAGTTCTCACCTCGACAATCCTTGGCACGTGAAAACGAACTTTGAGAAGCCAAGAGAGGAAGGGGAAGAAGGAAGCGATGGAGAAATTCAAACAAAATAAGTCCCGTCCGCAAAAATTCAAAAGCTGGCGGTAGGGGGAATGACATCCGTAGGCTCCGAGAAACAGGAGACCCGTGAGAAAATTGTAGAATCACAGCAAGCATGCCGGAACGGACCCTGATAAAAAACAACAGCTAAAAGAAGCTTTGCCGGCAATCAGAAAAACCTAAGATCTAAAGGCAAGCGCCAGAATGGGGGGGAAGTTCGGTGAAGCTGCTCGCGCCAGAGAAGGGAATCGGGTTTTGACAACGGGGTAATTGCAAGGTTGTAAATAAGGATGAAAACTGTGGAGAACTCGAGAGAGGTCTCACGGTCCCACAACATCATAGGAAGGTGCAACAAAGGCCTCAAGATCGAGGATGAAGCGTGTGAGGTGAGCCTAACAGGACTACCCGAAGCAGTTGGGAATAGGGTTGGCAATAGGGGGTGGAATGTGTGAGAAATATCAAAGCCCGGTCCTCCAGATTAAAAATGGGCCGGCGATAGGGGCATCCAACGAATCGAAAAATTCATCCTGAAAGTGTGAGGAGGGTGGCGGGAGGAAGGGAACCTGCTTACGGCGCGATTCCTTTGAAGAACTATCCACAGAAGGGCACCTCTGAGAAAGTGAAGGGAGGTGAAATTTGTGGCAAAGTCAAAGAAGGGAAAGTTACTATAATTGGGTTAAGTGACATCGAAGGGGGGCTTCAGTGCAACTGGGTGTCAGCGGGAAAAACTCTCGGCAAAGGCATGGACAAAAACCCAGCAGCTTACGGGATGCGAACAGAGTTTTAATCACAACCGCTCCGTGGGAAACACGTGACTATCGGCGTAAAACGGATAAGGCCTGAAAAGAGGGGGTGAGCGCCAAAAGGACAGCCAACTTTGGGGAGACGGGGGGGAAGGAGGATCCTCCGTTTGCTTAAGCAAAGAGTATTGCACAGCCAGTTCGGGAATCCCCTGTAGGACAGTTCCTCTGAACGTACAACAACCAGAAAGGGTGTGAACTGGAGAGGTGCCTAGATTAGAACGGCCATCCTAACACCTGTAGGGAGCTTCCGCTGAATGAGAAAAGAGCTGGATCTAAAACACCGGAGTCACCAGCGGCACCTCCGGTGGAAGCGCCGCGAGTAACGTTTCAACTCTTGCCGAGGGTAGTCCGCGAAGAGACTTCCGGATACTCCCCCAAAACTCAAGAAAGCTGTGCTCCACTAAGGGATCATGGGGAAACAGCAAAGAAAGTCACGCAAGGCCAGAAATCTGATTCAGGCGGAAAAATCCAACGCTCGATGAAAGGGTTCACCGAGGACTCGAAGGCAAGAGCGGTTTGCACCAAGGCGAAATTGGACGCAGGCGCCATTTGGGGAGGTAAAAAAAGCAAAAAATGGATTCTGTGTTCTGGTTCCCCTAGAGGAGGTGTACTCCCGGCGAAAGAGGTTGCTGGGGAAGCTGCCTCTTAGGGTGAAGAAGAGGAAGGATGATCGCAAACCGGAGAAGCGCAGATAACGGGGGAACAGAGCTCACGTAAAGGATCGACCTCGGACAAAATCGAGTGTTAAAAAAAAGTACCTGTGGGTCAACTGAGGTCATGTCGCGTCCGGTGTTGGCAAGATCGTCAAATAAACGAAGAGCGCGGACGTATGGCGCTTAGGGGCGCATAACATTCCTCGGAAGTGCGGTAAGCCCATTGGGACCTGAGGGACTTTGGTCGGGGAGGACACATCTTCCAGAAGACCTCAACAGCCATCGAGTCACGATCGCACCGACCCCCCCGATAACAAAGAGAGCTTAAAGAAAATAAACAAGGGGAAGTGATTCGAAGTTTAGGGTATCGTAAAAGAGAAAAGGAATCCTGCGGCAAACAAACTCCCTCAAAAAGTCGTTCGGAATGACAGAAATTAAAAAAGAATGAGGGCCTGGGGGTTCGGGCAGAACCCAGAAAAAAAAAACCTGCAGCATAAAGGTGCAAGTAGGGACAGTTATCCCGTGAAGATCTTTAGGCGTTTTACGCAACGATTGGGTAACAAGGGCATTGTCGAGGAAATGTCCTAAAAAGCGGGGTGAAAAAGGGAAGATTGAGTATCACGGGGGGCGTGTCAGGGAGGAGAATCGAGCAGGGCTTTGCCACGGATTGGTCACGAGTTTCACAATGGTATAAAGGTCGGCGGGGGGAAACAGGAGATGACCGCTTTAAAAGCTTGACATTAATTAAAGGGCCGTAGGCAATGTTCTCGATAGATCGGACGTCATTAAGAAGGAAAACCGGGAGGAGCAGAGTTACGTCAAAGAACGAAGACGACGGGCACACCCCCCTGCCCTCCCAATGTCGATATTATGGGCTTTCACTCGAATCGGTTTCTCGCCATCTGGTTTTATTTTAACTCCTTAGGAACCTTGTGAAAGGAAGGGCGGTGGGGATAACCAGGGAGAAGATCAAGCGGAGGTTTAGTGTAGAAAGGCGTACATTCACCCAAGAAGGGGTCGACGTGATTACCTTGTTCACACAGTGGCAAATAGCTGGGGCTCACAAACAAAGGATGACGGACTAGCGAGATAGGGAAAATGGGTGACAGAAAAGTCACGAACGGCGAAAGGGGGGCAGAGACGAAGACACTTTAATCCGGCTTTTACTTCCTCCCGGTGGAAATGAACCTGAGAGGGTATACAACAAACACTCTAGGAGACAACCTATGAAAGAAAAACAGAAAGGCCGCGCTAAAAAAAGAAAAGAAACTACTGCAAAAAATACGGCGATTTGTGGAAGCGACTATTCGGAAACGAAGCTAGGCGGCCCTCCGGGGGGGAAACGGAAATTTCAATACGGACGCTCATGCAGGAGAGGGGGAGAAACATGGAAACAAAGAAAAGCGCAAAAGGAAAGACGGGTAAACCTCTCATGGTACAGAACTACGGTTTGATCACATTGTGAAAGTGAAAGCCAGCAAAGAAGTTCAAGGAAGGCAAAAAGCGAAAGGAAAAGGGAAGAAATTGATATCCAAAAAAAAGATGAGCAGAACAAAATTCCGGAAAGGGCCCTAAGACAACCAGTTACAAACACTTACGAATGCTTCAAGCCGGAAAGTGAAGAACTCCTCCTGGAAACAAATCTGCGACGGGAAAGGAGGAAGGATTGAGGCGGAAAAAAAACCATCAAAAAAAAATGATCAAAAATTTCAAAAGGGAAAAGTCCACACACGGTATGAGCAGTAGGTTGTGGTATCCAGCATTGCTAGTCTATACAACAGGAAAAAAGAGACTTCAATAAGTGGTTGGAAAAAACGAGGCATTATCAACCCGGGCTGGTGGAAAAAAAAAAAAATTTGTTGATGACAAGGAACGAGCGATGATGCATGTCGCTGCTAGGGGGGAGACACGGCCAAGAAAAAAGTTCAGCGGTCAATGGCGGGAGTACCAAGCACGAACTCGCGGGACGCAGTGTCTCTCGAAAAAGCCACGCGCTCAAAGCAGAAGCTCTCAGGAGTGGATTGGAGGATCAAACACAACAAAAGGAAAAAAGACCCAAGAACAGAGGTCAAAAAAAGGGAAGACCCATCAGAGGTCATATAGAAAAGCTTCGATTCAAAGTTGAGTTCTATATCGGGGCCGCAGGTATCAAAAGGAGCTTTAGCAGGGGGGGGGAGCTTGAAAAAAGATGGAAGAGTTCGGCCAACATCAGAACCAAACTCGAAGTGTACAGTGGTTGTTCAAAAATACGAAGAAAAGAACACCATCACAGCACATCATAGGGAGTGGGGTTGACGAACAAAATTTCTACCAGGTCTGCCAATTTGGGGGACTAAAAAAAAGGAATCGAGTCCTTGAGAAAAAAGAGGTCCTGGCATCGGGGGTTCCTAGTCCAATGGAATGCCGTGTCATGCGGGTGAGTGACTTTTAAAACGGGGCTTCGTGGGAATGAAAGAGTGATATCGGAAAATAGGAAAAAAGGAAGCGAAAATACCCAAGTAACGGTGGTAGAAGAAGGGCTGCATTAAACCGGACGGACTCTTAAATAGTACTCCGGCTGGTCGCCTTAAAACTAGAGGGTCGCATTCACGGAAAAGAGAAGAAAATGTAGGAAAAGTCTTAAACTAAGCTCGGAGAAAGGGGAAAAACACAGAAACGGCCAACTGAAGTGGGGTTCACGGAAGAGAGGTCCGACATGGGATAAAGTAACCTGAAATGAATAATCAATCATGGAAACTTAGGAGGAAAAGAAAAACCCACGCAATTGGAGGGGCCAGGACCTGACTAGAAGGGCAAAATTGAGGGAGCTAAACTATGGTCAGACTTGACCCCGATCTTAAGTGTGCACGGCGGTGAGGATTGGAAGGGGTTTCACTAGGAGGTGCTAAAACCGTGAAACAGATATCCAATGAGTTGGTTAGGGGGGCAAATCGAAAGAAAGACGCAAGCTTTGACAGAGAGGGTGGCCGATGAAAAAAAAAGGTGCATGAACGCAAAACCTGGAGGAAAGGTAAAATGTTAACAGGCCAACTTTGACGGAACGACAGTTAAAAGCAGGTGGATCAAAGATTTCGATTAAGTACATCGGTTAATGTGGATGAAAAAAGAGGAAAGCGAGTCGAAGAAAAAGAAAAAGGATCCCACATGAACAGACAGGTCCTTTGAAGGAGAGGTGAAGATCCGCACTGGGTGGGGGGAATTGGGGATGGGGACGCCCCTCAGGGAAGTTGAAAAAAAACACCAACCAGTAGCGTCATCACGATTGAAAGAGGAAATGCGTAAGTGTGGAATCCAAGACATCACAGAACAACGATTAATGACCTCGAAAAGATTGAGGAAGGGCACAAAGGACGAAAAAAGTTAACTGATACTTTTACGAGGCAAAGGCAGCCATGGAGGAAAATGAAGCTCCAAGGAAAAAGTCCAAACCAACTGAAGGAGGATGGGGAGACGAGGGGGAAACCGACGGGAAAAAAACTAGAAGTAAGACTGACCAGAACGAAGGCCGTTGTGCTTTTAATGCCGAGCGTTTTAACTCTGTGTGCTCGCTGTTACATAGTAGAAGTTCCCGGAGTGCTGATGATTTTCAACGAAAGAAGGGGAGAAAGCTACGAAACGTGCGAGCAGGTCAGACCAGAGACGACGGCGGTCAAAAAAACACCTTGGGGGGAAGAGGAAAGGGAGGTCCGAAATTTGATTGGCGGGGGGGGAAACATGAAGAAATCGCTCCATGACGGGCCGGGAGGGGATTCAGAAACTTCTCTGAAGGAAACACGGACAAAAGGGAAAAGCATGAGAACGAGAGCCACCAGGGTTTTGGCGGTAACGTCGTTTGCAAAGCTGCAGGGGCCAGGCTGCCCTTCTTTTCAAACGGGAATACCTAGGAAAAGGGATACGGAAAAAGAAAACGAATGGGAAAAAAAAAAGACGGAGGTAGTCCCAGTTCAAGACCTTAGAAAGGGTCGGAAAGAAGAAATTCGGGGGAAAAGAGACAGGGACCCGTGGCCGAAAAGCGGATGAAGGACGGGGAAAACTGTTCAAAAGAAATCAAAAAGTCACCGTTTTCACACAAAAACACTAGAGTTATTCAGAGGAGGCAGAAGACTCGGAAGGGACCCATCATTTGGGAAAAGACGGAAGAAACTTGCGATGGAAGAAGATACACGAAGTAGATAAGGAACTTGCCCCAACAACGGGCTAGATATCTTCTGTTTTCGGGTTGGAGGAAGACATCGATTCAGTGGGTGTTTTGACGAGGGGACAGGATGCACGGTGGAAACTCACACGTAGGAAAAAAAAATAACAATACTGAAAAGGGGGGGGAAAAGAAGTCATTCCATGTGGGAAATAGACACGAGAGAGAGAAACAACAAAGGAGAGAAGGTTCCCGTGTCCACGCATACAACGAATCTGAAATTCTTCCAGAATTGAAACGAGTTTGGGACCGAGGGGGGTATTCTACCAAAAGATCAGAAAGGGTTCAACGCAGAGATGAGACCAACTACACAAACGAAGGGGGACGTTGGAAAAATGGAAAATCACGCGTGTATCAGGAATAGCCATCCCAGTGCAGCAGGGCTTGAGGGGAAAAAAGAGAGGGGGAGGTCACCATGAATACAACCGTCAGCTGTGGCGTGAAGGTACGGTATTCGGGACTCAAATGCGACGCAGTCAAAAGTCGGCGAAAACTGAGAGTCTCGGAAGCAGCGAAAAGGGTAGAAGGGGAAAAGTCGACCATGGGGGGGGTTACCTCGGAGATGAGTTAACGAAGCCATTGTCAACAATAGTTGGAAGGGGGAACTCTGGAACTACCAGGTATACGGAGACCAACGCAAAGTCACAGTAGAATACGGGGGAACGGTGGTCGAGGCAACTGCAAGTGCTTGAAGGGGTCCTGGGAGAAAGGAGGGTTGAATCCAATAGCGGACGGTCAGGATAAGATGAAGATCAAAAAGAGAAGGCCAATGGGAAAGGAGGAATAAGTTAAAGGGCGGTCGTGGAAAAACGTCGAAAGGAGAAAGAATACATCGTCCGTTGAAGAACGGAAAGTAGAATCTTGTCAGGGAACCAGAGAGTCCGGACTTACAAGAGTCTCCAAAGCTAAAACAGGAGGGGCCGGCCAAACAAAATTCTGGTCAGAAGCAGGCCTAGGGCAATTCGGGGGAAGAAGAAACAGACTCTGAGGTGTCAATCAAAGTGTAATCAAGAGGTTGGGGAAGGCATGGAGGAGAGGGGAGAGAAAGAGGGGAGAAAAGGTACTCTCAAAAAAAAGGGACCTCAAGAGAGAGTGAATCGTGGTATGTGGGAAACGAGATGCCGGTGGGATTCTTAACAAAGACCTAAAGTGCATAAGGGGGAAGAGGGTGAAATGATCTCTCCGGGAGCCTCATCCGGAAGCAAACGGTTGCGGAGAGGTTCCCTAATCAGAATTCAAACGGAAATGCAATTTAAAGGGGCTCGAAAGGCCTGCCATGGGAAATCAGATTCCGTAGGTGTGAGCCCGGTCAAAAGATGCCACCGAAGGAGAGGAGAAGGGGGAGGGTCACAGGCTAAAGGTGGGGGAGAAGAAAGAGAAAGGGGACTATCTTTGTAACTTTAACAAGAAGGTGTGGTGGTCCAAGGGGGGGGCAGCGAAATGCGGGAAAAGAATTTCGTGGAGAGATGAGAAAGACCAAAGAAAGGCGATCGGGGTGGGGAAGTCAGGAGAAAGAGGGGAAAGACTCCAATAGAAAAGAACGCAAAATGCACACGTGCCGCGCAGGTTCGGCGACAATGAAAGGGAAAATACTAAAAAACTTGCAAGTACGTCTAGCCAGTCAAAAAACAACGGGTGGGGGAAAGGACGGAGGAATAAAAAAAGGGAAACAGAAGAGGCGAGGAAACGGTTCGTTGGAACCCAAGGACTTACCTGACGTCAACAAAAAATTGCAGGAGGTGGTGAAGTCAATTTCGATTTCGACTTAAATTCATACGCTTAAGTAAGAAAAACAGGGAGGAGGACTCAAAGGGGAGCAAAGCTTCAGGGAGACCCAAGGTCAGGGAGCTGAACGAGCGGTTTGAAGTGCAACAAAGAAAATCAATTCTGAGGATAAACTTAATGAAGAGAGCTCCTTAAAGGGAAGAACACGAAGGAAAGGTATAAAAAGCCCGTTAGAACAATGACGAACACGGCATTGGACAATCCAAGATGAGGCCGGAGTAAACCTATGACCCAGCACGCTATAACCATGGGGAAAGGAGCGAAGATAGGGACCTCTTTTGTGATAAAAAGAGGGAGACGGGAGGAAAGGGGGGCAAACCCAAAGCTCTAGTCTCTTTATTTTTTGAGGTCAGAGAAGTCGGGTTTAAAAAAAAAAAAAAGTTTCAAACTTGGGCGGAGAAAGGGTAAAAAAGCCCGGAAGAAAAAAAGAAGAAAATCCGATAACGGGGAAGAGAAGTGAAAACGAGAGGAGGGGTGCGACAGGAAGGCGGGGGAGTCCTTTTTGGGTGCCACTGAAAAGGGGAAATTAGGCCTTTGTGGGGGACCATGAGGAAAAAATAACACGAAGAATTAAAGAGAAAGGTGAGGGGACTTCAGCAGACCATCTAATTACCGGTAATCGCAGTGTAATCAAATCCTTGAGAGTCTAAGGGGGGGATGCAAAAACAAAGGAAAACCTAAAAAGAAAGAGGGAAAGAGGGGGGCCCTACATGGAAAACCCTGTCGGAGTCATCCTAACAGAGGCTACTGGACTGGAAAAGCATGCACTTACTGAGCTTGGAGGTTTGGGAAAAATAAAGAAATGAATAGGCAGGAGAAAGAAAAGAAACCGGCTCCACTTAAGAAGGACAGATTTTGAAAGATGAGGCCTGGAGGGGGGGAATCAGACTCCAGAACTCCTCGAACTCTTCCTAAAGGTAGATGTATGGTCCAATCCAGGGACTAAGTACTTCAGTAAGATAGGAGAGGAAGAGGGGTAAGGTAACAAGGGGGGCCTTGTGTTCGGGCAGTAGAACGATTTCTTAATGTGGAAGGGGGGGATAGACTTTAGTTCAAGGAACGGGAAGAGTTACATAAAAGTTCTGGGAACAAGTAAAGGGACACACGAGGAAAGGGGGAAGAGAAAGAAGAGCGTGTACAAAAAGTCGCCCGGCTTACTGCTTGACGAAGTCAGGGACGGATGAAATGTTAGAAGGCATCAGGGGAGGAGTAAATTGACATGTCCACCACCGGGCAAAAGAGTAGGCCGAGAGTCGAGGAAAAACGCAAAAGCAGAAAGAAAGGGCAGTAGTCAGTGGGTTCTGTGCTGACCGCGGAAATAGGGCTTCGAAAAAAAAAAAGTGGGTGCCGGTTTAACTCATTTCCTTAACTTGAAGAATGGGAACAGTTGGGAACAAGATCAAAAGAAGGGAGTGATCAAAAAGAAGGGGGCGCTGGTACACCATAATTTTAAGCTCCTGGGTCACCCTCTTTGAACAAAAATAAAAAAAGAAACAACAAAAGGAAATAGTATTGAAGCTTGCAAAGGAAGGGCGAAAAAAGGGGTGTCCGAAAGGAAAGAAAAAGGGAGAAAAAGAAAAAAAGGACTTTGAAAGGAAGAATTAGCACCTTCATTCTCGTTAACAAAAGGGGCACGACACGGAAGTTAAAAACGAAGAAAAGACGCCTAATAACCCAAAACGGAGGGGATAAAGAAAATGAAAAAGACGGAAAGGGAGAGGGGGGGCGGGGGGGGGGAAAAGCCTATACTTAGAAGCTAGGCGCCTCCGGTGGTGACAGGAGGTCAGAAACTCGAGAGATCCGAACCTTTGAGCCTAAAATTCGTCAAAAAGCAGTGAAAAAAGGAGGAAAAAAGAGAAGGGGGGAAAAGAAGAAGGGGGGGGGAAGAAGGTGACTACGTGGAAAAGGATCCGGGGCAAAAATTTTACCGAGGAGGCACAAAGAACTCATGAAAAAAACACCCTACTACTAAAAAAAAAGGGGGAAGAAACTGTTAAAAAAACGACAAGGCAAAAGGGAAAAAATTACCTGAAAAAGCAAAGGACTTGCGGAAAGGTCAGGGATCAGACCTCCACCTTGGACTCTGCACGTCTGAGATGATGGAGGAAAAAAGTCAGGCCCACCAAAGAACGGCCCGCCGATCAGGTTTCAAGGGCTGTCAAAGGATCTTCTGGGAAAACAAAGCCGGTATGGAGACTGAGGTGGAAAGGGGAGGGGGAGCCCGAGGGAAAAAGTGCGGGTTGCTAAACCAAAAAAATTCAAAGTGTTGTGAAAAAAAGAACCCCGTTGGGGACGAGAAAATGTTGTAATGATTGGAAGATAGGAAGAGGGACGGTAGGGAGAGGTAGGGGGGGTCAACAAGGAAATCTGAACTTGAACCTAATGTCATGGCAGGGAAAGAAAGGGGAGGGGAGGGGGCATTTACCCTTACTGCTGCCTCCAAAGAGCTAGAGAAAGAAGAATCTCTAGGATGTATTTTATCAGTAAAACACGAGGAAAAGAGAAAGGAACTGAAGAGAAACAGTAGAACAACTATCTTTCGAAAGCGCGATGGCACATGGAGTCTACGAAGCGATGGACCTCATTGGGCAGGAGCGGAGCAGGGGGGGGAGCGGGGAAAAAGAGGAAAGAATGAAACCAAGAGGGGACTCCAGAATCGAATGAGTAAAACGGGACAAGAACACTAATACGAAAAGCAAGCGGGGGGGGGTGACAACACAGGGGGGGGGGAGGACAATGCTTTTCAAATTTCTATGGTAGAAACAAAACAGCGAGGAGAAGAGGGGAGGAAGGGGGCGAAGTGGCATCGGGAAGCAGAAGCATAGTTATGGAGACGTGGCAAACGTCGGAAGTGAACTGTAAGGAAGGGGAATCCTTTGTGAAAAAAAGTGGGTGGAATATCGAAGGGGAGAAATTCAAGGAGACCGAAGAAAAGGGAAAAGGGCGAGACGGCGAAAGGGACAAAGAGAGTACCAAAAGAAACCGTAAGGGTGCAAAAGAACTTGTGTAGGGAAAGTACATCGTACGCTCTAAGGGGTAGAAAAAAAAAAACCGGAGGCTGAAGTCAGAGAGGACTAGGAAGGTCAAAAAAAAAACTGGGGGGTGGGTCACGTGACGAGAAGGGAAGACAGTGATCCCCCAAAAGTTGAGAAGATAGAAAAAAACGGGAAAAGGGAACAGGAAACCAAAGGGGGGGAAAAAGGGCGCTCACCAAAAAAGAAAAGTCGGAAAAAAAAATTGGTTTTTTGCTAAGAAGAAAAAAAAAACTGGTACACGTGACGTCAGAGCTGTGAAAAAAGATGGGGAGGGGACAGGGGGACAGTGAAGAAAGGGAAGGGGATGGGGGTATAAAGGCTAGGGCAGCGCAAAGGCCTAGAGGAATGATGGGAACCCCAGTGATGAACGCCCAAAAGGTCATAACTTCCCCCGGATAGTCACGGAAAAAAAACTAGTGACAGGACGGGACAAGAACAATGGGGGAAAAGAAGTTCTAAATCGAGGTGAATCTTGAATAGGGAGTCCAATACGGAACGAGGGAAAGGAAGCGGAACGAACAGCGGAAGAACAGACCGACTCATTCCCCCCGGAAAGTTCCTTTGAAGAGGAGGATTTTGGTGAGCGAAAAAAAAGAAACGGGAGGGAGGAAGGACCCAGCAGTAGAATTTAGCAACAAACATTCCGAAAAGTGAAACCAATAGAAAGGAGCAAATTTAATCAAGTCAGAGGCACCGTCCACCCCATGCATCCTCACTTGGAAGATGGGAAGAAAGTCGAGCTTAACGGTGAGAACTAGAACTCGACAAACGGAAGCCAGGGCTGGAATCGGAAAGCTCAGCAAGAAAAACCAACCTGAGTTCCAAAAATGAAGGGTCGCTGCGCCCCCGGTCACCTGCTGCAACAAGGGCATGAAATGAGAAAGAATAGGAGGGACGTGGGGAGGGGGGGATATGGACGCACGGGTTGTTTAGCTCTGTTAGGTGGAAGAGAGGAGGAGGGTGAAATAAGGGATGGGGTTGTCAAAGACAATTCTTAGAAAGGGAAATGGCAAAATACGAAAGGGATATAACGGAGAAGACGCGGGAAAAAAAAAAGAACACACGAAAAAAGAGGGGGGTGACAACCCTAAAGGGGACGTATTTCAGTTAACTGAGAGAAAATGACGGCCGTGAAAAAAAGGGGGGGAGTTCACATCCCACAAGGAACTGATAAAAGGAAAAAAAACCGGCAAAAATAGGGGAAAAAGAACAAGAAGAAAAGGGAAAGGGTGCTTTTAAGGGAGGTGGACTTCCGGGCGTCAGGATGGGAAAAACCAAGGGGGGAGAAGAAATGTGTAAAAAATATACTTCCCTCCAAAAAAAGAAACGAAGGTGAAAAAAAAAACTTAGGGGAGCGAAGGGGGGACCATGAAGACCAGAGAAAAAAAAGGAGGGGACGAAGCTTCCAGGAGAATACCCCGGGGAAACAGGGGACGTGAAGAAAGGGTCATCAGTTCTTTCTATCAAAACAAAAAGGCCCTGGGAAACCAAAAGAAGACGGAGGGAATCGCTGCGCAGAAAGACTGTACAGCATTGTGCAAAACAAAGACTTGCAGGTCAAGTAGATGGAGAACGCCGTCATCTCAGGGTCTTAAGAAAAAAAAAGCGAGATCTCGTCGGAGGAGTGTTCAGACGAGCTAGGAGGGTTTGGGAACCAGGGAAGGATTGAGAGGGGTAGGGAAAAAAAAATGCAGGAACCACAGAGGGGTGTCAAGGAATGAAAGGAGAATCAGATTCTGTGATGCCCGACCAGAAAGGAAGAGAAGCAACAGACCGAGAGGAGAAAGGAAGAAGGTGGAGGGGAAAACACTAACTGAAGGGTTGAAAGGAAGGTTGAAGACGAGGGGGGGGGGGAAGGGAAAAAAAGGGGGGGGGGGTGAAAACAAGGGGGAGGACAAAGCCATGGCGGAAAAAGGGGCGGAAGTCGAAAAATCAAAAAAACGAGAAATCTATCAACGTAGGCAGGGCGGGAAAAGCTACTTGAGCGTTTCAGTATCTAAGAGGCAAGGACCTAAGGCTGTGAAACATGATGTAAGAAAAGAACTCTTAAACCGGGAGTAAAAATAAAAAAAGAAAAAAAAGCGTGGAAGGGGGGAAAAACGGGACTTAATTTTCGAAAAACACGAAAGGAGGGAACGAACGTGGAAAAAAGTTTGAGGGAACACATCTGCAAGCCAAGGGGGAGAGGGGGAACGGAAGAAAGAGGAAAGAGGAAGGTTTGGGGTTTTAACAATGAGAAAGAGTATCCGTTCTGGGAGAATCGGGAGGGAAATGTTGAAAAGCCTTTCCTAAAAAAATATAAAAAAGAAGGGGCACAAAAAATACGGGGGGAGGAAGAAGGGGAATGAGAACTGGAAGGCAAGATTGTCCTTGTTTAATAAAGGACGGTGCGGAGGTTGAACAATCAGATCGGGGACTGGTCAAAAGAATCAAAAATGAAAAAACTAATAAATTAAAAGGTAAGAGGAGGGAAGATGGCGTAGTTGGAATTAGAACTGCCAAAGCCAGGAAAGAAATACATCGGGAAGTTGAAGACTGCAGAAAAGAATTTGTATGGACAAAAAAGAAGGACCGTAACTCTTCAAGAGAAAAAAGGAGCTAAAAGAGTTGAGTCATAGAAAACGACACCTTACGACGAGGTGATGGGAGGACGTCATGGAAGAACTTTAAAATGTAAAATATCTCTCCATCTAAGGGGGAAGGGGGGGGGGCATCAAGGGGGGGGAAGGGAGAAGCGTGGGGCATTTAAGAAGCTGCAACTTGGAAGACTAGAAAAAGAAAGTGGAAAAAGTTACAACTTTCAAAAATGCAAACACAACCTCAGCGAGGATTACGAGGGAAAATAGAGGAGAAGTGGAGAAACTCCTCACTGAAGAGTCATCTTGTTGCAAGCATGGGAAAAGGGGGGGAATAAAGAAATCAAAGGAAAGGTTAGCCGAAAAGAAACTCAAAAAAAAGGTAAAAGCGGACAAACAAAATAGAAGGAAAACGGAACGCGCTGTTGGGGGTGCGTCGACTTGAACTGGTACGTGAACTCCGTTCACATTTTGTTCTCAAACCAACAAGGTACCATCGAATCGAGCAGTGGGGGAAGGGAAAAAAAAGGCGGGAAAGGGAAAGGGAAATAGATGGGGGTGGACTTCATTGAATTATCGACTTGGGGGGGAGGAAGGGCAAATGGGAAAAACTCTCTGAAAAGGCCCTTGTGCTTCGGCAAAAACCCCAAGAAAGGTACTAGAAACACGGACAAGGGGCGCAAGAGGGGGAACAAAGAGATGAAACGATCACAATTCAAAGGGGGACGCCGAGTACATCCGTATAAAAGGAGATAAAAGGGGGGGGAGTTGGGGGTCCTGGGCTCCCTTCTACCCTCCAAGCGGGGGAAGAAGGTCCTCAAAGTTAAAAAACTAGAAGAAAAGACCAGGTAGGGAGAAAGGGGGAAACGTCCATGGTGCAACAACAAGGAAGGTCAACGTGGGAAAAAGGATATGGTCCCGAGCTAAACGTCATACGGGCAGGGGGTGAAGAAAACTGTAGGCAGAGCCCCGGAAAGGAGAAAAAGAGATTTAAAAAAAGAGGAAAACACCGAGCTCTGAAAAGTATATCAACATTGGGGAGAACCGAGGAGAGAAAAAGGGTACTAATTGAAGGACGAGAAAGATCCTGGGAAGATAATAAACACTCGGAATCTTTCCTCCAAGGAAATCCATAGACCAGAAATGAGAAAGGAAAACAATTGACAAAGAAATATGACTGCAACTACCGAGGGAAGAACTCTCGAAATTTTTCACGAAGGAAAGAGGAAAAGGAGCGGAAAGGATGGGGGGGGGGGGGAAAAAGAAATCGAATGGACCAGGGTCCCAGGTTGGCGTCACAAAAACTCTCGAAAAAAAGGAGCTCGTCATTGGGTTCCATGCATAATATACTTCAGGAGGTTCTGCGCGCCCGAGGGGGAAGAAACAGGAGATGGCAAGGAGCAAAACCGGAAAAAACTCGATAAGGTGAAAACTCAAGTAAGGAAAAACTAGGAGGGGGGAGGGACTCAAGGACCTCCTATCGAAATACCTGGAAATCCTAGGGAAGAGGGTTCAAGGGGGGGGCCTGAAATCGCAACACATAACACAAACGGGGGAGCGTATGGCTCGCGGAGGCTGGTGAGGCGCAACTCTATTCCAAATAGAAAGTACGCAGTAGGGTGAAAGAAAAAAGGACGCTGAAAAAAGTGAATCTTTGGGAGTGCGCCACAAATTACCGAAGAAAGCACGGAGATCTATTAGAGTCCCGAAATTAAACCACCATCAAAAAAAGCGGGTATAACGTGTAAAAAGGAGGGAAAGGGAGAAGGTTCGGGGGGGAGAGGAAAAGAAAGCCAATGAAAGCTAACATACCACAAAAAGTCAAAATACGGCGTTGGGAGAAGGGGAGAAAGGGGGGAAAAAAAGAAGGAGGGGGCCGGGAGGGGTCGGGAAAGCTCCTAGCGCCCTAGCAATAGGGTCAATTGGATTGGGCAAAGAAAAGGGAGAAGTTCCGAAGAAAGAAAAGAAGAAAGGCGTAAAAGAAGGGATTGTTAACCCCTTTCGCAAAAAGTTGAAAAAAACGCGTGGAGGAAGTAAAGGGGGTCCTGATGGTTTGGATAAAGGTATTGGTCACGGGTAACGTACTCTTTGGAAAAGGAGGAGTGGACACAGAGGGAGGGGGAAAACAAAAGGAGATTTCGGAAACCTGAGGAAAAGGCTGGCGACTCGGGAAATGAGGGGAAAATGGGGACGAGCGGAGAAGCGTAGAAGGAGGACCACCGAGTTCTCATATTAGTCGGGACGAAGTCGCGGCCCACCCAAGAAATAAATGAATGTCGTAAAGGGGTAGGGGGGCTTTTGAGCCTCGGAGAGGGTTAGGAACAGATCGTGTTTGCCGTGTTAAAGTCAGGAAGAACCGGGGGGGAACGAAATGGAAGTGAAACTCTATGATAGACAACTGCTATCTTTTTCTTGTAAGATGAGGAGGTTTCAGGCAAAAAGGGTTAAGTTACTTGTAAAAAGAGGGGAAAGAG
>Ga0179591_1248123_pt1 | contig 16129 bp, 18 predicted proteins | sample CZOMad2_1_08_16f_FD_182891 | JGI IMG/M metagenome (GOLD analysis project Ga0179591, IMG submission 182891) | Vadose zone soil fungal communities from Angelo Coast Range Reserve, California, USA - CZOMad2_1_08_16fungal (PacBio error correction) | ecosystem: Environmental > Terrestrial > Soil >...
ATATCAAAAAAAAACCGCGGCAGTCTTTCAATGAAAGAAAAGACCCATCCGGCCGAGCCGAGGGGAGGAAAAGACACAGACACAAAGAAAAATTCAAGGGCGCTGGCCGTACAAACCAAACCGAAGCTCACCAAATCCCCGCCAGTTTTGCCTTAGGAATGAGAAAAGGGGAACCTGGCATTGATCAGCATGCGGAACCAGAACTACTTGGAGGAGCTCTGTGGGGTCAAAAACGAAGAAAAAACGGGGGTTTCGGACTCATATGCCCGGGACAACAACCATAAAGAAAGCGACAACTTGTCAGAAAACACAATGACCCCAGGACCCAGGGAAAAGGAATATCGACCCAAAGAAAGAAGAAAGGAAATTGTGGGGTGAGGAAAGGACGAATGTCAAAGGGCGCCTCGGGGAAAATTGGGGTGAAGGGACGAAGGAAAGAAGGGGTTGTGGCGGGTTCGGAAGGGCAAATAGACGGAAAAAGGGCGGACTGGGACAGGTGCAACGGCGGAAAAACAAAAAAGAGCAAAATGTAATAGCGTCAGGAAGCAGCGGACCGCGTCTCACCGAGTAATTTTGCTGCGAACACACACAGCTCAATAAACCGAATCGATGAAACCAGGGTCAAAGGAACCAGCCTGGTAAGATCCATGCAGGAAGGATCGGGGTGGGCATAACACTTGGCTTTGAGGAATGCAACTTGCCTGAAGCCATCCGTATAAAGCCAAAAAAAAGAGCAAATCGGTGTCTCGTAAAAGACCAGGGAAAGGGAAACCATACGTTGCTCCACGGGTGTGTAGTACTTCTACACCGTTGGAAAGCGCCCCAGAAAAGTCAAAAGCAGAAATCCGGGCCCCTCAAGAAAAAACACATTGCCCGACGGGATCGGAAAATCGGGACCGTTCCCGCGGGGCACGTGCTGAGAACACAACGGAGTCCGACGCCAGGGAAGGAAAGAGGGAAGGAGGGGGTCGCTTTTGCTCCTACCCACTCAAACAGAGGCAAGTTTGGGGTGGCCAAAAAGAGAGTAAGCAAAACAATCTGGCTGGCTTTCATTACGGGAAGGGAAACGAGAGGACGGGTCCAGGAGGCGGAGGGGCCTTGGAATTTGAATCGGACCCCACTACCTTCTCAAAGCTAAAGGGGGGGACGTTCGGTGTTTCCGAAGGGAGGCAAGCGGTCGGCTGTGAGGGCAGGGCTTGAGACGGGAATACAAGAGAGCCATTCAAAGAAAGGGGCCAACAAACCACGGATCGCAGGGGTCGCACCAAAAAAGAAAAAAAAAAAGTAGGGCCCGTGGACGGCGGACAACGTTGTTTCGTTAACAGGAGGAGGTTTGTCCTCAGTGGGACGGGACTCCTAAATGGCTAAAGAATTTCCTAGGGGAGACCTCCAGAGGAAGACAAGGGTCATCTCTCATAAGTAGAGAAAAATCATGCACCGGTGGCTGGGCAACAATCAAAGAAATTGCTAAGGAGAAAGACAGGCTAAATATGCGGAGCAGGACAGGCTCCACCCTGGAAGTCGTAGGAAAAGCGTGGACCAAGGGGAGTCAGTGGTGACCCACCGGGGAGGGATCGGACTTTGTTGACGTTAGTGGCAACGGTCCAAAACAGGGCGGTTCGAAACCAAGACTTGTCATGAAACTTGACAGCGGTTAGCGAAATAGGGCCGGCGCTACTAAAAAACGCGGGGAGAAATCGCAGAACAGTAGGGGTCGGACCTTGATAAATACAGACTATGATCAAACCAAACTCTGGGGGCATACAAGGAGAGAGTGTGCGAGAAGGTGTCAAAGAAGACCTCCTATGACGTCCACAAACCGAAATTCAAAACGCCATCGGTGGACGGAGGGAAAAAGGGAATGCCACTACTCAGGTAATTGAAACGGCAACCTATGTACCTAAGAGCACATAAATGGTCAAACCGCTGCGGAGGCGGGGTAACACTCTTAAGAACCAGAGGCTTCCTAAAAGGGGACCACGAAACCGACACCTGCCAAATGAACGGCCAAAACGAATGAGTCCCGATCGGGGAAGGAAGGGCCACCTCAGGGCTGATGTGCAAAGCACCCACAAAAAAAAACGGGACGAGAAAGGAAATTCGTCTAAGGAACGAGTCGCAGGACCTCAAACCCACAACAACAGAGAAAAGGGAAGAAAATAGATCGAAACTTAACAGGGGGAGGGACAGCTTAAGGGTCCCGATACTTCTCTTGGGAAAACCCTCCCAGGTTGGATTTCGCATCAGCGAACTGCTGTCACAACAAAAAAAGAAAAGACACCAAAAATGACCATGGGTCACTCGAAAAACGAGAAACAACTCCACTCGCAAACCAAAAAAAAAAAGGACCTAACACTATGAATTCAAAAAGCGGAAAACGGAGGAAGGGGCCTAAATAGAAAGAAAAAGAACCTTGATGAAATCTACCTTGGACAATACTCCGGCGGGGTGCTCTGGAAGACCGACCCAGAGGAAAAAAACACAAAAGGGGGCACATCCTGGAGAATGAACTAAAAACGAACGAACATCTTTTTGCGTGGGGTGGGAGACAGCGCCTATACAGACGCTGGGTCAGGTTTTACAGACGTGACACCGGGGGGGCGGGGAAATAGAGCTTCAAAAAATGGAAACAGAAGAAGCCGAGAAAAATGTCCAACTGGGAAAATAATCAAACCCTGAAATCGTAAAAGATAAGGTGAAAGCCCAAAAAAGATTAAATCTTACTCGCGGGGGGAAACACAAAAGAAAAACCGACCACCTAAAAGGTGCTTGGAGGGGTAAAACTAACGGGTAGAGTTCTAGACGGAGGGGCGGCAACATGGGGGGGTCGTGGAGAAGAGGAAGGACTGGCCTCAGAAAAATAGGGTGAAGAAATTTCACCTCTAAAGGACACTGTAACCTTTGGAATCGGGACTCCTGAAAACGGGTAACACCTTTCAGAAAAAACCTCAAACAGACAGGGGGGGTCACTGTAACTTTTGGAAAAAAAGAAAAAAAGAAAAAAGGGAAAAAGCGAATGTTGGCTACTGAACGACGTGGGAAGGTTTTGGAGGAAAAACACAAAATCAGCCAGCGTACGACTTAAACTCTAAAAGGTTACATACCTGAAGAGTCAAGAGGGGAAAAAAGGGAAGGCGCGACAATCGGGACCGTGTGAAAACGTTTCAAGAAAGGCAGGAAAAGTGCTCTCGCCCGAAACAACATGGTGAAGAGCGGAAAAAAAACGAAAGGTGTGAAGAATATTTCAGGGTGGGAAAAAAAACAGCAAAGAACTGTCGGGTTTCGAGGGGCCAAGACGGTCATAACGGCGGAAAGAACCATGATTCCGCCAAAGGCATCCTTGGGAACATGACCCCAAACCCAACCCCCCTGACGCCCGGCTGGGGGCCCCCCCCACCGGCCAGGGACATATCAAATGTAAAACGTGGGGACAGGAGGCCCAAGGGGCGAGCATGCTTAATCTGAGGAGGAGGAGGGAAAAAGGGGACCAAGGACCTAACGCCGGGGGAAAAAAGGATGGGATCAACGGGACGTGGGTTTGAGGTCAAACGGAACTAGAGGAGAGTTAAGGCGGACGCACGGTAGCGCGGGGGTCGGGCTAGAGCGGGGGGAAACCAAAAAGCCAATGGGGGGGGAAGTCGGACTAGGTGGGAACACTGAAATCACGGAAAGGAAAACCATCTTCGGCAGGTTCACATCATAGGGGGAAGTAGGGAGGATTGAAAGGGAAAAGAAAAAAGTGGGTCAGTCTGCTTGATAGAAAAAGGGAAGCAAAGTCTGCAGTCGGTCGCGAAAGACGAAGCGGGTGCAAAACCGAATTAGGGGAGAGGACTAGCAAAAAAAAAGGAAGGGAAAAAAAAGAGAGAGAGTGAGAGAGTTACACGAGAGGGGAAGGGAGAGGCTAACGACTGCCTTGAACGGCTACGTGAAGGACACAATCGAACGCAGGAGAAGAACATCATTCACAAGGGGGCAACACGCACGAGAAGTCGGGGAGAAAAAGAGAAGCTAGATTCCTAGATTCCAGACGGTTCCTCTGGGAAAAGGGAGGGAGGCAAGTCGAAAGCACCAGGCCACGGGGGAGGGGGGGGAGAAAACCAATCCGAAAGCTGAAGGAGATAAAAAAACAGCAAGGGGGAAAATTAGCAGGTGGCTCTATCCGACCGAAAAACAACAAACGAGACAGCGGTTGTAGGGAAGATCCCCACGGGATCAATAACTGTGAAAGGGAAAAGGGGGTTAAAATCAGATAGAAAAAGAAATCACCACGGAAGACCTCGACTGGACTTGGGTGGCTTGCACTTCGCACGCAAAAAAGGGATCTTCCCCTAAAGCCCCTAGGGGTCTGTCTGCCCAGAGCATTACAATAATTGGGGGCAGAGAAGGTCCGACCGCCAGCGTGGGTCCATGAGGGGGGGAGACCACAAAAATACATCCTCGAGTCGGTGGGTCCAAGCAGTGGACAAAAAAGACACAAAAAGCCTCCGAGCAAAGACCGCGGGGGGGGGGTCTAAGAGAACCTCAGAAACGCCTTGGGGGAATTCAACTCTTCATAATCACCTCAAAAAAAAAAATGGCAAAAATTTACCCGAAACGGTCAGGCAGATCGGTGAGAAAACGAAGAAGAATTAAGGAAAAGGAAACAGGGGGGTTGGGACATTCGGAACCAAAGGGTCACTACCAGATACAATCTCATCTCAACGCAAGCCTGTAAGTAGTAGGGGAAAGGGGGGGGAAACCCAACCAGGCGTCTGCCTGCTAATGGGGGGGGTTTCGTACGACGTGTCAGTAGACCAAAGAAGCAACACGGGGGAACCAGGGACGGTGAAAGAAATGAAAACAAGGCAAAATTGAAGAAAATTGAATCCAGGGAGAACGTCCGACTTTGGCTTAGAAAAAAGCGCCGTGTCCAGGCTTAATAGTACCCCAACGTGTAAAAAAACTAAACCCAACTTAAAAATGCCTTGAAACATGTGTGGTGGAAACCGGGTGGCGTTGTTGGGGGGTCATATCACGTGGGGGGGGATTGGCAAGGACTGCTGAATGAACAGATTAAGGGTCAATTGAACGGGGGGAAAATCATGCGGTTAACAATCGGTCCGTTCTCGGGAAAGCGAAAAAAGTGAACCTCCAAGGAAAAGATGGGAACGATATGGAAGGGGCAAGAGGTAAGGACCAAAAACACCATAAACCGTAGTACACGATCGCCAAGCTGGGGGGTACTAACAAGTTCCCGAAAAACGAGAAATACACGAGGATAAAAAGAGACGTGTTAATTTCGGTTAGAGGGTTCACCTGAAGGAAAAGAGGGGGGGGGGGGGGGAAAAAAGCCAAAACGCCTAAAACTTGGGCACGGGGGGGAATTGGGGGGGGGGGGGATTTTGGGGGGGTGGAAGGGACGGGGGGTCTGTATCCTGCTGAAAGGTTGTGGAAGGGGTGTGTGTGAAAAAGGTGCGGGGAAGTGAAAGGGGAGTAGAACAGGGGGGTCAAAGAAGCAGAAGCACCGGGGAGAGGGGTACTTCAACAAAAAAAAGGGGGAAACTTTTTCGGCAACGGTATCAGGTTCATCGGGTGGGGGTGGAAGGTTAAAAAAAAACTTTGGTATTACAAGGGAGAACTATCAAAATGGAAGTCCGGAAGGGGGGGGTAGCAAGAGCACGACGTAAATGGAAAAAAAGTTTCAAATGAATGAAACACTAGACGTAAAGATGCAAGGCACGGTAAGGGTTCGTGAAGGGGGGCACGGAAAAAACTCAGTTAAACGCTGGGGGGTTGTTGTACAAGATGTGGGGCAACCTTTTCCAATCAAAAAAAAATGGTGGGAACATGGGGCAAGTGGCCGGGCACCAAATTCCAGACTGGAAAAAGGAAAAACGGCGCCTGAGGGGTGCTTAGGCAATCGCGGACAAATTTTCACCACCCCAACCGCCTCGGTTCTGGTTGTGGCCAATGTTGCTGGTCTGTGGAAATCAAATAGCGTTGAAGTGGAGAAAGAATGTTTAAACATCACAGGGGCAAGAGAGCATATCGACAGACAAAATGGTGAGGAATTGGAAACATTTGGGTCGGGGGGGGAGGGGGAAACCCGTCAATCTTTAATCCAGACGTGGGGAGAAAACAAAAAGGGTGGTGGTAAACAAAGGAGGAAAAAGGAGAAATTAAGAACCGTAAACGATTAAAAAAAAATACTGTCCGGGGTCCCGGGTGAGTGGACAGGGGACGGACGAAAACCCGCAGGGGGAGGGAGGAAGCGCCGGCCAAGAACAGGGACGGGGACGGGACGAGCAATGCAACCAAGGTCCAACTTACCGTCAGACGGGACGGGTCCACGGCGAGCCAAGCCCAGAGTGCCTACACTGGCAAATGAAGAAAAAATTGGATCAGGGGAATTTAGAAGAACACCGGGACCCGGGAACGGGAGTGTTCCCCGAAAAAAAAAACGGGCGGAACTAGGACGGGGACGGGTAAGGAGGGTTGAGTCGAACCGAGGATCGAGGGGGGTCTCACTAGAAAGGAAAAGGGAAACAAATCGCGGCAATAATGCTTCCTCCAGAAAAAAAAAAAAGGGGGCGCTGCCACCTACCAGAAAGGCCTGGCGTCCCAGCAAAAGTGTGCTCCGTGGGGACAGAAGTCGAGAGAGGGGGGATAAAAGGGGCGAAGTGCAAGGGAAAACAAAAGAACTTAGAACACTAGTAGGGGGGGGGGAAACTACTACCCTGGCGTCCTTAAAGCGGGGAGTCAAAAGAGGAGAATGAAACGCCTAACCAGTCCTCCACAGGGAGCGAAATCGGCGCCGGGGGGCCGGAACGAACGAAATCCCCAGAAAAGCTTTCGGTCATAGATGAGCACCCCCTAGGCCTACGGAGAAATTGAATGGAAAAGGAGAAACTAAAAATCAGTTATCCCTTAAAAAAAAAGACAGTCGATTCGAGCAGGTCTGGCGAGTAAAAGGAAACTATAAAGCAAACCGACGCCGTCACGGTGGCACGGCTGGGGGTGGTGGGGGTCGTGGCGAAGAGAAACGATCAAGACGTCTGGCAGATTTAAAATGGAAAAAATTACCGGTACGAAACAAAACCCTAGGGAAATCACCGGGGGAAAAGACCCTTTTTGCCCGAGACCGAATGAATAAACTTCAGTAGGGGGAAAAAAGGAAACGGTTGGTTAAAAAAACAGGAAGGGAAAGTCTTGCGGAATCGGGGTGAAAAACACCTAGAGAAAACACGACTGAATCAAGCCTTTGGAAAAGGGGTCGTGTCATCTCGGGCTTGCTAAGAGGACATGGGGGAGGACAACGGGTGGGTGGGTGGGCTCACTAACCGGAACGTTAAACTGTCTCTCACAGGGAGTGAGGAACTAAGGAGGAATTAGGGTTCGTCGGGTCAGTTCGGGGACGGACACAGGAGAACCTAAGGAGAGTGAAAAAAACTCGCCGGACTCCCAAGACACGCTGGAAATTTGGAAAAGACAATACCGGGGACGTCGACGAAACGGGAAAAAACCAGATGGGAAAGGAAGGTTGAAAACACAACGGGCGTCAATGGCGGCCCCAACGGAGGGGCTTGGGTGGCACGGGCGAAGGGTATGTGTTCCGTCTAAACAACGGCCGCTGTGGGGAGGCCCATTTCTACTGGGGGACCCGAAAAATTGGATGCGAGTCAGGGGCCTGAAAAACACTTGTGGTACGGCGACCAACGAGCAATTGCATTGGAGAGCGTGGGATCGAAAAGACAGAGAAAAAAGGTCTGTCTCTTGCCAACCCTTAAATATGGTCTTTACCTGGCGGGTGCTTTACAAGCCATGTGGGTTGTTTGTTGGGTTGGGTTTTGTGGGGGGGGGTGCACCGGAGTGGGGATTCTGTTCCTGGCGATTCTTCAGGGGGTGCTGGAAACCGAACCGATTCGGGTAACCGTCTTCTGCTTCTCATTTACCGGGAGTGCGGGGCACTATAGAGAGACCATCACAAACGGAGGATTCAAAGATGTAAGACGACGCAAAAGCGACTTCTCAAGACGGGGGGAGTAAAAGGGCAGGAAGCCGCAAATACGACTTCAGTACTGAGATCGCAGAAACTCATCGGGGACAAAACGACGGGGCAAAGGTACGGTGACAGACGCAGACCTCGAAATCCGGCAACGGGGGAAAAAACGTAGAAGCCCAGTTAAGACGTAGGAGAAGAGGCTAAAATCCGCGGAAACTGTCAGAGACTAAGGGGGCAAACCTAAAAAACGGGTGTTTCGGAAAACGCGCGTCCAACAGATTTGCAACGACAGAAATTCACCTAAAGGCTGAAAAGGGGGGGAGCCGTAAACCATGGACCATCTAACCAGGACACACCCCCGTGAAGGGGGACGACGAGCACGGGAAAAGGTGGACGACATCCAGGTGGGAACTTTTGAGAAAGCCCTGGGGGTTGGGAGAAAGGGAGGGGGGGGGAGGTTACCGAGGTGGGGGGCATCGACGGGGACTTCTGGCAAGAGGTACAAAGACTGCCGAACAAACCCGGAGATCCAACGACACCAAAGCGCGGGGGGGGAGGACAAAAAGGGGGAGGGTGGTGAAACTAAACCAAACAAGTAAATCAAAAAAAACCTAGCACGAAAAAACGAACAGGATAAACACGAGCCGAAACCCACCGGTCCGGGACTTAAAAAAGAGGGTTTTTGGAACCGCTGATAAAAGGGTCGCCCACAGAACGGACTGCCACCACCTGGATCCCCAAAACAAAGGGAGAACGGGGTGCTAGCCAGGGGAAATTTAAAGCCAAAAAAAAAAAATAGGTCAGAAACAGCCCCTGTTCCGGAAAAGGAATCTCCTGAAAATCGCCAAGCCTGCTCTCAAATTCCTGAAAGAACGGAACTCAAAAAAAAAATGTCACCGCGGGGGGAACGGGAGTCGAATCTGAGAGGGGGGTAGGCAAGGTACGCGCCGAACTTGCGACAAAGTACAAAGGGTGTGGGTAAGAGGTCCTGGTCGTAAAAACCAGTTGGCCCACTCTTCACAAAAAAAAAAAAGGAAAAAAGGGGGTGGCCCGTATTTTCAAAGCCTCGTCGGGGAGGGGGACGGACTACAGGCAAAACGAGACGCAAATTTTGTAGGGGACGAGGGCGGGGGAAAAAGAAAAAAAAAAAAAAACGTCATCGTACATACCCGCTACTGATCACTGCAGGTCACAGGGGAGTTCCAGAAAGGAACGGTTCGTGCTTGCCAGGAGGGGGGCCAGTCTCACTCAAAAAAGGGGTGGCGGGAAAAGCAGGGAGCAGGACGCCTTTCCAAGACAAAAGAAAGAGAAGGGTATCAGCAACGAAAAAAATCGGAACCAAGTAACCACCCTTTGGGAGGGGAGGGGAAGGCAAGAGGTGTGAAAACCTGACGTTGTGACATTAAAGGCAGGAAATAAAGACGAATGACGCGGTTCGTCACACACCGCAAAAAAAAAAACATAGGGAAGGGAAAACTGAATCTCCTTCCAGGAGCACCCTAGGAAAAAAAAAGGTTGTATTAAGACTCCCTGAAGCAGTGTCTTCGAAGGGGAGGGAAAATCGGTTGTTTAAAAAAAAAGAGCCGGGGGGGGGCCAAACCTCGCCTTCAGCAGTCTTTAAGGGAAAAAGTGGTCTCGGGTCCTTGAGGGGGCGTGGCGGGGGTTTTCTGGCAAAAAAAAAGTCACCCGCCAATGAGTTTCGGTCAAACAACAAAAAAACAAAACAAACAAAAAAAAAAAAAAAAAAAAAAAAAAAAACAAAAAAAAAAAAAAAAAAAACCCCACAAAGGGAAATCCCACACCGTTACAGACTCCCTCATGCAATTCCTCTGAACATAAGGCACGGAGGGAGGGAGAAAAAAAAAAAACAGTACGGTCAACACAACAAACTGTCCTATAATGGACGGCAGAACAACGAAACAAAACCTATTGGGGGGGGAGAAAGAAAGGGGTAAAAAAAGGGTCTCGGGGAACGATAGCATGTCAAGAAGGGCCCACAAAAAACTAAAAAGGGAAAAAACTAAGGTCGTTTTTTTGAAGTTGTGTAGTCGAGAATAAAAGAAACCATATCCTCCGGTTTCACAAAGTCGGACCATGACTCCTGTGCATCACGGTCACCGGGGAGGGGGGCGGGGGTAAAGGGCACACTCTATTTCAAAAAGTAAATGAAGGCCGAACTTGAACCACGCAAAGAACAACGCCCCCTAAGAGAGAATGAAATCAGAAAAACGGCAGGGCCATACTAGATGTCCTCAGGGGAAGAGGCCGACACAGAGGGAAAAGGCCACTGAGACAAGCCACCAAGTGAACGACCTCAACCTGGAAACCCCGAACCAGGTCACGCTATCGAAACTGGGTCGGACGCGGGGTCGACTCCTTTAAACTGAGGAAATGAGGGGAGGAACTTACAGGGATTGGCTCGTACTCAAAAAAAAAAAACTGGGCCAAATACACATCAAAAAAAAAAAAAAAAAAAAGGAGGAAGAAGGAAGCGGGAGGAACAACGGGGGGACCCGAAACACAAGAAAGAACAACAAGAAACAGGGAACAGGAAAACTGCTAACCATACCAAACCGTGACAGTAGTGGGGTAAAAAGAAGACCGCAGTCCTGCAACTTAGCAGGCGAAGCTCAATCACGTCTGGGGGAAAAAAAACATAGCCGCAAACAAACTCACTTCGGGAATCCGTCCCAAAAAAAAGGGGCGGCTACCAAAGGGGGCTACGAACAAGGGGCGGGTGGGGGGGTGGGAAAACTTCATCATATAATCCTAGGGATGACAGTGGGGCCACAGTGCCAAAAATGGCAATAATCGGACTCCGCTAAAGGAGAAACGAGCAATAAAGCCTCCCAGGTCCCACCCATACAGGGCCCTATAGGGGCAGAGTGCAATTCCCCCAATAGCATTACTACTAAAACCAGAAAGGGTGGGGAAACAAACAGAACACTCCTCACCTGGGCGGGAAAGGTTGGAAGTGGGGGGGTATAGAAGATAAACAGGCGACTGTACCTCCGCGCGTCAGGGGGACCAGGATCAAATAGTGTGAAAAAGGGTGGGATCAGTACCGGACGTGTAAAAATTTTCATTTCTTTACAGGACCGTCGTCAAACAGGAAACCACCAATAAAGGCTAACCTGCGGGGGGGGGTAGGGGAACTTCGAAGAAGAAAGGAACTGGTAGAGGACGAGAGAATAAAAACGGACCGGGGTGGCATGGTGGGGGTCGATTAACAAATAGGGACCGGGAGAACGACTTCAACTCAGGTGGCAACTGATCGGTACAGCGTCGGGGAATCAGTCTCGAAAAAAGGGGGATAATCCGGGGAAATTCCTCATGGGGGGGAGAGAAAAAAAAAGCTGGTGGGTATGAAGTTCGGAAGGGCGGGGGGGTGTTATCTAAAGGCACAAACCGGGTTGCCGGTTTCTTGGACAAACCGACGCAGGGGGATAAAAAACTGTCGTGGGCTTAGGAAGTCCCTCAGTAACGGAGAAAAGGGGTCCCGCAATTGAAAAGACGGGGAAAAAGAAAACCTCGCCTGGGGAAAAGACCGGTGCACAACGTGTGGGGCTCTGGGGGGGAGAAACAGCCTTGAGCTCAAGGGGGGAGGGGCAATCCGAGGAAAGTTGGGATTCCCACTTGAAAAAAAAAAAACGGCCCAGGAACTTCTCCGGAAAGGGAGGGAGAAAAGGGAAAAAACGACGTGTTGGGGGTTGCTAAGCTAGCAGGGGAAAAAAAAAAAGATTCAAAGCTAAGGAGGTAAGGACCGAGGGGGGGAAAGGCTCGATAGTTTGGAAATCAAGACCAGGGGGGGGGGGGGGGAGGGGGGGTGGGCGAAAAAAGACAAAACGGGGGGGGGGGTGAGTCGGGACGCGGGTAACTACCGGGGAGGAGGCAATATTAGACCACGAATCATAAGGGAAGCAGGCGTGCAACAAAGGGGGAAAATTCATTGGGGGTCATTGCAAACGCAAAGGGAACGATGGGAAGGATACAAAAAGGAACGCATCGTGTAGGCGACCAGGGAGCGGGTGGGGAATTGAGCCAAATGAGAGACGAACAACAACAACGATTAAAGGGGAAAAGAGAGATCTCGAATTGTGGGGGCTAAAGGAGCATCACAATGACGGCAAAAGGGACCAACCGGAAAAACTGCGTGAAGTAAAACAAACTCGACCGCAGAAAGACAGGAAACGATGTGGCAACTAAAAAACACCCTTTGAACAGACGTAAACGGAGGAGAACAACTCGAGAAACCGCGGGGAAGTTTCCCCACGTGTCCGCGGAAATGAAAAGAAACTAGAAGAGGAAGAAAACAGATCCCATTAGTCAGTGGTTCGGGAGAAAACCGACTATAACAAACCTCCACGCTGGAGACCAGTGGGGGAAAGAGTAATAAAAGGAAGGGGGGATCCACTAAGGTGCGCAACAATCAAACGGCCGAACCGCCCACAAAAAAAGAACGGGAAGGAAAATCAATCAGGGTCAAAAAGAAAAAGCAGCCTCCGTGAACAGGGTTGGCCAGAAAAAGAAGATTGAGAAGAATCCTAAGAGCCTCGAAAAGTCCACGTGGCATGAGGGAGCAAAAAGTGGCACTAGTAATCAAATACATCCCGCCAAGTAGGGAAAAGTTAGGAAAGTTAACCTTGCAAACGGGGGATAAGTCTCCTGGCGCAAAAAAAAAAGGATTTGGAGGAAAAATAGACAAAATTCAGGGCAGGTTGGTAACCCAGGAAAAACCGTACATCAAATCGAGAAAAAAAAGCGCTTTCGAGAAGGACCTGAAGGGGCACCTGCCACCGAAAAAAAAAAAGTCAACGCGCCAGGATACATGAGACCCTTCAAGAAAAGCGAAAAGATCAAAGGCAGACCAAGACTGAAAAGGGCAGATGGTGGGAAAAAAAAAAAAAACAGAAGAAAAAAGGGGGAAACACACACGTACCGATCGCCAGGGGAAAATTCCGAGTAAAGTCATTATTAAAAGGGAGAAACAACTTAAAAAATCAAGGGACTTGGGGTTTTTGCAAACGGGGGAAAACGAACGCGCCGTAAAAACAGTTGACACAAAAGTTAAAAACCAGGTGGACGGGGGGACGAATCCCACCGGAAGGAGATTTGCGCCTCCAGGTACCCAAGGGACTTGACTTCTGAAAAAGAAAAATATAGCAGGCTGGCAGCACAGAAAAAAATACCCAACCTGGTTTAGTCAACAACCAGCCACTGGGTAGGGCATTTTTGAAGGGGGGAAACAGCAGGTATTTAAAAGTTGTCATAATCGGGGGGGGGTTACAAAACCGAAATCTAAAAAAAAAAATGGAGGGCCGTGCCAGAAGGGGAGACATGGCATGGTATGCGGACATCGGAAAAAAAAAAAAGCTGCTGTATAGTGGGAAAACCCGGGAAAAGTTTCAACCCAAAAAGGGATAAGAGTATTGGCGGGCGATGGCTTAGCCACCACGCCGAAAAGGGAAAATGGGGGGGTTGGACTTTTGGGACTTAAATAATCTCTGAAGAGGGTGACTAACGCAGATGGCACGGACTATACACGCCGATGGGGATGACGAAGTTGAGAAGGGAAGGGGATTTTTTAAGAAAATCCTGGGGGACGGGGGGGTGCTCCCTCAGTACCGTTTTTCTGGTTGGTTGTCGTGGGTTTGAGGAAAAATTAGTTTCGTAGGTGTGTACTAGAAGGAGGGAAAACGTGGGTTAGGGTGTGGGGGTGGGGCAAAGGTGCCTAAGGGTTTGGTGAAGTGTCGAGAAGTTGCCAAAAAGAAAGGAAGGCCCTCAGGGAGGAGTCGGTACGAATCGGTACGAGGGGGAAGCGAAAAAGGGGAAAATAACCAGTTTAGAGTGTTGGGGGTGGGGTTCAAAAAACGAAAAGACCCTTGGTCTTTAGGCTACAGGAAGGTTTGAAAAGGATAGAGGCCGGAAGTTCACATCAAGGCCGTCCCGACGCAGGGAATGGGACTGAATGATCTGTACACAGGGGGGGAGGGCCGGGGGGGAACTTCTGGAAGGCCGCTGTGGAAGAAGGGGTTGCATCGTAAATGTTGCCATTTAAGAAACGAAAGCTACAAGGGACAAGGGGGCCCTCAGTTGGTGGGCAATTAAGGGAGAGAGTGACACTGGAGAATCAAAGCGCATCGTACACACACCAGACTCGTTATTGTGCATTTTAGGGGTGGGGAAGGAAAGGAGGAGGAGGTATAGGGTGCACACAGTCAAAAAAAGAACCCGCGACTCGGGAGGGAGGGGGGGGAAAAACCCTAGGTGGGGGAAGGGGGGTGACGCAAAAAAGGGGAAAAGAGCTGTGCTAAAAGGGGGGGAAGACCATACTTTTTTTTCAGGACCGAAAGAAAGAAAAAAAAGTGAAAAACAGGGGGAAACGAAAGGGGGGAATACCAGGTCACACCGGGGGGGGGATGGAGGAACACGGAAAACAACAAACTGCTGGAACCAGACATCAGGGAAAACACGGAGAAAGAAGACTGCCGGAAAAAAGAGCCAACGAACAAGTTTTCTACGAAAAGAGAGGGGGGCATACAATGCAGTAAAAACCGCAAAACTAAATCCTCACGGGTGACCTAAAATTTGAAACTCACATGGGGACGCTCCAAACGTGTGTTCCTGTAGGGAGGGGGGCGCCGAACTTAGTTGCTTACTAGGAGGAGGAAAGAGAGGGGGGGGGGTACTACCAGATTATTGCGCCGCGGGGATAATGAACAGGAAAAAAGCAGTGAAAAACTCTAAAGTCCAAAAACGGGTCGAGGACAAGGCCGAGACGTCCAAAATGGGAAACCTTCTTAGGGGAAGGAGTGGGCGAAAAGGTGGGTTTGAACTCTGCTAATAGTACGTCAATGGCGGGGAAAAAATTTATGTACAACAGCCCTTCAACACAAGACGAACAGGAAAACGTCCTTGGCCTTTTCATTGGGTCAAAGGAAACTACACATGGAGAGAATTATCGGTGGATTCATAAGGAGACATATCCGCCAGCCTGAAGAACTTAGCTCAAAGACGTCCTGAAAGAGTGTTGCATTTCTCCGAAAAGCAAAACAAAAAATCTCAAATGGCAAAATATATGTAGAAAACCTGGTTAACTAGAGAGAGGTTACCGCGGACAGACCAGAGGCTCGGTCTTCCGTTTCAGAGGCCTGGGGCTCTCTAAACAAAACAACCGTCCTACTAGCCTAAAAAAATCCTGCCGCAGGGAAAAAGGTTCCTTGAGGGGGGGGTCAACGTTAATAAGGAATTCCACTGTTGCTAATGCCACGGATAATGAAAGTACGAACCCAATAACGCAAAAGAATTGGGGGGGACATCACCTGTTCTGGGAACCCCGAGACCCCTATGGGACTTCGTCTCGTGAGAGAAAGAATGTGGGGCACGGAAAGGGTTGGGGGGGCAGACTCGAGAAGAGGGTTAACAAACCCTGGAAAAATCAAAAGCAGGTGGAAACGGTTAACCTTTTTGAGGATGCTGTAAAAAGAGAGGGAGGGAGGGAAACGGGCGCTTGGTGGCGGGGAAGGTCTTGGTGAGTGCGCGAACCTCCCTTAGTGTCTATTCTTGACTTGTCCTCGGGGAAATCCTGAGGACCGCTCGCACGCTGGAGGGAGAAGTCTTTTCAAAAGGGAGGGGGGGCAAAAGAACAAAAACCAACCGTCGAGGGCCGGCCAGGAACTCCCCACGCCAAGGGAAAGTCACCGGGAAAAAAAAAAAACGGGGAAAAAAACGCGAACTTGCAAATCATTGAGGGAACAGGAAACGGGGAAGAGGTGTCGCACGGGCGTCGGCGTGGGGTGGCCAAAATGCATGGGTCGGGGGAAAGAGGGCGGACAATCCTCGCTGTTAGGGGACGGGGGGGGGGACAAGAGGGGGGGGGCTTAAAAAAGTAAAAATTGTCGACCACCATCTGAAAAAAAAAAGTCGTCGCGTTCGAGATCTCAGGGGAGGACAGAAGGACCATAGGAAAAAAACGGTTTATGGGAGGAGGGTGACTGGGACTTAAAACTGCCAAGCAGCAATTAGGAATCGTGGAAGGGGCGGTCGGAAGGGAAAGAAGTCAGTAAGCATCCTGGCAACAAGCACCCTGGTTAGGATGTCGGAACTCCGTAAGGGGGAGCAGGGGTGAAAAAAAAAACTCGTGGAGAG
>Ga0179591_1274228_pt1 | contig 16126 bp, 11 predicted proteins | sample CZOMad2_1_08_16f_FD_182891 | JGI IMG/M metagenome (GOLD analysis project Ga0179591, IMG submission 182891) | Vadose zone soil fungal communities from Angelo Coast Range Reserve, California, USA - CZOMad2_1_08_16fungal (PacBio error correction) | ecosystem: Environmental > Terrestrial > Soil >...
ATCGAAAAGAAAGGGAGAGGACTGGGGGACAGACCTCTTCTCTTGACAGCCCTTCGCCCTGTCTCTCGGCTACACCTACTCAAGTGAGATCTCCCTGCTGTGAAGTTACCGTGCGAAAAAGTGCTCTGATGCCTGTACTAGAAAAGGGCTGCTGGCGAGCTGGAGGGGAGAGTTAGAATAATGGAAAGGTGAGAGCTCACGCCGTCATCAGACGCTCATCCTCATACAACGCTTATCTATCAATATGGAGGCTATTCGCCTTTGAGAGAGCGTGAAAAAGGGTCAAAGCTATAAAAGAAGCGGCGGGGGGACAAAAAGAAAATGGGGGGGGAGCCGCCACTTAACAGCTGTCCCGATGATCCTGTCCCCCATAACCTGAAAGGAGGGAATGTCGCCGCTTCACGGAAGAGGAGAGAACGCTACCGGGGAGAAAAAGTGGGAAATGGGCTCGGCAGAGCTCTGGAGGAGGAATCCTTCTGGGGCGCCCTTATCCGTCGGGAGAAAAGGCGTCCTGACCGATGCTCCTTCAGTATGCGCTCAAAGAGATTGTCGCGCCGGGGAGACAACACTAGCATCTAAAGCGCGCCGCCGTGAGAACTTGCAAGGCTAGTTCTTTCATCATTTTTCCTGATGCGCACTAATCGGGAAGCAGGGGGTGAACACACTGGGAGGAGAGATACTCGGAGCTCAGAGTGTTACGTGGAATTAGTACTTGGTTGTCAACCGTCCGCAGATACGTAGTTCTCGCTCTAAGGAAGCCATAGTCGTAGTGATCTGGCCCTCGATATCCAAACACGGGAGCCGCCGCAGCCGGGCTCCACCCGCCGCCCTAGGGACCTCATCTTTCGATCCGATGACGTGGAAGGGTACGAGAGGGAGGAAACCAAAAAAAATCAAGGAAGGAGAGGGGGATCAACATCCTCCGACCAAGACGCTCTGATTTTCTCGAAAGAGGGAACATCTTCTCGCAGATAAGAAGAGAGTCTCTCTCACGGGGAGAGAAGGAAACGCTATCAAATAGTCTGGGGAGAGGAGGAGAATGTAGGAAGGATGAGAGACGCCTCGTCACAAGTCATCTCCTGAAAGCCCTATACTTCCTCGCTGGGAAACTGAGAAGAGGGAGGGATGATGCTCAGGAGAGTTACCTATCTAGCTACTCTGGGTCACCTAGCCACGTCGCGTACACAAACAGGTAGAAGAAGGTGAGCTAGCGGGCAGGGGAGAAGTATTGATCTAGATCCCTCGGTGTTAACCTCCTCGCCTGGATGTTTGAAGAACGGGGAAGTACGACCGGAAAGGAGTCGTGGGTCCTTGTGGTGATGGGGTAGTGCACGATTACAGTAGTTTCCTTTAGTAGAACCGTAGAGGGGGGAACGGGGTGAACATTGTGGGCTTTTGCCTAGGAAAGTACTTCGACTGTGACAGTGCCTGACGTCTCCTTAGATACGTCCCATACAAAGCCTCCTAGGAAGGAATACTCAAAGGAACTAAATCTAAACCTAGAAAGAAACCTGGGTGAAAAAAAAAGGGAAAGTCACCCTCCTCTCGTATGGGGCACACGCTCAGGCCCGGACTGAGAACTCAGGCGCCAAATTTTAAAGAAGGAAACTCTTTGCATTTAATTGAGAAGTCTGACAACGTCGGTCCAAAGAAAGGGCGGGGGGGGGGGGCAGAAAGTAGTGCCAGTTATGGCGGGAGAGAGAAAATTCGGGTCCTTGGAAATTTCCTTTTGACCCGAGTCTTTTTCTAATTCAACTCCAAAAGTAAAGGCATCGGGAAAACTCACAAATCAGAGGGGAAAAGTGTCGCAAAGGAGGGGTCATAAAGTACTAGAAATAATCACAAAAAGAAAATTTCTTTTTTTACACCAGGGTTCTCAACGCCTGGATCCAGTTGGGGGGGGGGGATAGGAACTAGAGGGGGAACTGGGTGCGCGCAGTGGAGTTGAAGAGGGGATTTCTCCTTATGCAAAAACATCGACACCGATTCGTACTGGAAAACAGAGAATGAATTTAGGGGAAGGGATACAAGCCCTTCGTGCAAAAGGTGTGCAAGTCCCAGGATGTGTGCCACAAGGGTCGTCTGTAAGACTCATGCGTGCCAGACGCGGAATCGGGTCCAAATGACGATGCAACCTTCCCAACACCTGAGCCCAAAAAAATGCCATCTTCTTAACTACAGAGATCACCCAATCATAACACCCCTCCTACAATTGTCGTATCTTCTTGTAGAATTTACTCTCCCCGGAATCCTGAGGGAACAATTAAGACTACAAGTATCTAGGCATTGAACTCTAAACGAGGAGATAAGAAAATAGCTTAATCCAAAAGAATTGAAGGATCTATACCTTTAACTTTTATCTTGCTTTTTTCAAAATGGGCAGGGAGCCGCGGGGTAACTCCCCAAAGGTGATTGCGGGGGAGGCTCCTTCCTTCTTGGGGACCCTCAAAAAAAAAAAAACGCCGGGGAGTGGGAAAGAGGGGGGGGAAAAGGGATTACTAAAGAGACGGCTTAAACACCGGGCAAGGCGATAGAGGAATTCTACAAATCCTCGGAGTTCAACGTATAAGTAAACGGAAGCCCATCCCCAAACCGCATCTGCTTAAGCTCAGGGTTCGACCGGGCCGTCAGGACCTGGGGTCGGGGAAGGTCAGGGCCTGCGCGAAACAGGGAACATCCGACAAAGGCTTGCGCGAATCCTTCATCTCTTCCGTCAGTTCAACGCAGTGAAAGTATTCGCAAGAATGCCGTGCGCAATGGGGGTCGAGTTCCTCAGCTCCTCGAAACAGGTGTTTAAAGAAGCGCTGATAGGAGAGACTGGGAAGAAAGGGAAATCCAAAGTCTCAAGGGGTAACACTAGAGCGTGATAATAGGGAAGGGGGAGGGCAGAAAAAGGTGAGTGTCGAGAGAAGGAGATCTCAATTGAAGGCAGAGGGCTCCTTAAACACAGGATCTGCGATTTCGTCTTCAACTAGGGACTGACATGCCGGGGGATCGCGATGGACGACGAGACTGGAAAACAAAGGGAGGGAAGGGCGAGAAGTTATCTCCAAATTGTGGACAGACCCGCAAAGCGTTCCAGTCTGGGGGCATCGACTCCTTTGGGAGAAAGAAAGGATTTGAAGGCAAGGAAGACTCTAAACTTTCATAGAGGAGAGAGTGGATGAAGAAGACCCCAGAACATCGACTTCGGGGAAATCAAAATCCCTTTGGTCTTTAGGAAAAGCGACCAAGAGGAAAGGTTCGGCGCTGGGGAGGTAGAGTTGGCTCGCGCTCAAAAGAGGATAAAAAGAATAGCGCAATGAATGTCATCATATCGATCACAACAACTGATCAATATATAGTGATACAGAACTCTTCAGAGGGATTTCTATGAGTGAGAGAATAAAAAAAGTAAATGAAGCCCATCTCGGGACAATCGCAGCGCTGTCGCGGAAAGAAGCTCGCCCCTCTAACCCGGTGGACAGCTTCTCACGTCGAGGGTCTTTTAGCTCATCCAATCGTCCGAATATAGCGGTTGATAGGAAAGCAACTGGTCGGAAAAAAAAAAAAGGACGCGGGCGAGAGAACAGGTGGAAGGGGAGGGGGTTTCCGACAAGTGGAAACAACACTACCTCAGTCTTATCCGGGACTCTCTCGGAAAAAGAGGATAGGGAGTCACGAGCACGGAAGGACGAAGAAGATATCAACTCGACGAGAAAATCTTCTCGCAGAGCTTCCCGTCTCAGACGGGAGGAACAAAGCTCAGGGCGGCAACCCTAAACCTATCCTCCTGAGGGAGGAAGAAAAGATAGGGGTGACATCGGAGAGAAGTTGGAGATGGACCTCGGAACATGCCCCAGTCGGAGAGGTGATTTCCAACGGAGAGGGCTTTCAGCGGAGGAAAGCTGAACCTTTAAATGCGGTTTCCTAGATCCTCTAACTCCTGTCGTGCGATTCCTGAGGAGGAGCTGCAGAAGTAGGGGAGCGCACCGAGGTGGTTATGTACGGTAAGCCTACTGGGTCTGTATCTTACGGCCAGAGAAAGCATGGTAGCTGAGACGGGGTCAATGTTTTCTGTTTAGGAAGACTCTTGAGGGCTTCAATCTGGCTGGTGGGGCAATGGAGAGGGGTCATTGTGGAAAGACAAGGGGAAGGACTGAAAAAGACAAAACCTTATGGCTTGTTTTGTGCGTTCTCGGGGGGGAAGAAGCTAAATCACAGGTCATTGGGGGAGGGGCCAACGCGGCTCGAAAAGGAAAACGAACTCGCGAACATTCGTTTTCCGATGCAATTGGGGATCCAAGTAAATTGGACGGAGCAGGAAAATAGCGATGTGGAGTACAAAAGGGCAGAGAAGGGTGAAGGGGCCCTTAACAGGGGTATCAAGTTATTCATATAACTCATTGGTTTGGAGGTTAAACGTGAGAGCTCGGAGGAAGAAGCTGGCGGGTTGTGGGGCCGGTGTGAACGGGGACTTCATTTCGGCGTACGAAGTTCAGCCATAATTTCGTACAGACGCGGGGGCTGGGTTGGCCCTAATGTAGAAATCTCACAATCTTTTCTCTAAAGGTCATGGTTTGACAAGTAGAGAATTGTGTCGAAAAAGGCTAACGGCCGAATAAAAGCGGAAAAGCAAGTCCGCCCCGGGACTGAGAACCATCCAAAACACAATTAAGGTCGTAACTCCGGGGCAAAACGAATCTGAGTCTGGAGTAAGTCAAGAAAGAAAAGCAATAAGAGAACCTATCGTCGCTGGGGGTGTCTTTTTCCCCTCCGTCCTTTGCTTTGGGTTCACAAAGGAAAAAAAAGAAGAGCTTAACGACCAAAGAAACGGACCGCTGAAGGCCGCCACGCTACAACAAGGAGACTGCAGAATTGACCTAAGTTTCTTTTGTCACCACTTTTCACCGAAGGGCTCGAGAAAAGCAAACGGTTCCAGTAGGGAAAAAGGGGCTAGAGGAATAGGTTCAAAAAGCAGGGGTGCTGATCGGGCGAGCAGGTTGGAAGTCCGGGGGCACACCAGTCTTGCTATGCAAAAGTATAGGGAAGGGGGAGGTAGTACTAGAGGGGAGGGGTCAGGGTGGGACCGATTAGTAAAAAGAACGTCAAGTCGACGTCGGCGGAAACGAAACACTGAATAAAAAAAAAAATGCGGGAAACATCTACGGTATCGCCCAACTAATAAATAATATTGCCCCTCTCCAACGCACCTGAAGAAGGGAAGGGGGTGAGAATAAAACTAAAGCATAATCATACAGGCGAAGGTTAGAAGGTCGAAGAAGCACACGTAGCTTAAACATAGTCTCCAGGAGATCGTAAAAGGAGAGAAAGTGGGTTGCGCAGCGACAAGGAGGGGACAAAGAAGTTCTCGATGCTTTTGGTATCATACAAGGCGTAAATCTCGATGTCAGGGGGAAAAAAGCGCGGGGGGATAGAACCGTCCGCAGCGAGACTGTCTTTCTTCTGGAACTCCCAATATAAAAAGGATATCGGATTAAAATCTCGAAGGAAAAAAAGAGAGAAGGTGCGTAGTCGGGAAGAAACCGTCGAGGAGAAGAGCGGAAGAGGGCAGAAGCCAGAGGGGGGAGCATCAGAGAGCACATCCGAGGCAGTCAGCAATCTGTCTTTCTCCTCGATCAGTCTGCTGTTTCAAGAGAGAGATGAACTTAAGACCCGGACGATCTAAGGGCGACCGGGATGGAGGAGTGAGGACTAGGGGGATTCGTACAAAAACCGTTGGGGAGTCTCTCGGGTCATATCAATGTCGGCGGAGGGGGACTAGTATTAGTATATGAGGCCGGGTTTGGGAAAACAGCTCCGCAAGGCACGGACCGCGCAGCTCCTGGGAAGCTGCAACTGTTTTTTCAGCTCTCCTTACACTGGCCTCATTACACCTGAGATCCCTGAAGAATATCCGGTTGCGTCGCGAAACTAGGGGGAGTAATGGACGAAATGGAGGGGGCGGTCAGGAGGGAGAAAAAAATCGTCAGGAGCGTCTCGGTGAAACTCCATCTCTCTTTCAAAGTTCCTCTCTTTTGCTTCCTCCCTCCTATTAACTCAAGAGAGATGAAGAGACTACCACCTGTCTAGAAGTAAGTTCGTCCTCCTTTCCTGATAACAGGACAATCAATCCTTGAAAGGGCCTATCAAGAATCAAAAAGGGATAAGCAATCAGGGTGAAACCAAAATCTGGCTAGTAAAAAGACGCGGACAGGGCTCGACCGTTTTGTCCAGGGCTGTCGCGAAAGGGGCTCGATCCTCAATACCCTAGGGTTCCTCAAGAGGAGCTTCGTATATGCTTATGATCAGAAGGAAATAGCACCTCATGGAGGACTACCTAAGAAGATAAGAAGAGCATCTGACGGGATGGACATTCATCGAGCGACTCTCCGGTCATGTAGCATAACCTCTTCTCCTAACTAACCTCTTATGGCCACCTGAGGAACGTAATCCTCAGGCAGGTAGGGTCCAAAAGAGAGCGGCACAGTTAGTAGGGGGTCGATATCGAGATAAAAAAAAAACTAGGAGGAGGGAAAAGAGGTGAGGGGGATACCTTAACTTTATCGATGTGCTCCCTGAAAGAGTTATCGCACATGATCCAGGGGAGAAGGGAAGAGGACCTGGAAAATACTCTTCTTTAGAGGAGGGCAGACTTGAGGGGTAAGACACAGTGAACGGAGCGTTCTAGGGAAGCTACCAAAATGCGCCGCAGCTGGCAGGCAGTTTCTATCTAATTCTTGTTCTACATGGGAAGGGGGACGAGAACACCGTCTACTGCTCAACTCGGAAAGAAGAAGACTTACAGAAGGGGAAAGTTGCCTGAGGCGACGAGGACCTTTGCGCGCGCGTTGCTCTACATTCCCTGCTATCGTCAAGGGAGGGGTGGCGCCCTGTATGGGGGGGGGAGCCCCACTATTCGCCTTAGGGGGCTCGTATAGCAAGTCAAAGGAGGAGGATGAACGCAGATTAAGGATGGGAGAGGCATGAGGCGCTGTGGCTCTTTCTACTTGCACTTATACTACTATATTCCCTTCCGAGGGGAAGAAGTGGAAAAGAGAAGCTTCGGGGGGGGTCAAGGGAGGCGAATCATAACTACTGGTCCCTCCTCTCACAAACTCACAGCTATAGCTAATCGTTGAGGGGTCGAGGGAAAAATGTGTAATGCACGGAGACCGGGCAGAAGGTACTCGAAATAACCAAACTTCCTTCTATCTCCTTCAAAGTCCGGTTGCTGAGGTCCATATTGGGAACACAGGGGGAACGCAGAGAGAGTAGAGAGTTCGATCGCACGCTAGTATTTTATCAGGAGGAATTATATCTCATTCCCTCTCACCGAAAGGGAAAAAATAGGATCACAGGAGAGAAAAGAAAATCCAGGGAAGGGTCACGTCCGGGAAGGCGAAAGAGACGGAACCCCACGTCACAAGGAGAGTTGGCGCCACTCCTCTAAGCCAGTAGTTGGTCTCCTATCTCTACATAGTCCTCCTACGACGAAAAAAAGAGGGGGGTGGCGAAGAAAAAAAGATAATCCCAGCCGTAGTAGAGGCACTTAGGGAGGAGAGAGGCAAAACGACTCTATCAAATATCTTGGGTCTCTTTCATACATTCAAAGGGAGGAAGAGTAATTTGCATAAGCGGGGCTTATATAGAATGGCAGAGAAAAAAAAGAACAAGGGGGAGAAGAGTTCTGAGAAGCTCTTCATTCCTCTACTGGGGGATACGGAAAACAGCCTTTACGACTATCCCAGTAAGTGGAGAAGAAAAATAAAGGGTTGGCTTGCCACTTATGGGGTTCCGACAAGATACTTTTAAGGATTTTTAGACTTTTACCTCGGGGGGGGGGCAGGCGTCGTCTGGAAGGTGGAGGCAGTCAAAAAGGGAAGGGGGAAGTAGGGACGATCCCGATTGCTACTCCCTGTATGCTGTGTTTGAGTTTCGCTCAAGTCCTCTTTAACCGGGCCGGAGTTCGTAAAAGGGGAATCACATACAAACACCGAAGAGGATCCTTAAGCACATTCCCAGAAGCTACGGGGGGGATCAGCCGAAAATGGTTCCTGGTCACCGATAAGATCCACACTCTCATCCCCCTACACCACTAAAGTCTTGGATAAATAAGGCCAGCACGGGGGAGGATGGCGGCCGCAATAAAGTCAACTTCGGTGGCCAAATCCCTTGGGCTTGTGCTTCGGGGGGAGGATGGCTTTATAGTGGAAGCCGGTCATGGTCTCCTTTCATTGAAGCGAAGAGGGGGGAAAACGGGTTCGAATGGAAAAAGCCCCTAACTAGGAGCAACTCACAAAATCCTACAAGTTGGAGCATCTTTCTTTTCTCATTTACTATAAACAAGGCCATGGGACTTTGGGGAAAAAGAAACCGGGGGAGGACAAACGCGAGCGTAGCCGGTGGGTTTGGTTATATAGGGGGGACGCTGCCCAGTGGGGGAGAGGGGAGTAGCAAAGCTAGGTCTATCCAATTGGAACACACGATCTTTAATTCAACTGAATGCTGAGGCAAAAGGGGGAGGAAATGTGGGCATTCAAACCGTAGGCAAAAACACATGAAGCGGCTGGGACTGATTAAAATCCAGTGCTTCTAAATTCGATTAATAAACTGGGGCAACCGAGCCCAACACAGCAGTGAAGTACGCAAAGGAAAAAGCGGTTTCCCAAGACAAATCCAAATTTAGTAATCGGGGGAGAGTTGGACTGGATCAGTCTGTGGTCTAAAGGAAGAAGACCTAGAAAAGACGGACAGATGACGAGGAGAGAACTAAAAGATCCGATAATCCCTTGAAGTACTCTTATCTTGAATTTATAAAACGTGGTTCCGTGGGGATAATCCGCTATTGAAAGAAAACGTTGACGGAGAAGTAGCCAGGCTTCTGCCCCGAGAAACAAAAACCCAACCCCGCGGTGGTTCGAGAATTAAGTTATTCTACCTAATGTAGAATTGACATGCAGGGACGAAGGGGACTCTAGCCACGGAACCTCCTCGATTGTGCGCGCATTATTCTGAAAACCGCCCCGGACGGGCGCGCGGAAACCTTTGAACAAGTCCGTAGTCAGTGAGTACCGGAGGAGGCGCCTCCAATCCTCCAAACTCATGTTCTCAATGGGCCGGCGGAAAAAAATAGACATAGGGAGAAGGAGGTACAGGAGGCTCTAGTCCCATTGCCGTAAAAAGCGGATTCGGGTCCGAGAAGAAGCCCTCGCGGCCAGGGGGGAAAACCTCGCGCTCTAGCGATCTCCCAAAGTCTCCACAATCTCCCAAACTTATCGTTTGAGAAGATTGACTGGAAGGGAGCGTCTTAGGGAGGTCGGAGCCGAGGCGCGGGGTCGCGGAACCCGGGGAAATTCCTAAGAGTCATCTTCTCTTGCGGAATGATGGGACAGGGGGAAGGGAGCAGGAGTGTCTACGAGCTGCTCAAGTGGGTGGGGGGGGGTTAGTCGGAGAGACTGTATCTCTTTCGGAAAAAAGCTGATCCGAGAAAGCGGAAAGAAGCCTGGGGCGCAGAAGAGTTATGGAAAAAAAACACGCTCGCGAAGGGCAGAGCGCGCCGAGGGGAATTTGGTCCCACAGCCGCAGCGAAAGGATAAATCTCCCTTTTTGATCTGCATCAAACATCTAGATGGCGCAAAATGTTCGGGGGAATAGAGGGGGAGCGAGAAACGATAATATCGCGAACTGTCTCATCTCCGCCCAAAAAGAGGGTATTTATTAAAATGAATGACATACCACTTCTCTATCTGGGGTCTGAAAAATCGATGGGGAACCATCGCTCAACTAGAGCTGGTCAAGTGTCACAAGAGAGAGAGAAAATCCAAAAAAAAAAAAAAAAGCCAACAACAACACCCCCACACCCACCAAAACAACCACAAACCAAACAGAGCAACAAAAAAAAAAAAAAAAAACACACTCAACTTTTTTGCACAAACCACCTCAAACACCAACACACAAAAAAAAAAAAAAAAACAGAACCAAAGAAAAACAACACAAACCATTTATTACGCTCTACTTTTCTTCTTCTTCTTTTTTTATATTTCCATCCTGCAGTAGAAAGAAAGGGGAGATGACTTGAGTCTTAAGTCTCACGAAGAGGGAGAGAGGATCAGCGCCCAGGTGCATCTCTGGGGTGTAAAAATTGAGATCAAGGAAAGAGACCTAAGTTTCTCAAAGCTTCGCTAGTATCGCGAGATAGGAAGGGAATACATTATTAGATACAGCTCAATTTGACCATATACGCTCCAATAGGAAGACGGTACCCTCTTCACTCATAAATTCCTATGAAGAGAGAAAAGAACGCCAAAGTATCCGAGAAAGGAAAAAAATAAGAAAATCCACTCTCTACTTTGTTAGCTTATGAAAATGGTCTAGGCAGCTTCAACAGAAAACGAGAGAAGCGGGCGGCTTTCAAAATTTAATCTATTTACTCTGAGACGAGGCAAGACTTGAGGTCAACTGTTGGGGACTATAAAGAGAGCCGACTTATGTCTTCTATCTTCAATACTCGGGAGGGAAACAGCTGAGGGTTGGAAATTCTCGGACTCAAATTACGAAGGCAGTAAGAGGGAAAGGGCCTGTATACAGTTAAGATGCGTAGCTACTGTTGAGAGGGTAGGACTAATCCTCTTTTGAAAACATCAGGCGGTTTGGGGGGTTTCAGTTGGGTGGGTGGGTGTGTGTTTGGGGGTGTTTTGTGTTGGGTTGGTTTTTTTTGGTCGAAAGTTTCATCAGTGTTCGATCACTTCTCAGTCCAAAAAGAAGGAGGGGGTTGTCGTGAGTCGGGTCAGGGCAGGCGAGCCGAAGACAAGGGTTGGGTTAGGGCTTCCATTCGCAGGCAGCCATAAAAAGGATAACCCGTCCGGGACGAGTAGGGATGAGAGGATTTGTCAAGATAGACTCGATTGTACGTCGGACTGTGAAAGAGTATTTCTGGAAGGAATCGACAGTGAGGGGGAGATGCAATTCTGGATAAAATGAATGGGGCTATTAAACGAGGGGTCGCACGCAGTAAAGAGGCGGGGGGGTGGGCCGGTGTGAAGTTCCAATCAGTTTATGTCTTCATCGTAAGGTCCTTCAAAGACATTGTGGGGAACCTACGGGGAAAGTCAAAAAAGGCCAAGGGCTTTGGGGAGGGAGCAGACGAGGGGTTCAGTACGAATGTGGAGACGAACGCACTAATGGTAAAATGAAAAGGGGGGCAGGGAACGTAAGCCTCAGAAAAAAACAAAGGGGGGATACGCAAAAGCTGGAAAGAACAGTGGCAAAAAACGACAACGTTTGTGATTTCTATGCAGAACCTCAAGCTGAAACCACTTCACTGTGTCTTTGTCTGATTCTGCAACTGCAGGGAGACCAAAGAAGACGAGCGGGGGAACGGAACCGTCCAGGGAAAAGCCGACACGCGCCCGATGAGAAAATTTCAGGGCCCCTCATCAATGGGGTCAACTGGATTTTTCAAAATTGTTACTGGGCATACACTGGGAGTTCCCTCTGAAAAACGCAAAAGGAAGGGCGCAGGGGAGCTGGGTGTAAGCGGGAGGAGGTGAAAGGAAGGCCACCAATGTCTTGACTAACGGTATCTGTCGTGGCTTTGTCCTACATGAAAGAAATGCTTATCTGTTTCTTTTCCCTAGGGGGAAAACTATCTGCCGTACGAAATGAGGAAAGTACGGAGGAAAAAAAAGGAAGGGGAAACGAACCATCTGGATCGTCAATAACAACCATCATCGGTTAAAAGACAAACAAACTGGGAATACTTGGAACTTAAAGGGAGAAGAGACATCCAAAAGTCAAGGAGGCGCTCACGAGGGGATCAAAGAAAAAGCCCGCCCGCGAAGAGTAACTCGCTACAAAGTGGGGGGACTACGCGCCAATGATTCCTGCGCGTCGAGAAGAGGAAAAGAGAAGCGGGAAGGGAAAGAGCAGCAGGCCCGAGGGCGCTGAACCGGCGCAGCCCATTCTTAGAGGCACCTCTAAGGAAATACTATATATAAAATTTAAGGGGGGTCATCCAGTCTAAGAAGGATAGTACTAAGGGAAGTAAAAGAGGGAGAAAAGAGCCCGTGGATCAGCCGATATGAGGGCGCGAAATAGTTATATCTACTCTATCCAAAGAGGAAATTTCTATTCTGGCTCCTCTCTCATGTGGCTGAAGAAAAAGAGGAGGCGACGTGACCCGCCAGGGGGGAGACGGAGAAGCGGGCGAAAGGGGGAAGGTCGGATTCGTTCATTCGGCCTATGAAGAAGAGTTTTGCAAGCGGATCGCTGAGGGTCTTCGAAAAAAAAAGTGAAGCAGATGACTGGACTGTTGTAAGAAAAAAAAAAAGACTACGACCAGCAAAATGTAAGAAACTCCTATATCGCAGCAAGTTTTTGCTTCTGAAATATGCTTTCCATTCTCCGGATTACCTATCCCTGCCGACAGGGAGAAAGAGCTCACTAGGAGCGGAACCTGCGCGCCGTTTGTCTTCGTCTGACCCCTAGTACTAAAGAAGCCTACTCCGCTAAGGTCATCCGGTCTCTGGAGGATAAGGATGTCTAAAGAACAGGAGTAAAAGCTGCCCGCCCAGGAGGGAAGACAGGAGGACGGACAAATGATCCCTGGGGAAAGCCGGAATCATAGAAGACCTAAGGCACATTCATCATCGCGTTTGAATCGGTGGCCGGATCAGCTGTCAAGCATATTGAGGCAAGAAAATAGGGAGGGGAAAACCCGCCTCGGGAAATGAAAAGAAAAGACGCAAAAGGGAAATGTACGCGGAACGAGAAAAGCAAGGTACAAATCCGCCGTCCTCGTTTGTCCGGATCAAGCTCTTCTTCCTATTCGACTTGCATGCATTCTTGCTCAGGCTAAACCTTCAAATGTAGTAAAGCCATAAGCTAAGCCAGCAAGAAGCTGGAAAAAAACAGAGAGAGAAAGAGCTAAGGTCAAGTTTCGTCTACCACTCTTTCACAACGCCTCGTATTTTTCGATCCCCTCTCATATCCCACATGTCCGTCGGCGCACCTCTCTAACTCCAAGTTCAGGAGAGATACAAAATCAACAAAAAAAGGAGGAGGAAGGAAGAGGTTCTCCGACAGAAGGGAGTCGAGTAGGGGGGAGACGACAGGAAAAGGTCTTAGTCCTCGAAAAACAGAGCGGGAGTCGGCCGACTACCTACATAGTGTACGCGGTGGCACAACCGCGTCGCGTCTACTGCCTTCGCAAGAATGGCTTCAGGTTAGGGGAGGGGTCAAGGAGGCGGGATAAAGGGTGAAGGGGGTGCGCAGAGTCATGATCCAAAGGAAAATCAGCAGACTAAGAGAGGGAGGCAGGGTCCTTATTCAGCTTCGTTAAATTTCCACTTAGAAGCGCTGGGGGGAAGAAGCCTAGGGTGCTGAAGAAACGAGGAGCAGGAGCAAAAGTTCCTGTGTCAAGGCCCCGAATAAAGAGGATCGGGTCTCCGGAAGGACACGTCCGCGAGGAAATTCGAGACCTTTTTCGCGCGTCATAGGAAGAAAGGGGGTTTCGAAGCGAAAATAGGGGATTAAGCACAGTAGCCTATCTCTCGAAAGACCTAAGGTCTTACGGGAAAGTCGCGAACGAGAGGACTGGGGGGAAAAGAAGAAAGGTGAGAGATGAAGCTCGCGCGCTGGCATTCAGTGTCTCTAGCTTGGTTTGTACCCCTCTTGAAGCCCGTCAGATTTCATGCATTTAAGTCGGAGGCTGACACAGGAGTTTATCTCGATCAATACGAGGAAAAGGGGAAAAAGGGCGGAAAAAAGGTTGGGTCAACAAGGCAGGGAATAGCGAGTAATAATTCCGGGGAAGGAAAGAAAGTCGCTGGGATCTAGGGTCCCTCAAAACTTTTCAAAACCTACTCAATAAGATAGTCAAGCGCAATCAGGAGGTGCACGGGACACTTTGGGAGAAGAAGTCTCTGGACAAAGACCTATCCTTCTCCAGAAGATACGGCCGAGGATTTCGCTTGAGCGAAGAGGGGCGACGAGAAACTCCAGGCCACGAGATGAATGGCGGCGAAGAAAAAATACCCCTAAGTCTTAGCTTCTTCTAGGGGCTTTATTAAGGCGCTATCCGACCTTCTTATACTTGTGCAGAAAAGAAAAAAGGAAAGATGACGGAAGGGGAAGAACGGGGGCCGTTCTTCGGGAAAAATGTACCCTAGAATCTAGAGGTCTCCTCTGGAGATAACTAACGGGGGAGAGCGCAAAGCGGTAGCCATCCGTTTGAAGCTAGAAGGGCAGTGGAGAGGGCTGTGATTGACAAAAAGACTAGGTTATTTCTACAGGGGTTACTCTTGATTTTAGGATGTAGACGTGAACCGGCACTGCTGACGGGGGGGAGGGGAGGGAAAGATGATAAATTGAGTTGGCAGGGGAGGACGACATACGGATGGTTCGCCTCAACTTTATGACGTTCATTTTCGGAAGAACGGGGGACGCGTGGGCGTGAGGTGCGTAATTATCGTCAATAAGCAGAGGAAAGCGAAGTAAGGGCCACAGGACCACGGGTATCTCCATACCTCGTACCGAAAGGACGCGGGCCCAAGCTCAGAAAAGGCGCAGGGGAAAAATTTGAAAAGATGCTTATACTTATACGTTTCGAGGTATGAGAATTCAGTTCAACTGAAAAGTCCCGGATGCTCTAACTTCATTTCTGTCTGGGAGGGGCGGCTTGAGGGAAAACAAGGGGGGGGAAATAAGTGTCAGAAAAGCGGGAAAGGTTGAATTCACTCCGCGTATCCGTCATCTTCAACGCAAAAGAAATGATCATCTTGCTCATTGAAAGAAACACAAAAAGGGGAGGTTTGGGGACCACGGACAAATTTCATGAAAAGACGCGCTCGTAATCTGTTTTTTTTGAAACTATTCCCTGGTTCAGATTCTTGTATTCGACTGAAAATGAAATGTCGAAAACGATGAGGTACGCAACCAGGGCCGTGAATTCGTCTACACAAGGGTCAGAGTTGCCTTCTTGGGCAAACACTCGGTTTAGAAGGAGCGGGGGCCCGAAGGAGGCGAAAGAAGATGAGAAAGCACCACATGGGATCACAAAAAAAAAAAAAAACAGAGAAGTACAAAACCCTGCGTTTTAAGTCACGAAGCAATGGCGTAGATCAAAGTTGGAAAATCTAAAACCCGGGAAAAGTGAGTGCAGTGAAACTTAGCTAAAAAACTAAGACGACGGACAAGAGAAGATATAACCTGATCACCAGGAACCACCTAATTGAATTATGGACAGTAAGTAGGATGGTAAGGGGGAGGAGAGAGGGAAAAGGTCCCGCCCAAATGGGGGCGGGGAAAAGGATTTCATGCAAAGCATGCCCCGAAACACACACATAAAAACTACTTGATGGGTTTTGAATCTTAGGAAGGCTACCTCTCGGACCGGAGGACAAGGGCAAGCGCGACGAGAAATACGGGAAAAGCATCAATGCAACAGGATAAACTCACACTTTACTTCCTGGTACTTTGTGAAACTTCAAGTAAGGGGAGAATCGGGACTTTGGCGAAGTACATCAAAAGGGCTCTGAGAAAGGTGTCCTGGAGGAAGGGAAGAGGCGGACGAGGCTCTAAAAGAAAACAAGGGAAGCAGGGAACGGCTTCTTCCGCGGAAAAGCCTAGACTTTTAAATGTGCCTGGAGAGACACCCAAGAGAAAGAGGAAAGGGAAGGGCGCAAAGGCTTCTACGTCATGGGAACACGTATATCGTGAGACCAATTATGCGTCTCGGCTTGAGGGGGGAAAAGAGCAAAGGGATATCGCAGGCTCAATTTCCATCCGGGGGGACGCAGGAGGTCCGGGGGCTGGAGGATATCTTGATGGAGAAGAAAGAAAAAAAGAGGGCAGAATGACTGCCGATGGAGAAGGTAGCGGAAACAAATATGATCCATACGGTATTCTGTCGACGAGAGGTCTCCAACTTTCAGGGAAGACCGGGACGGGAGAGAGAAAGGAGAACCTGGGGCTCATACAGCAGTGATCGAACGCTAAGCAGTCCGGCTCGAGCCCTGATTGAAAAAGAACCCCCCAGACGCAAGCTAGCGATCCGGGTCTAGGGCAGGGGAAGGGCAGCACAACAACAGAGCTTGGCGAGCTTGGCTTACCTGTAGTTAAAAAAAAAACTGCGAGAAAGCTGGGA
>Ga0179591_1285837_pt1 | contig 16126 bp, 11 predicted proteins | sample CZOMad2_1_08_16f_FD_182891 | JGI IMG/M metagenome (GOLD analysis project Ga0179591, IMG submission 182891) | Vadose zone soil fungal communities from Angelo Coast Range Reserve, California, USA - CZOMad2_1_08_16fungal (PacBio error correction) | ecosystem: Environmental > Terrestrial > Soil >...
TGAACGAATGGAAAAGAAGAAGAGAAGATGAAATTTATCGAAGATGATAAGGGAGGTTAATTCTTCACGAGTTGTTATTTGGGAGAGAAGTCAGCCAGTACTGTGCAACGGGTTGAAAAAAAAGCATGTACAAAAAACTAATTAATCAACGGGAGTGGGGAAATGTGGCATAGCGAGGTCGCCGTTATAGCATCTCGTTCTGAGGGAGGAGCAAGCCGACGTCTGATTACAAAATTGGAGGGTGAACCGGGATGGATCTTTCAGCTCACTTTAGAGGAACAAGTGGGCTCCAACCAACGGCTACTTCGTCCAGCACCTGCAGCGGACAGAGGGGGGGACATCGGCCCAGGAGAAAAGCACAGGAAATACGTCAAGTCAACCTAAAATCAGAAAACTGCCTATAATAAGTTAGGCTGCAGCTTATCCGTTAAAACTCCGGTGAGGACTCCTGTGAGAAAAGCGCCTTTCACGGCTTGGGGAGGAGGTGTAAAAGCGTAGGCAGGTCTGGTTTTGCGACCGAAGGCGCCTGGCATCTAGACAATTCCGTATGGTGGTCGAAAAGATGGCGCGTTTGACGAAAAAACAGAATGAAGGGGCCAAGGTGAGGTCCGCCGTCATCTTAGAAGCCCACCTTGGGCAGTACGGCAATCACTGCGCCGCATGGGGGAAGAAAATCTCCGTGTGGGGGGTTAATCAAAGCACCGGAAGACGTCAGAAAGAGATTGAGGCGCATGCATCCACGACGCGATGGTGCGAGCCTCAGCGTAGAAGAAGGTAGACGCTTATCAGCGGGAAACAGAAAGTGGGCAAGGGGGGTCTCTGATTGATCTAGGGAATAAAGGGAGGATTCTATTGGATACACCGAGGACTGCCACACTTAAGTTTTGTTCCATTTCGTGGTAAGATCTTAATAAGTTTGCTAGTGGAGTACCTCAAACGCTACCGGGGAGAAGGGACCCTTTGAGCGGGGGTTCAACACAGACCGATATCCACCGTGGCACACGAAACGAAAAAAAGGAATGCTATTCAGCTAGTTTGGGGGACGCCCTAAAAGACCCCAACTCCCAAAGAGATCAGAGAAAGAAAAGAAAAGGTCTCAACAAGCTGGCATATGAAAAACGTAGTGAGGGGGGAAAAACTGCCTCTCGATAAAAAGGGTTGGGGGGGCCAGAAAAGAACCATGTCGCTGGGCAGAAGAAAAGCAGCATCAAACATGGGGGAGGTCCCCCCCACCAACTGCCACTACCTAGCCTACCCCTTAGCGGCTCCGCTCTTCTTTAAGTGGCCCCATCTAAGTCCTCCTAGTACTAGAATGGGGAAGCCCTCATATTCCCCCCAATGAAAAGGGAGACACCATCAGCAAAGAACGGGCCACGGGAAAGGGCGAGGCCGAATGGGGACCAAGACTGTTCAAGGGGGAGCATAAAGGGGCGAGAAATCCCATATGAAAGGCGAAAAGGCGGGGAAGACGCAAAGTCATCGGCCGACTGGCGGACCAAGGGGGGGGGACTCCAACAGACAAGACAACGAGGGGGGGGGGGGGTCGAGAACAGCGGGGCGATAAGATTAAGGGAAAAAAAAAAAGGGCAAAGGCAGGGCTGTGCTGTAAATGTTGGGGGAAAAAGGGGGAGTGCGATCAAACACAGCGAACATTCACCGCCCTTGCGGCACAAGCAGGCTAACGGCAAGAAAAATCTCAAAAAACAAAAAAAAACAACTAGGATGAACAAGAAGATGTAGCGTGAAAGGTGTGAGAAAATCCCGGGCGGGGTCGCGAGGTGATGAGCAGCTGACGGGCGAAAAAAAAAAATTTATCCAAAAATACTGAAAGAGCAACGTTTATCTCAAAACTTATTTCAAAGCCCGGAGGAAAGGGGCGAAAACAGCATCGCGTAGCCAGTTGGAGGGGCCAAAAGGGGTACGCGAAGGCAAAAAAGACCGTAGACAGACGGTAAAGCCATCTTGGGGGGAATCTAATAACGGGAGCGAGGTATCCGCCCGAGAAAGAATGGCGAAAATACACCATTTTGGATCGCCTAGCGGAAGTGGACCCAGCATTCAGGTGCTTTGGGGGGTGAATGTGAAAATTTGGGTTGGCGACGGGAATGGAGGAGCTCGTAAAGGCTCTCTCCGCGCTGTGGGGGGGAAACGGAAATCAAGGCTGGAGAGATTCTTGATGTGGAGGGGAGGAGCGAAAGGAACCCGGGGAAGTGATTCGGTTCTCCTACAGAGAAATGGTTCTGGGTAAGCAAACAGAAAAGGGGTGGAGGGGAGGACGGAGGTTTGACGGGACCAGCAACTCCATAAAGAATGAGTCGGAGAGAAAGAGGGTAGAAAAAAATATTTGTTGGGGGGCCAACTAAAAAACTAGCCACAGAACCGCGAAAGAGCAAGGGAAAGTTAAGTTTCAGTGCCAAAAAGGGGGATATCTGGGGGTGTGGTAAACAAGAAAGCGAAAAAAGGCGACAAATTACCGGCCTTTTGACTTCGGAAACTGGGCAAAAGGAAGATAGGAATTAGGACCGAAAAGAGTCACGGGGGGAGGAACCTGTCAAATCCGAAGGGTAAAGAGAGTAAGGGGCAACAAACATCACACCGGAAAATGGAGGAAGATCACACGCCGTTGTCTTTTCAAAGCTGAAGGGCCGCAGGAGCGTTGCGGGGGGATGCCGCTCACAAAGCGAAAGGGAGGTGGAGGGAAAAATTCGGGGGGTCTCGTAAACCACACCACAGATTGGGGCCGCCCATTCGGGGCGAAAGGATGGGTAAACGCTTCAGAGAGGATGGAGCAAATGAGGTGGGGAAATCATCCGGGACAAAGCATGCGGGTGATGTTTACACCCCGCCAAAAAAACCGGCATCTACAAAATCCTTAAGGAAGGTTATGAGAACGGAAAACGTCTAAAAAAAAAAACAACCGACACGGCATACGTTATGACGTTAACTCAAACGACAGGCCGCTGTAATGAGACGAAGCAAAAATAACAAGAAAAAATGAGAAGAAGAATCAATCTTTTGCGTTTCAGTTGAAATCGGCATGGTGTTTTCAAAAGAAAAAAGAGGCGATGTCCAATCAGTCCGGGTGAAGGGTGCGCAAAAAAAAAAAGTCGGGGGGACGAACATTTTGTTCCGAGAAGGAGCGGCCATGAAGCAAAAAAAAAAAAAGCCAGTCGGGGGGATCGGGCGGAAGAGGCAAAATATAAGATAGCTGAACTCCGACCGCGGGGGGAGGTGTGAAAAAAGGGAAGCAACACCCTACTCCAGTGAACGTAATGTCGTACCCGGGAAAGGGGACCTTTATCCCTGGGGCATACGAGACTCTGAGGGGAACAGCAACAAAAGATAAAGAAGGCACACGCTTGGACCGGCTTCAATCGTCGAGGGCCAGAATTCGTCAGTTTCGCAAGAAGGCAGACAAGGGGGATCCATGGGAAAAAGTTGCCTACCGTCTAGTGGCCCGCCAAGGCTAACGAGCGGAAGGAAACAAGGTTCTATTGTCGGAAAGGAGGTCTATGCGACAAGGGGGACCGGCCGACGACGGTTGGAGGGGTAAGGCACGGCTCCGAGAAGGTAAAAAGTGACGAAGGTAGCACAAGGTCAGGCCTCGGAAATAACTTTTACAGGAGTTATGAAAGCTAGGGTCTCTCGGGGAGCAAGATGTAGCTATTTCTAACTAACTGAAGATCGGGGGGCCTTGTTTCAGCGAAAAACCGGTAATAAGCTTCAGCTGATCTAGGGGGCCCATAAAAATCTGGGCGGGCACAGGTCCCAAAGGACGGGCCCAGCCTGATCCGTAAGTCCAAGAAAGCGTCTTTTCACAACAAGAAAGGTAGGAATCAAAATCGGGGCAGATATCGGAAAAAAAGGGACTGGCGAGGGCAAAGGCTGTTGCAGGGTCAAGATTCAAACCTGTTCTCGAGCGAGGTGGATCCGCGGGAAAAGCACTTTATGGTCCCAAACGGGGGTCAGGGTGGCCCTGAATTTGTTGGGTGCATATTCTTTCTTCCCGAGTGAGGACCCTTTCAAGATTGCTGTGAGAACAAGTCAGCATAGAAATAGAAAAAACAGAGACTCTACAGATAGTACCTGTCGTGACGGCTAGCCCTGGTAACCCCTCAGGGGGGAATGACTCAAAGCCGCCAACTGCCGTCCCCTTAAAAAATAACCGCACATTCATTGCAAAAAAGAGTAAGGGTGGGGGGAAGGGGTCAGGAGGGTCCCCTTATGTCCAGGGCAAGCTTATAATCTTGATGCAAAGGAAAAGGAGTAAGCGAAGGGGTCGATGTCACAGCAGCGGGGGAGGGGTGCAATCGGACTTCCTGTGGATCCCGAGGGGGAAAAAAGAGCGGACAAAACATGCAGGGGGGGACATGACGATGGACCTCCATGTTGAGTGGAAGTGAAAAAAAAGGAGCCGAGAAAAGGGCTCAGGAATGTAAGGCGCCCAGCTTGGTATTTGCATAGTCATTTGGACGATCGGATTGCGAAGAGAAGAGGAGGAACGAAAGTGCTGAGAAAAAAGCAGGAGAAAGGAACCCTCAAAAAACACTGTGAGGACGGGACTTCAAAAGTGCAGGACCGGATTTGAGTGCGAGTACAGAAAAGCCGATACAACAACCCAAAAACAACCAAAAAAAAAAACTCGCGTCTGAAACAGGCTAAAAGGGAAATATCAGATAAAAAAGTCAGTACAGATAGGAAGGGGGTCACTCAGGATTAACAGGGGGGGATCTTTCAAAAAGCTCCGGAGCTCCTGGGGTCAACCGAGATAGGATAGGAACCGCAGAAACGGCGGACTGAGTTGAAAAAAACGTTTACCCAGATGACCTTCAGATGTACACCGTTACAAGGGTGGTACGAGGACTAAATCCGGATTACGCGACAGGAACGACAATGTACTTAACAGTCAGCGTTCTTGGCGGGGTACCCGCCGAGAGGAGCCGAGAAGTGAAAAAAAAAGGAGTTTGCTTTTACTATGTTATGGTTGAAGAGCACAGACGATTGGGGGGAAAAAAGGCCCTATGGGGGCCCCAAGGATAAAGCCAGGGGGGGAGATGGGGGGTGGGAAGGGGGGGGGGGAAGAAATCTATTAAATCGAGAAGCCTCGTAGCCGATCAAGACAAGGGAACTAAGAAGTTGTCCATCGGGTACGCCGGAGCCATGTAAGCTGGCACTCGGAAAATTTCAACGACGGGGGGGGCTCCAACACGCAAATTCTCAGCTCAGCATCACTCTCTGACGGTCTGGGGAAAAGCGAATCTCGAAATGACGACAGGAGTAGAACACCCAGGGTGATTTCGGTAGGATAACCGCAATAAAGTAGCTAAGTCAAAAAGTCGCCGGGGGGGGGAAGCTTGAAAGATTAACGCGGCATCTTGACAGGGGGGGGGGGGCAGCAAGGAAAGGGAGGCGGGAACGCCGCAAATTCAGGTTTGTCGGCCATGCGGATAGAGAACCGAAGGGGGCTGGAACACAAGAGGGAAATCCGCCTTCATCTAGCCTGAAGAAGAAGGAAAAGGAAAAAGTAGACAATGGGACAATTGAGTCCATAGAACGGGGGGGGTATTCAAGAGAAACGACGAGAACGACACTCCCTCTTCTCGGCAGTAAGTGCCCGGAACTCTTTATCCCTCCAGGGAAAAAAGGGAACCTGAAGACGGCTGGGCGGGGAGTTTAGGGGGAGGGTTGTGTAAGATTAGACGAAAAGGAAAATTTGAGAGGGAAAGAAATCTGCTACAGAGTAATTGCAACGTGAAAAAAGGGGGGGGGGGAAGTGCCTTTAGGTCGGGTTTGGCGCTAGGTGTCAGAAGGCTCCCCCGGATTCAAAGCAGATCCGAGTTAGCGGGGGAGAACAAAAATAACCGGTTCAAAATGAACGAGAAAAAAGGAATAGAGACCTCTTACGGTTGCCAAAAGCCGCCGATAAGGGGACCCACAGACAAAAGAGCTAGATCCTAAGGGGAGAAAATGGGGCTCTTTTAAAGTGGCCGGTCGGGAAGGGAAAAAACGCCGCAAGGGGAAAAAGGGTTGCCCAGGCGACATCACCAATAGCGCGAGAAAAATCAAGAGACAAAATGTTGTTCTACCGACATATCGACAACAAAGTCCGGCTCCAGAGGCCAGTTCAACGCGGATAGGGGGGGGAGAAGAAATCTCCTTCGCCAATATGACCCAAAAAACAGACGAAAAAAAACGGCAAAAAAAGCATACGTCCAAATAGCAGGAAGGAAAATTGGTTAGTTTCTCCCTCTTATTGTCGATAAAGAATCCGATTGGTGACGAGAAAAAAAGGTTCTGTAGAACGGAGCCTGGTCGTGCAGGCGCCTGGGGGGCGGACCCTGTGCTCAAACTCTAGACGCGAATAAATTGGGGAAGGAAACTTGGCGTATGGGGTTACCTGGACAAACGGGATCAGGGAGTCAGTTGATGAAGAAGGGTGGGGGGCTGGGAAAAGGAAGGGTAAGCAAACAAAACACGCCCTGCGCACCGAAAAACTTGAGACGTCGCAAACAACAACGGAAGAGAGAGGGTGTCTGAGCTAGGGGCAGGCCTGGGAGGGGGGGGAAGGGCTTGGGAAAAAAGAAAGACACAAAAATGTTTCGGCAAAGACAAGTCTCCAGTGCAAGTCATGACTTAAATTTAGGGGCGAAAAGTGCGACAAATCAACAAAACGCGGAAGAGCCAATAGGGCGAGTTTGACCCAACCGGGTTGCCGACCGAAGCGAAAAACGCAGGCTACGGCTTAACGGGTCCTTAATAAAGGCGGGGATTTGATAAGAAAAAGAGAACGACCAAGGGGACATTCGTACGGCAACATCAGCGTGTGCTGAATGGGGGGGGGGGATTTTATTCGAGACGGGAAGTCAGGTAGTAAGCGGATAGGATTGAAAACGGGCTTGGCCACTGACAAAGCTCTCTGAAAAGGTCCGGGCCTCAGGGGAAGTTTCAGTATGCTCTTCACACAAATATGAGGGATTTGTTATAGCGCTCTCAGAAACAGGGTAATGGAGATGCAAAACAAGAATTCTTCACGGAGGGGGTCCAAGACGGAAAAATTGCAAGCCTATTCACATCACGGAGAAAAAGTAAAGATCGGATCGGGGGGGGGGGCTTGGAATATCCGGTAGAGTGTATTGGAAAACCTACGATCGAGTAAAAGGTGTGGTTGATAATCGTGAACCATGTGGATAAGAGGGGGGACATTTAGACAAACGAAAGAAAGCAAGGCGCAATATGACAGAAATTGGGAGGAGGGCGAAAACCTGTGCAAACGATCCAGGAAAAAGACCCACATTCGGGAAAGTTGGCAAGTCGACTTCACAGGCCTAAAGTGCCAGGCTATTCAAGAGAGCACAAAACTCCCAAAGTAAAGTCTCGATCACTAAGAGTCAGGGGGGAGGGGGGGGAACTTAGGTTATAGAAAGCGGCGTGGTCCTATGGACCCAGAATCGAAGGGGATGGGGATCGCCCGTGAATCACCTAAAACAAAAAAGGGGGGCACGATGCCAGTGAAAGTGGAAAAAGGGGGAAAAGCGGGAACGGCTTGCATAAGAGTAGAAAGGGCGGGGTTGATAAACGGGGCCTACCGCGGGGATTGGAGAGGACAGAAAAGGTCGACAAATCATGAAATTTCAGCGAGGGAAGCTCCCTTCAGCCGGGCGAAAAAAAAAAAATTAATTTCATTGCGTTAATCTCACTATCCAGGCTGTGAATTAGCAAGACAACCTAGGGCGGCGTAAAAAAAAAAGCAGCGAATCGAGTGTTTGATGGTGAGTCGGCATGTAAGGGACTCCAAAGGCGAAAACCTCAGAAGAAAGCCTTCTTGATAGAGAGAACCGTAGGCTGGTTGGGGAGAACAAGGAACAACGCGAAGGCCCGAGGCCAGAGACGGCGGTACCCACATCGTTGGAAGAAGACATGAACGGGACGGAGAGGGGTGTATCCTAAGGGACTTCAGAGCAAAAATCTCTTGGCGATTGCAGGACACCCTTAAGAGGATTGATGGATACAACTAGGGACCCGGGGGGCTCAAAGGGGGGGGGGCAGCGGACGGAGTTCTCGAAAACCAGAAACACCAACTAAAGTTACCGCGTTATGGGATAGACGTAAACAGGTCGCGGCGGCTGTCGGTCAAATTCACGGGGGTAGGAAAAAACCGGGGGTCAACCTGAAGGGAAGAACGTAATTCGTCCGGGAAAAACAAATGGGGGAATGCCGCGGACTCTGCATCGTTCGGGACAGAGGGGGATCGAATCCCCCGGAAAATCAGGGACCGCTGGAGCGGCAACGAGCAGAATAGTCCCTTGACAAGGAGGACGAAGCGGAGAACCGGGGCTGCAACTCGATAGTCAGGTTGTAGGAAGAGAAGATTGAGGAGGGGGCGCTTAGAGATTAGTGACAGGGGCACAGAAAAATCTCGCACTTTTTGGTCAGGTCGATGCTTGGAAAGAGGTGGAAAGATAAAAAAGCAAGCCATAAACCTAAGTAAAAATCGGGGAATTGCCCGTGGGAATCCGACTGAAGGGTCAGTCGAAAAAAACGTCTGTAGACAGGGCCAGACTCACAAAACGAGGGCTGGAATCGAGGGCTGGGGAATCGCAAATGCGTAGGGGGAGGGAAGTGGTCGAATGAGATTCACGCTCACATAAGGGCAGAGAGACAGCGGGGGCTTTTGGGCAAGGCGAAAATCCCCTGTTCACGGTATATGGCACTCGTCATGTGATTAATTGTTTTGGACGGATGACTTCTGCCCAGGGATTGCCGTTAAGCAGGAGGAGACACCGAAAGGATGCAGCAGACATAGAACAATTAGGGAGAAATAATTCCAAGGCGTGAACGCGTAAGAGAGGAAACCAATTTTTGGGACGTCAAGCAGTTTCCTCAACGGCCAAACACTTAAATCTCCCTCAACACAAAAAAAAGAGGATTTACCGGTGACGAGGAAAACTGAGGGTACAAATTTGCAATCTAAGGGAGACGGGAAATGATTTAATACAGACGCCGACTAAGATTGGAGGGGGTGGTGGGAGCAGGAAGGGTAACGTGAACTCACCAACATAGAAAAAAAAGCGGGAAAACTGGGAAAATGGAAAAAAAAAAAGAATCGACGGGTAGAAATGAAAAAAGACAAAATGGGTAAAGACGGCGCTTACTGGGAGATTAGCGGCGACCCGAGGGCAGTGGGCGCAAGGTCATTTTAGAAAGAAGTGACGCCGGCGGCATGAAATAGTCTTGGGAAAACCGGGGGAGAAAAATGAAACCCGCTCAGGAGGGGGTAGGACTGAAACAGAAGGGGCAGGAGAACGATATGGATATAAGTTCATAGGATGAAGCAGGGAAAGGCTGAAACCTACGGTTCTAAGGGAGTAATCCAACTATGGCGAGATGCAACTCTAACCGGGCTTCCTTCAACTCTTGCTGAACTTTCGAAAGTGCAGCTCCTGGACAAGGGTCAGAGAAGGGGGGGCAAACGGGGAGGGGATAGGAGACCGTCAAAAGAGAAAGGGTCGGGGTCTTTGAATGACCAGAAAAGACCAGTTTCGAACGAGAGAACAGGGGGACGAGGCTACACGTTGTGAAAGTGCGACGAGAAAAGGGGAGTTAACCCGTTCGGGGGAGGGCGGAAAACCTGTAAGGGAAAACGCCTCAAGTGAAGAAAAGGAGAGGGGCATTCAGAGGTCAGGGGGGGGGGTGAATTGGTGACGAGTCATCCACGCTTCTTTGGAGAAAAAAGAACTCGGTACCTAACATAGTCATAGCGGGTAAATGGTAATGAAAAGGGGGGGGAAAGGCTGCTCTCTTAGATCGTAGGGAGGATCACGAGAAAAAAATTGAAGAGTGGAAGGGTTACGCCGGAGCCTGAAAATCACAGCCTATATGAAAAATGGGGGCTAAAAACGCACTAATTGGAGCAAGACACAAATTACGCAGGGGATTGACAACTCGAGGAAAAGACATGACCGACAGCCTGCAACTAAAACCCAGGGAACCATTACTGAGTAAATGAGCGGAAGAAGGGGACGTCGTTATACGAACCAATCTCCTTATCTTGAGATTACCGAGAAAGCATAGTCTGTTTTTTCAACGGAACTCACTGAAAAACGAAGGGGGGTCGACCAGGCTTGCGTCGGACCAAAAAAAAAAGTATTTACGAGGAGGATGACGCGCAGACAGCCTATAGGAAAACATGACCTGCATCCTTGGAGACAAAATACGGTGGTCACCTGGGGGTTGGGATGAAAACCTGAAACATATCAATCACAGTGGCGCATTCATGGCCCGAAAGGAGAGAGAAACTACCGGTCATCTTAACAGAAACTATCGTATGGGAGAGGGGGATTCATTACCGGGGGAGGATTTGTGAGCGATTCATAGCGAATGGGAAAATAGGTTCAGGAATTGACTCCCAGAAAACCACAAGAAACATAGCGTAGAAAAAAAAAAAAAAAAAAAAAAAAAAGAAAAAGAAAAAAAGAAGAAAAAAAAAAAAAAAAGAAAAGGGGGGATGTGGAGGGTAGGATGGGTAGGTGAGGGGAGGGGGTAAATTTTATTAACTTGCTAACCATAGGGGTAAGTTTAGCGTCATCGCCTCAACCACTTTCGTTAAAACTCTTTAAATCCGTTTCTCTCTGTTTTGGTCAAAAAACCACCGATCTCAAACAGGTGCACCGAAAACGGAAAAAAAAATGAAAAGGAGAGAACTCGGAGGTGTTGGGCAAGCAACGATCGTGCACAACAACAATAGTCGATATCAACCTGGACAAGGGAAAGGGGTAAAATGGAGGATTTCCTTCTTGGCGAAAACCTACAAGAGGGTAGTTGGGGGGTAACATCGACATAACCATTCGCTGAAAAGGGAAAATCATAAAAAGGGGGTATCCGCCCTAAGAGAACGACACCTAAATAATCGTCACAGGGGGAGAGGGACTGGCAGTGGGCCTCCGAGGCAGAGCAGCCTACTACAATACGAGGCATATACCCAATCAAAAAATCAGCAAATACCATGAAGGGTCCAACTCATAGAAGGACCAAGTCCACCAAAATGTGGTACATTATCATACGGATTGCTGGATCACGATAAGAAGGGTGGGAAGACTCAACTACGGTTAAACCGGGACCTGTCAATCATTTCAAAGGAATGGGGAACCAAGGGGGCTCCAACTCCGTACCCCATTGAACGGAGTGCATTTGTTGCACGGGAGAAAGTAGTTTTAGTTGAAAGGTGATGGTCATTGTATGGAAAAAAAGGTGGGGGAAAGAAAGTCATGGCGCGACAATCACCTCGCAGGAACTGGCCGGGTAAAGAGGTACAGAAAAGCATCTAAAAAAACGTGGATAAAAAGGAGAAAAAGATATAGGGAAGGGCCGTTAGGGAGGTGCACCAGGCGGGAATTTAGAAGGGATGAGCGATGACGGTCAAACAAATGTATCAACATCAATGACACCCGGCACTTTCAGGGGTTAAAAAAAAAAAATCTTATTGACAGAAAAAAAAAGCAAACATCAAAAAAAAGCGGGGGGCGGAGCCCATAGGGCGAGTTGGAGCCACCTTTCCGAAGGCCCCTATGAAAGGAGACAGAGAATGGGAAAGAAAAGTAAGGGAGAGCGGCCTACTACGATTCTAAAGGCACTTTTGTAAAGTAGTGCATATCGTACAAGTGCAGCATGCTTGGGGCTGGGTAGGGTGGAGACTTTTGGGGTTAAGAGTTGGTGTCGGTAGTAGACGTCTGACTGCAAAGCGGAGGGGCAAAGTGAACAAGCGAGGAGGGCACTAATTCAAGAAAGGGTCGGATAGTGCTTAGAATGCGAACACAGGGTTGTGGGAGTTATAAGCGAATCATCGAATTTGGGCAAAGAAAGAGAAAGCCAGGGGAGTCATCGGAGGGGGGGGTCACAGGACTCAGGAAAAATGAAGAAAGGGGGTTGAAAGATAAAGAGAAAAAGTCTTTAGGATGGGGGTGAAGGGGCCGAGCCGAAAGCCCAAGTAAGGCAGCGGATCAGCAAAAAGTCCCTGGTTAAATTTGCTGGACGGTGACACAAGGGGGGGATATCGTTTCGCAAAAATCATCCCGGGATCCACAATAGGAAAGAACGGGGCGAAAAACTGAGGAAAACAGAGGCAAAACGAGATGGAGGAAAGGATAACACTCGGTCCCTTTTTGGAAGTACCGAGGAAGAGACTATAACGAAAGTGTTCCATGCCGCGAGGAAATAGCTCAAGAACACCGAAGGGGAAATGGACTACGGGAGAAACGAACCGAGTCGGTTCGTGACGGGAAAACAAACTTGCGTTCGGGAAGCCTGAACGGCGGGATTGAGAGTCTTGTCAATTAAACGGCACGACAAAACAACAAATGCTAGACGAATTTCCGCAATTAAGGGGGAGAAAAGGATTCACCGTTAAACGGCGGAAGGATTCTTAGAGAAGCGGAGGGGGGGAGAAAAGCTGTCCACGAACTTCGGTAGTTGATAGACAAGCGAAGCCTGTGAAACAATCGAGGCAGTGCCAAGAGAGCATGCTTACAACTAAATTAAGGGGAGTAGATAAAAGACTGTACGAATTGGACGATCCTCACAAAAAGCAGGAGAGGTCAGACGAGAAGGAAATTTTTTAGTGGCGTAAGGAGTCTGCATGGTTAAACCTGATTGAGGCGAGGGAAACTGAGAAACAGCGCAGTGGCTAGGCGCGATAAATTGGTAGCAAAAAAAAGGTGGGGAAGCCAATTCAACTTCCAAAACCTGAGGATAAGGAGGAACAAACAGCAAGCTGTGTCTGAAGATGGCGGAGTTATCACGAACATACTACGAAAACCGAATCGGAGAATTCAAGGTCAAAACAAAGCCCGGATTTCATTGTGGTTACCTGAAGGGGACTTGTTGGGATAAAAATTCCAGGAGGGGGAAGGAGGTGATCGGAAATCACAAAAATTCGAAAAAGCAGTAAACTACTGCGGAAAGAAGAGGCGCGTAGTCGTCCATTCCGGGTGGACAAAAAAAATCAACATGGGTCAGGAACCTTGGAGGTTACTGAGGGAAAAGCCAGGGGAAAAATATGGCTCGCAGGGGGGCGACTGCGGAAGAGGGAGAGTCAATCAGGTGGGACGGCCGCAAGAAGGGTCTTCTACGTCAGCCAGTGCAGAAAACAGGGGGACCAGAGTCACTGGTCGAAAAAGGAACGAGAAAAAAATTTTAGAAAGTTTTAAAAAGGATTGAGATGACCGCAAATGGAAAAGAGTGAGAGCACAGGTCTCCTTGTTGTTCATACTAGACTGGTCGTAACTCGGTGAGGTCTCCGCAAAATCCCCAATCCTGCTTACACACCGTTCTGGGAAGTGGGTTGAAGAAAGGGGTGTACCGCAAACGACCATGAAGCGTTTCGTTTGAAGAGTCTTCGGGGGGATAAAAAAAAACACGGATGGGGGGGGGCAACAACCAGGAGAAAACCAATAGGGAGTCAATCTGGGGGTCGGGGATCGTAAGTGCTTTTGTCGAAGGAAAGTTGGGGGAAAGACTGGCGGAAATCACTAAGAAAGGGAGATGGGCGGGAACGCGGGGCACCGTTTCAAGTTATAGTTCCCAATTATTTGGGACGAGGGGGGTTGAAAGGAATCGGTCTGGGGAGGGGGTCACACAGGACTGAGAAAAGACAAATGATGAAAACGACACAAAAACGGCTCGATTGAGGTCAAATCAGTGGGGGAGACCATTAGACAGCATTGTCCTTGGGGTCCTTAAAAGAAGCCTGCCAAAAAAAGCATCAGAAAAAAAAAAAAAAGAAAAAGTGGGGGAGGAAAAAATAGAGGTCCGGGTATTTAAGGCCCCTGTTATTGGTAACAAATATGGACGGGGTTTACACGAAAGATTGGCCGCCAGACCAGGGAAGAAGAGGCTCTATCCGGGAGGTTTCTCAGAAAGCAGGCCTAAACCGTTTGGAAAGAATCGGAAGAGACGCAAAACAAGTCAGGGCAAAAAACTGGAAAGACAGTGAACGGGGATTTACCATCAATGGCTAAGAGAAAAGAAAAGCGGGATCGTAATTCATTCTACACATTGTCACGTGAGGTGCCAGATCGGGCGATTCGAAAAGGATGGAACGCCCGCGGGAGCAAAGATTAAAAATCTTGAAAGAATACTAAAAAGTCGAAATCGCGCGAAGGCTGGAGGAAGCAGGGGCACATCAAAGAAGGGTAGAAAAAAATCTGGGTATGGCTGCAGAGAACTAACTGTCGAAAGGGAACAAACATTAGGTCGATAGAAAAAAATCGGAGGGGTGGCACCTTTAGAAAAATCGTAAAGAAAAAGCCTGACCATTAAACGGGAAGGGAAACAGATTGGCGGAAAAGCCCTTTGGGGGGAAAACTCTGGGAGGAAAAGCCGGAGAAGCAAAAAACGTCGGCGTGCGGTTCAGTGAACATATGCTATCATCTTGAAATAGGGAGATCATAAAAATGTTACTAAGCCCATTTGGCGGGCAAGACGCGCAAATGTAACTACAATGGCGAAGTTACTGGAAAAATGTATCAAAGAAAAGGTAAAATCAAGAATCCGGGAAAAGAGGAAAAGGAGGGATGCATGTGGGAAAAAAGCTAGGGTGAGGGGGGGCGATAACAGACCGGAGGAGTCTTTGAGAAAAAATTACCCTCAGGGTGACCGGTAATAAGGCTGATGAACTTTGAATCGAAAGGTAGGGGACGGTGGAGAGTCTACGAGGAGGGAGAAACCGAACGTACATTAGTCAGGCTTGGTGTAGCCACCGATCCGGATAACTCGCCGGGAGCGGACACCTTTGGGAGAAACAAACAGGTAATAAAAAGAAATCCACAACTTAGAGACTGATAGGGTCGTACGCATCATTGAAAAAAAAAATAAAAATGAAAGGTACAGTCAAACGAGAGAAACCAATACGGGGGACTTCCTGAAGCTACCAAACTATGTGCGGCGAAAAGGTGAAGCGGTGACTGTCAACAAGCGGCAGGTCCGACTTCCAGGGAAAAACGCGACACAACAGAGGTAGGGGGGAAGGACCGGGGTAAGGTCCCAGGTGAAACGCGGACCCTTCCTGAATTTGTGGAAAAGACCATGGGATTCGAGGGGGGGCGAGGAAGAACCAAAGATTTAGGGGAGGGAGCAGTCAGCTTAAGCGTAAAGCCCATGACTTACGGATACTGCGGGGGCTGCAATCTCCGGGGATGTTGTTTGGGGGGGGGGGGAAATACCGGAGGATAAATAGAGTTGATCTGAAAGTCATACACGAATCTCCAACCGGAAATCGGCTAAAAAGGATGGCAGGAGTAGGGGGGAGACTTCATGCCTTTGCTTAATTTGAAGATATGAATGCAAAAGGTTACGATTCGCTGGCTCCAGTACTCTAAGAGTGGGGACGTTGCAAACTGTAATATCTGGTAGTTTGAGAGTGGGGAGCAGTAGAATCAAACGTCGTGCTAAAGATTGATGACGGGATGGTGTACCAAGAAGATCAACTCGGGGCACCTAAAAAACCGGGAAGAGAAAAAGACGCGACGGAGGTGGGCCTAAAAACCTCATGGCCCCAAACAGAGACATCTCACGGGACGCCAAAAGTGGGGATCTTGCTTTCTGGGATAGGGGAGAGGGGAAAACCTCCAGGGGGAATCCGAAAGATTGGTTTGAAAGACATAACCCGGGCGAAAGAGAAGGGAGAATAAACAACGGGGGGAGGACAAAACGGGAGGATACGACATATCATACCCTAATACGACAGATAGTACTGTCGCCGATCGGGGGGCCATACTACGAAATTCAAATTCCGTAGCATATTCAACAACACAAGGAAAAAGACAAGTCAATCAAAGCCGCGGGCACTGTCTACACGGGAACAAAGGGTTTCAGCAGCGCTTAGGGAAAAGGGATGCACGAACGCCGTTTAAGCGCCAAATTGTTAAAAGAGCCGCTGAGAAGGAAGAGGTCCTTGCACGGAAAAAGGAGGTCAAAAAAAAAACCCGGGGGGGGCTACGCTGTTGTGGATCTTTCACTTGACGAAAGGGGTTGAAAACGGCCAAAGGGATCGAAGGGAAGTTGGGGCTGGGAAGGATAAGTGGGGGGTTAAAGGGAATGCGCCCACACCTACTACTGAAAACCGCCCTGAGGC
>Ga0179591_1329401_pt1 | contig 16125 bp, 27 predicted proteins | sample CZOMad2_1_08_16f_FD_182891 | JGI IMG/M metagenome (GOLD analysis project Ga0179591, IMG submission 182891) | Vadose zone soil fungal communities from Angelo Coast Range Reserve, California, USA - CZOMad2_1_08_16fungal (PacBio error correction) | ecosystem: Environmental > Terrestrial > Soil >...
GGCTAGGGGAAGCGGGTCTGTGAAATAGGGGGGGGTGTGGTGGGTCGCGGTTGTAAGGAAAACGCACCAAAACTAACAAAATAAAAAAGTCCAAGGGGGGGATGGGCTGGTGGGGAAACTGGTCGGGGACAGACGAAGCAACGACGTTGTTGGCGGTTGTGGCGGGGGTGGTGCCGTGAAAATCAGCGGCACCCCCCACTTGTGTCGAAAACGGCCAACCGTTGTTGCACACCAATTTTCTGCCCCGCCTTTGGAGTGTTGTTTGTTTCGAGAGACGCTGGGACGAAAATGGGAAAAAAAGAAACCCAGAAGAGGAACATAGGAATGGCAACAAAAAAAAAAACCACAAGGAAGACAGGCAAAAAAACAACCACCAAGAAATTGAGTCGTCTCAGGGTAGGTGCAGCACTTAGTGGACGGGGGGGGACGTGCCTGGCGGTAAGGACGACAAATTATAATCGAAGCAAGGGCGGGGAAAAACCAATGGACGAAATCAGGGGGAGGGGAAAAAGTAGGCCACCAGCATATGGGGGGTGCAAAGGGACAGGGCACCGAGTGTTGTGATGGCAGGGGCCAAAAGAAAGTAAATTGTGGTGAGGTAGGAGGGTCGCAGTTGACTGGGGACAGGTGCTGGCTTGTTATTGGGAAGATCGGTGACGGAACGAGCCTACCATCGGGGGAAGGAGCTGATCGGAATCAAAAGTACGCTCACCCTCGCCAACATGAATGCCAGCTGGGAAACGGTAAATTAAATACCGTGAGTGGAAAACTCGATCACCTGGCGGCGCCATGACGATAAACGGGGAGCCCCGACCCCTTTTGGGGGGGGGTATGAAAAAGGTGCGTAAGACCTTGGAGGTGAGGGGTAGAAAAGTTCAGGCCCACCAGGACAATGGCCGACTGGCCCTTGTGCCAGATGTGCAAGGTCAGATTGCACTTTGGGGGCAAGAGCCAAGAACGGAAGGTTCGAAAAACGGCTCATAAATAAGTCAACAAAAAAAAAAAAAAAAAGAGTCCGCCTCTGGGAATGACCCCCCAAAAAAAACCTACTGCGTCGAAGCGTGGGGGGGGGGTCGCAACGAACGAACCATACGCGAGTCCCACTTGAATCAATGGCCGCAGACGACGCCACAAAAAAACCACGTCGACAGACGCAAACAAAGGTCGGGGCGAAGTTAAAGAGAGGGGGACCGAGAAAACATGTGGCGGGCAGAAGAAATCAAAGCTATGCGGGGTGGGGGGGGGAGAGTTGCCAAAGACGCCCGCGCTTTTGAGGCAGTGGTTTGTGAAGGGTGGCGGAAAGGCCATCGTCGTCAAAGAACTCATCTGAAAGTTGGGGTCAACATACCTGGGGTTGGTTTTTCCGTTTCATTGTGGGTGGAGAACAAACCCCGCCCGAATGCGGCCGAAAGGTCTGAAAAACCGAATGCGAACCCAGGCGTGCACTGTACCAAAAAAGGGTCCGGAAAAAGGGAGGGGTCAAGCGCAGGAAACAAGGGGGATTTGCAGTGAACTAAAAGAAAATGGGGGGGGGGAAGGAAAATTTGACTTCAATCACTGGCCCTTTGAATTCGACCCACCAGGTAAAAAGAGGGGAAGGCGGTAAAAAGCACCACAAAAAAGGGTGGAGAATGAAACAAGGCTCCACGGTACATGGGAGGGGCCAAGAGGGGGAGGGTAAGGGCCACTCAAAGGGGGGGGTTTTACGGGGGGGACCAAAGAACCCGGAAGGCCATCCAAAGGGGGGGGTTTGGTTGTGGGAGACAAGAAACAAAAAACAAGACGGGGGTCAATGGGTGAAAGGAAAAGGCACCGCCGAACAATCCTAATAAGACTTTATGATCGTCATTCCGTGGACAGGGGATCCAGGTCCACACAAAAGCTCGCTTGGCCCCGGAGGGGGCACCTCGTCCACTAGAGTGGGGAGAAGGACCTAACTGGGCGCTCGTCAGACAAACTCAAAATCACAGTTCTGCCGACAGAGGTCCTAGGACCTCTGAAAAGAATGTAGGGGAAACAAGGGCCCGCGCGTCTGGATTTGCAGCCGAATCTCAAGAACCTGGGCAGCCGGGGACCGAGGAATAAAAAAATCTCACCTCTGACCCGAAAAGCAATCATTAGTCGTAAGGGGACCACGAACGTGTAGCACCGACCTGGCCAATTCGGGAAAAAAAAATGAAAGAGGGGGGGGGTGGGGATTCTCTAAAAAAAACCTCCAAAAGAATAGTGGTGCGCAAAAATTGATGAACTGGGCGGGAAGAAGATAATGGGGGGGGGGGGTGGAAGAAACAGAAAACCGGACCAGGAAGGTAACGGTGGAAAAATGGGGGACAAGCGTGGAGCCGATTTGAGGGTTGGGGGTCGAGGCCACGACAGGTTCAGATGTTAGCGTAAGCTGGCAAACGAAAAAACACACGACCACAGGAACCACAAGAACCCAACGGCCTTCGCCAATCCCAAGCCCCCTGATGTAATAGAAGTTGGGGGGTCGTGCCTTGGGTGGGCTGGAGCCACCCGAAAAAACGGGAAGCCGGTATAGAATCACCGGCTAGGCCGCTCGGTCCGTGAAGGTTTTTGGCTTCAAACAGCACATAAAAGAGATGGGGAGTTTGAGGGACGAGCAAAAGAAGAGAAAAGAAGACATGGGTAAGTTGGGGCACCAACAAGGCGGGAAAGGAGGGGGGGGAAAGGGGATCATAAGAGAGGCAAAAGGGGTTTGACGTAGTTCTGAAAGTGCGGGGGGGGAACTCGGAAACCGGTGCAACGAGCGGTAAAGGGGGCATGATCATTCAAAGAACGGGGGTGCAATGCGGGGGCACTGGACTATACGGGGGGGGGGGGGGGAAAGTTGCTAAGAGGCAAGTTGCAAAACAATCATCAAAAAAAAAAAAAAACAAAAAAAGTTGGTTGGTCCCCCCGGGGAGAAACAACAAACCACCCAGAATCAAGTCGGAATTTGTGGGGGGCCCAATCGGGGGAAGCAAGCGATCGGGTGAAACCAAAAACGACCGAAAATACAGGGAAGAAGCGGAGGGAAAGCAAAAGAAGTGCTAAGTGAAAAAGAAAGGGCCCCGTGTCCAGAAAAAAGAAAGGAAAAAGGGGAAAGGCACAAAAAAAAACATGGGACAAAAGGAGCGGTGAAACCCAAGACACGGGAAAAAAGTACCGATACGGTACAACAGGAACAACAGGGTTACAGATCGTGTTGAGAATGCAAAGGCAAGAGGGGAGAAGGGGGGTGCGGGGAGTCCCCCACAAACAGTGAGGAAAAGGGGGGGTTGAGCTCTGGACCGGGGGTTCAGGGAAAAACCAAAGGGGAGAAAACAGGGAAAGCAAGTGCCGGGAGTTAACTGGGGGGGGGACAGGCAGGGACTTTTTGAGTGATGAGGGCTGGACAGAGGGAGGGTTGCGAAGAAACGTTAACACGTCTTACTGAAAAAGGAGGAAGTACAAAGTGGGGGCGGGACTGATAAACATCGTTTCCAACTGGTCAAGGAGGAGAAAAGAAAAAACCACAAACGAGGTGGAGGGGAAAATATATTGCCTGGAACAGCAGAAGGCAAAAACAGAAACTTTAGTGGAAGAAATAAAAAAAAAAAAAAAAAAGTGGGAAAAAAGGCAAAAAGAATGGATTGGGAGGGAAAGAAAACAAAGTACACGGGAAAACTGGGGTGGAGACAAGGGTGAAACCCCCACGGGGAAGGATACAAGGGAAGAACAAAAGGGGGAGAAAACAAACAAACGAACCCGAAGCAGCGAAACCGAGAAAACTAAAAAGAGGGTACGTAAACACGGATGCAAACGGTGGGGGGGGGGTGGGGGCACAACCAAAAACAAGGTGTACAAAAAAAAAAGTCAGGGACCGAGTGGCCGAAGTGGCCAGAGGGGGCGGAAGAGGAAAAGGAAGCAGCTGAACCTCCAAAAGAAAAAGAGATCTAAATTTCCCCTCCAAGATTTAAGCCGAAAGGGGGGAAAAAAGAGCCGGGGCAGGGGTTGCTGACCCCTGGGAAATTGGGAGGGAGGGACTCGCAATTGGAATCAAAACCGCGATAAAAAGTCAAAACCAAGAGAAACAAAAAAGGCAGACCAGAAAGTATAGTGGGGGGAAACATACACGAGGGATACAAAAGAAGACGGGGGGGGTAAAAGAAACAAGGGAAAAAAAAAAGGAAACTTTAGTGCGGAGAAAAAGTTGGCAACAAAAAAAGGTCTATGGGGTTGTGGCACAATACAATGGTAAAAAGCGGGCGTGGGGGGGCCGGGGGAGGCGATCGACGAGAGGTCTGGAAAAAAAAGTGCTCAAACACAAAAAAACGGCAACGTTTGGGGCAACGCGGAGAAGTTGAGAAAAAGGTCTAAGACGGTTGGAAAGCATGGAAATAAAGGAAGGGGAGGAATTCCGTAATTCACGCTGGGAGAAAAAAAATGGGAAATGGGGACATTGCTGGGGGGTCTACCACAGGGGTGACAAAAAGAAGGGAGGAAGGGGGGGTCAAAAAAAAAACGGTTAAGACAGTAGTCGGCCCCAGGCAAGGGTTGAACAAAGTAAAGAAAAAATAGAAAAGCACCAGCAATTCGACGACGTACGGATGAAAAGGGTGTGTCAACATTCAACCAGCGGAGAAAACGGGGAAAAAAAAAAGGGAAAAAAAGAGCAAATGAGTTTCGGGGCAGCGAGGGGAGGGGGGAGACCTCAAGGGGGAAGTGCGGGGGGGAAGTACAGTATAAGAGTGGGAAAGAGGGGCACCCCAAAATCAAACCGAACAGAAAATCGGCAGAAGCCCGGAGTCAGAACCGTCAAACGAACCTCAGTCAGGGAAAGGGAGGCCTGAGGGGGGCAAAACTAACAAACGATGACAAAAAAAAAGAAAAACTCGGTAAAGGGGCGGGAAAGCAATAGAGGAGGAAAGCACAATAAATGGATGGGAAGGGGTGGGGACGAACCAGAAAGTGCTTTGGGACACAAAGCGGTGAGGGGAAAATGGGGGGTGTTGTTAAAACAAAAAAAAAAGCAATTGGACGCGCACATGAAAAGGAAGAAAAAAGGGTGGCAACATAAAAAAAGTTAAAACGCAAGGAAATGGAGATAAAGGTACAAAAAGGGTTGCGCGGGGAAACCGCAGACCGAATAAAAGGGGAAAGGCAAAAAAAGCAGCGGAAAAAAAACGGGTAAATTAAAAAAAAAAAGCAGGAGGGTGACATACGGCAGACCTTCAAAAGTGCACGTGGAGGGGGTTCAAAAAAAGGGGGGACAACTCGTCCCGAATCACCTAAAACAAGGGGGACCAGGGGGGCACCAAGAGGGAGGGAGATGTCCAAACGTTGGTAGTGGGAGAGAAAAAGAACGAAGGAATTGTCCAAGAAAGAGGGAAAAACAAACCACCCTGGAAACAACAAAAAGGGGGGGGAACTTCGGGGCGTCTGGAACAAAAGCAAAAAAAAACGAACGTATGTCTCGGGCCGAGAAAAATGTCCAAACGAAATAAATAGTTGCAAAAAAAAAAAAAAAACTCTACGTGTTGGGGGGGATATAAAAAAAGCCTGGCCAAACTGGCAGGGGAGCAAGATAAAAAAGATGAGGCTAGGGGCGACAACAAAAAAATATCACTAGGAAGAGGTGGGTTGAAGAGCGGACAAGGTCATGGAAAATAGCTAGAAAGCCAAAACGGGGGGGTGGGGGAAAAAAACTTGAGAAACTTGTGATGGCAAAGGGGACATCAATCACGGAAAGGGGAAAAAAGCATGAGCAAGGACAAGGGATACATGGTCGCCGGACGATGTCTAACCAAATGCAGACGTAGTTAAACTTCGGCAAAAACAAAGGGGGCGCCGAAAAACGGAAGCGATAATGCGAAGTCAAGGAAATCGAAAGGGAGCGAAGGGTTGGAAAATAACGGGGGAACCTTGATGACATCAAAACTTTTTGTGGGGGGAGCGGGTACTAGGTATTGGAAAAAGAAGAAAAAGGGACAAAAACGAACCGAATGGTCCGGTGGAAAAAAAGGTCGAAATCGGACTGAAAAGTTCCGGGAATGCACAAGGGGAAACAGATCAAACCAGTTGGATCGGTGCCAAAGACACAAAACAAAGAAGAACAAAGGAGGGAAAGGAGGAAGGGAGGGAGAAGGGTAGAATCTGGCATGCGGTATAGGGGGGAGGGACAGGGTGGGGGAATAGGGAGAATGGAAGGGGGGAGTAATGAAGGAAGGGGGGGGAGAGACGGAAGGGGGAAAAGATCTGGGGGGAGGGAAAGGGGGGAGTAATAAAAAGAGATGGAGAGGGGGCCAAGTGATAAGAGATGGGGGGAGTGGACAAGGGAGAAAAGGGGTAGGAAGGGTTGGGTGGTGGGGGGAGTGTAGAAGCGGGGGGGGGGTGAGGTGTAGAGTGGGTGGGATAAGAGGGGGAGGGGTAAGAGGAAGGGGGGTTGGCGGGAGGGAGAGGTTGGGGAGGGAGGCGGGGGGGGGGGGGTGCAAGGGTCGAAGCGAATGGGAAGTGGAGGGTGGAGGGAAGAGGGAGGAGGGGAAGGAGATCGGTGCGGGGGCGGGAGCGGGCGGGGTGGGAGGGGAATGGGGAGGGCTTAAGGGTAGGGGGAGGGGGGGGAGCTCCACTCACTCGACTTTGGGGGGGCAAAAATGTCCGCCAAAAAAACAAAAAAAACGTCTGGAACTGGGGAACGTCCGATCGCGGGGGGGGGGATAATTCCCAGGGGACACAAGGAAAGGTAAGTCAGCCAAACGGCCAGTCCTAGCTGACCCATGAACGCAATGTGACAAATCAAAAGGGGGGGGGACTAAAAAGCGAAAAGTAAAGGGGAAAAAAACACAAATCCAACTTCTGCACGGGAAGAAGGTGGGAACAGCAAGTATATGAGGTCTTGGTGAGTAGCCACCACCGTGAATAGAATGACACTACGCTCTCTGAGCATAGTCCTGACCAATTAGGTCGTGTCGAAAGCTCAAGCGTTACTATGGTTACCGGGGGGGTGGGGGGGGCCAAAGACGCCCTCCGAAACCTCCAGGGGGAAGGTAGTTGGGATGGGTAGACACATCGATAGACTGGGGGGTGACGCACGCAAGAGGGCAAGGAGCCAGTGGAAGCAATAGGTGTGTTCGCAACAGTAAAGATCAGGAAAGTAAGAAAAAGGAAAAAAAGGGTAAAAAGAGAAACAGGGTCCGATCTCACTGGAAGAAAGGGTCGACGAATGAAAAGAACAATCCGCGAGGCAGGTTATCTTGGGGGGAAAAAAGAAAAAGAGGGTTTTGAGGGAATGGTAAAAAAATGCCCTTCGAATGCCTGGGACCAGGGGGAACATTAAAAGAAGAATGAACACTGGGAAAAGGAGGGATGAGGGGGGCGGAAATAAAAGGAATGACTGTAGAGCAGCTTGTCGAAACAGCGAACTCAAAAAGAAAGACTGGAACACGGGGACAACGCGCTGCACCAAAAAGGTCTAGACAGAGGGAGACGAAAAGATCAGGGGAACCCTGCGATGCGATGGGCCCAATAAAAGGGAAAAAAAAAGTGAAAATTCTACACCTACGGCCTTAAAAATGATTGACAAGTAAAAAAGGGTGGCAAAAAAAAGGAAAACAAGGCTCCCTCGGCGAGAAAGGGTGGTACGGAAAAAGGGGGCAAAAAAGGCCATCTTCTGAAGCCCTGATAAGTTATTTGTGGGAGGAAAACTCAACAAAAAAAAACAGAAGAGGAGAATTATAGAGAAAAAAAAGGACAAGGAAAGGTTGGGGACAATGGCTTAGAAAAGGGGGTGGGGGTGTTAAAAAGGGTTGGTTGTTTGCAAGTCAACTCCGAGAAGAAAAGGTAAGGGAGGCGCCAATGCGTTTGGTAAAAAGATTAAAAGAAAAAAAACTGGAAATAAATGGACTTAGGGGCGTCGAAAAGGGGGAAAAAATTGATGGTACAAGACGAAGTGAAACCCCACAGCACTGGGTGGTGACAAAACTGTCGGCGGAAAGGGGAGATGGACATGATCTATAAACGGCTCGACGAGGGGGGGGCAGAACCTCGTGTAGACCGTGGGGACGGGGGGAGTTTCAAAGAAACCCCCACAAACAAAAGAAGGGGATGACGATGTCACACTTGTCAGGACTTGTGGGGGGTTTGGGGGGGGTGTGGGGTTTGGTTTGGGGTTGAAAAAAAAAGTCGAAATCCGGTGAAAAAATCGAAACCATTAGTCAAATTTGGTTTTTTTTCCACCAGAGGACTGTAGTGGCCCCAGAAGAGTAATGGGGGGGGGCAGGTAACAGGAAATTTCACCGTCAAACTCCCAGTTTAACAGGAACTGATTCCGGCCCCATGGTGCATTCAGGAAAAACTGCCATGGCTCAAAGATGAATCAAAAAACCTGGGTCCTAGTTGGGACTGGCATGGGAACACGACTGGAAGCGTTGCCCGAAACGGGGGTCGATAAAAGGTTCAAAAAAACAGGGGAGGGGGGGGGGGGGGGGGGGGGGGGGGGGGGGGGGGGGGGGGGGGGGGGGGGGGGGGGGGGGGGGGGGGGGGGGGGGGGGGGGGGGGAGGGGGGGGGGGGGGGGGGGGGGGGGGGGGGGGGGGGGGGGACGGGGGGGGGGGGGAACGGGTGGGGGGGGGGGGGGGGGGGGGGGGGGGGGGGGGGGGGGGAAGGGGGGGGGGGGGGGGGGGGGGGGGGGGGGAAAAAGGAGGGAAGGGCAGACTGCGAGGGGTGGGGGAAGGAATAGTCGCGGACTAGATGCGGGGATTTGACTTGTGGAAGTGATCGGTTGGGGGAGCCGGAATGGAAGCGCGGGGGTGTATTGTTATAGGAGTGGGGGAGGGGGGGAAGGGTTGTTGGATAACACGTGGGCCGGGGGAACGAAAGCTGATAGCCGGTGGGGTGTAAAGAGTACTGGCGGGAGGGGGGAGGGGCCGGAAAACAATGGTAGGCGGAGTTCCGCCCTCTTTCGCCACGTGCAAACAAATCCAAAACCATCGAGTTGGCAACAATAAATCACAGGACACAAGACGTATGTGTCAACCAACACATCACAAAAACTTGTAAAGTCTTCTGGCCCCACGACGCAAGACGAATAGGGAGTGTCATCGGAGGGTGAGGACAAAATACCGTACAAATACACACCAATCTATAACACGATTGAGCGGAGAGGGAAACCTACTTCACCCTTGTGGTTCATTCTCCCAAAAGGCTAAAGCATCTGGGGGGCTAAAAGAATGATCTGCGGTCCGCAACGTGGGGTCCCAAACCCAAATCTCATTACCGTCCGCAGACGGCCGGGTTCCAAAAGGGGCGCCTTCTCTCTGTAACGAACTGTTGGGGGGATGGTGACAGGGGGCCCCCATGATTTGGGAAAAAAATACCATAACGTCCCTCTTGGCGGGCCCCACCTGTGTGATTGGTGAGTCGTTGATGACACGAGGTAACGTAGCATTGTTTTTTAAATTTAATGTTAAGGCCGTTGAGATGTTTATTTTGTTTTACCGCTGGGAAGCGAAAGGGGGGTGGGCAACTAAGAGGCATCGACGGCCAAAACCCTTTCTTCGGCAAAATTAAAAATGGGATATCCTGCCGAGAACCGGAACAAACGGAAACGAAAAGTAAGGGAGGGGAAAGAGGGGGGGAAAAGATGCAAAACCCCAAAAAGGGGTGAAGTGTGGGGGGGTTGGGCGGCGACGAGTTTCCGTGGACACAAAGGAGAAAAGTTTTGTAAAGGGGGTGAAAAATGGCCCGTGTTGGGCCGCGAGAAGAAAAAAGAAAATCGTCGCCAAAAAATCAAAAAGAAAAAAGCTGGATATAAAATTGATCCGATCCACAAGGGGAAAGGAGCAAAAAGACGAACGGTCAAAACCATGATAAAAAAAAAAAGGACTATGGGGGACGACGGGGCGGAGGGGAATCCCAGGTAAAAAACCTAGATCTTCAGTACAAAAAACGGCCAGGCGGTCGAACGTCCCTGGTTGGGGGTAATCAGATAGCTGCAAGGGGCTGGTCAAAAATGTCCGAAACGATAAAAGCACGCTTTGGAAAACCTTATTAGGCACCTAAAGGTATTTCCAGGTGTCAGAAGTGGGGCGAAACAGGGGGCCATACAAAACTCCACGCTGGCCCGGGAAAAAAAACATAGAATGGCGTCGGGAGATATGGACAAGTAAGTCGCTGGAAGTCAGTAAAACCTTAGGAAAACAAAAGGCGTATGTCGAAATAAGAAAAACCACTCAAGGATTGTCAAAAAGGGTTAAACTGGCACGACGAAAAAGGGACAAAAAAAGACAAAAAACAGGAGAAGCAAAAAGTAGCCCGCTGGACCAACTTGTGCACACTCGTCAAGAATGCAAAGCTGTCTAGCAAGAAATAAACCTGAAAATGGTGTTGAAGCGTTGCAAGACGCTCAATACCGCACCTGGTTGAAAAAAAACAGGGTTTGGGATGGGCAGAAAAGAACCTCCGGCAACGTGAGTCATAAAAAAAGTGTCACAAGGAAGGGGTCATTTGAAAAAACCCAAACGCCCCTAAACAAAAAAAGAGAATCGACAAAAAGGTCGAAAATTTGAGCCGTGCCAAATTTTAAAATGAAAGCACAGGGCCAAAGGGGCCCGCAGCATAGGGGATGGGGTTGTAAAGGGGGTGAAGAAATCAATTGTGCAGAAGGGATTTAAAGGGAAACCGCATGGTCCTAACGGGGGAGAATGGAAGGAGGAATTTGTGGTAACGATAACTACCCCCCGGGCACAGGCCCTTGGGAAAAAAGGAGGGCAAGCAACTCCAAATGATTGTGAGGGGAGACTAAAAAAAAATGTTTCGAGGAAGGGCCAAAGAACCGTGGTTAAGGAAAAGCTGGGGGGAGAAAACAAAGGTATCAAAATAAAATAACCAGCAAAAAAGGGGAGGGGAGCAACAAAAAAAAACCAATGCAATCCCAAGTTCCAGCACGCGGCGACAAGCGCGAGGGGGGGGGAATCCAGAAGGACCGAGGGACGGGGCAGCATGATGAGCGCGAAGCAGGGGTCAGACAAAAAGCGGGCACTCGTCCACAACCGAGGGGGAAGGGGGGGCAAGAGAAAAAGAATATAAAGCATTTGACGGGTTCTTCATCTGGTTTCAGGGTTCAAGTTAGTCCATTCTTGGTGTGACAGCTTCCGAACTCTCAATGGCAACGCCAACGAATGAAAAGGGGAAGAAAACTCGCCTAGCGACAACAAAAGCGCAGGCGTCTCCAAACACGTCGGGTGGGTGGATTTTACAAGTGGACCAATTCCGCACCGGGGGCCCTTTGAAAATGCAGTACCATTTAACCGGATAAGTTCGAAGCTGAAAACGCCAAGACTCAAAAGAGAGCATGAATCTCAAAAGGGGTGTGGGCCTACCCACATTGCGAAATGAGGCGGTATTTTGTGAGGGACATACGAGGGGGGAACGCAAAAAAAAAGAGTTGTCCCCCCTTGGGAAAAATAGTAAAAAAAAACGGGCACGGTGTAGTTTTCTAAATTAGCCCCAGGTCCCCCGATTCTACGGACAGAGAAAAACAACCACGCGCTCCATCGAAGAAATCTTAGGGCCCCGAGGGGAAACGAAAAAAAAAAAAAGAAGCTGGGAAAAGAGGGGTGGCGGAACGCAGATCGCGTGGGGCTAAAAGCAAGTCAAAAAATTGAGCCTGGACAATAAAAAAATGGGGAAAAAAATATAGAATGAGGGATCCAAGACTGACACCGTTTGCGGGAAAAGTGGGAGCCGGAGAAAAACGGAATAGCGGCTTCTCAAACTATTCAAAGGTGGGGGAATACCTGTTCTGTCGCCAAGCTCACCGGCGAAGACTGCTGAAACGTTTCGGCAGGGGAGGGGGGGGGGAAATTCGGAGGGGGCCAAGCATTGCAAGACGCCCATCACGAATCCATCATTGGGGGGCAAGGGCCAACAAAAACAACCGCAGAGTCCGTGAGCAGGGGGGTGGGGGGGGCAATTACTTCTCAAGCGACAAATTTGTCAACATAGAAAGGATGCATGCCGCACTGGTAGGGACAAAAGGAGACTATGACAAGGGGACAGATTAGAAAAATCGACCCAATAACGGACAAACGCGCACTAATATAAGGTGTCGGGAAAAAAGAGACGGGGTTCCACCCTCCCCAACCGCGTCGCCCGCTTTGGGGTGGCCATCAGGGGGAAAAACACGTGGGTAAACTCTTTTAAAAAGAAGGGGGTAGGCAAAAAAAATGGCCAGTAAATCTTTATTTTTGCCAAGTTTTTTCTTGGTGAATCTGAGGAAAAAAAATGGTTAGTCTTTTGGTTGAGACCAAAACCGGGGTTATGCTGGGAAAGAAAAAAAGTGGGGGGAAAAAACTAAACCAGGTCCATGACAGTGAGTAAAGGTCTGGACCCTTCGGTGGGAAAAGGCCGCGGACAAACAAAATCGAAGGTGCGAAAAATAAAAAGTTTGGGACGTCAAATCTTGAAACACGCTCCAATTGTGAAAATGCAGGGGCAAGGGGATGGAAGAGGGGGAAACGGGCTACATCTCCCTGCCGCCCACAAAAAAGGGAAGTAGGAAAAAGCCGGGAAACGATGGCACCAGGCCAAAACAAAAAAAACAGATGGGGCTCGGGGGGGGAAGTCTAGACCTCATGGAGGGGTATCTAAGAGACCCAACAAAAAAGTTTAATCACGGGAATGTGGGGGGAACAGGGGGACCTGACAAAAACCACGGTCACAACGTCCAACAAGGTGGACTACAAGGGGTGGCGGAAGGCAACGCAAAAAGGGACTGCCTTAACCACGAAAAAAACGCTCGACCAGCGTTGGGGTACTCCCGGATGAAAAACACCGTGTGGGGAAGTGGGTGACCTTAGGGGGGTGAAAACAACACAAGGACCTAATTCGGCGCGTGGCCCGGGGGTCGTGGGACTCTGATAAAGGTAATTCAGCAGCCTTGTGTAAAAGAAAGAAGACGGGGCAAAAGTGAGGCGCAAAAAGGGTTGTCAAAAACCGCATCGCTTGAGCAAGGATAAACCAACCGAAAAAAAAAGTTCGGGGGAAAAAACATGTCTCCCCTGAAAACATATGAGGAAAGGGGGAGGCGTCAAGGCTTGATCACATCCGTTCTCGAAGGAAGTCAGTATCCAAATGAACGCACTGGGAATACAGGGGAAAAAGAAACCAGGGCCAGCCCGTGCTCCAGGATTACTGGAAAAGCCAAACTGTGAACCAATTTCTGGAGGCTAAAAGGTCATGGAATTTTTTAAAAACTCGACCATTTTCGGAAATAAAGCACGCAGGCTGCGAAGAAAAGAATCATTCTGGCAGGTGCAAAAAAAAAAAAAAAAGCACCAAAAAGGAGGAAAGGGTGGTTGGGTCAAGGGTGAAAATGGACGTCGGGAAGGAGGCAAGTGAAACTTTGGGACGGGCTAACTCAAAAAATAAAAATGCACTAACTGGGAAGGTAGTAAATGCACGCGTTGGGTGGCAAAAAAAAAACATGGCAAACAAAAACTGCGGTGAATGCATCCGTCCAAAGTTCCCGAAGAAAGGCGAAACTGTCCCTGCGCCCGGGGAAGAAAAACCCGAGCGGGATCCACCTAAGACCCTAAGTGTTGTGGGGCTATAAAAAGAATCCAAAATGCGAAACGGGGGGTACGGGTTGTGAGAGCGGAACGTGAAATACCAGAAAAAAAGAGCCAAAAATTGAACTGGTTTCGGTAAGCTAAAGGCAAAACAAGAAGGCGTCGGGAGGGCTTAAAAATGCTAAGACTTGTCACCCCACAGAATCACACGGCAGAAAAATTGAAGGAATCAGTATTCAGGGGCAACGTAGGCCTTCGAACCGGAAGTCGCGAGGGGGTGGGAGAGGAGTGGAGAGGAGAAAAAGTCTCTGCAGGACCTCCAGGACATCAAGGAACACCCACGCGACCGGTAATAACAAATCCGGTAAAAAGGAAGGGGGGGAGTGAAAACCCGGGTCGGGGATCAAACCAGCCGGGCTTTGAAAACAAAAAAGCATTAATAGGGTTAACGGTCTTTGGCAAAAGACCAAACAAAATTTTGGTTTTACTAGCCAGCCCAGAAAAACTGGGTTGACCCATGACCGGAACCAGGGGGAGATAGGGGGGAAAAAAACGTGGGAAAAAAAAAAAATCCAAAAGAAAGCAAATCCTCGCACCACAGTGGGAGCACGAAAATCGAGGAACGCAGGAAAGGGACAAAAACTGGCCTCTGGTTACAGTGCAAGCGGGGGAAAGACACGACCGTGTGCCAACTCCTCTACAAGCGCAAAAAAACTCGCCCAATGACACTTAGGAAAAAGGGGAAGTAAAAGACTTGGGAAAAAGTCACGCAAGAGGGACTTCGCAATGGGTAAAACCACCCCTGCTCAGAAGCGGGAGCTCGGCCCTAGGTTCTTGGGGCAGCGATTTGCATTGGATAGGTAGTTTAGAAAACTCTCCCCCGTCCCGCCCTTGATTGCGGGAGGGGAAACCTAACAGTAGAAAAAACCAAAGCTAACACGGGCCGAAGTTGCAGGCGAGTGTTGGTTCGAAAAGATCGGGCGAATGCGGTAGGGGAAAGGAGACAATAGAAAAAGGAGGCTACGTAGGGAAGGACACCCAAAAGATACAAGCAAGGGGTTGTTTATTGGAAACTAGCGGAAAAAAAACTTTGTGGGCAAGGAAAAGAGATAGATACTTGGGGGGGGGAAAGTGAGAATGCAGGGTTGGATTCCGTGGGAGACCAAAATGAAAATCGCGACACATTTGCAGGAGGGTCGCCGAAGATTGATCAAAAATAAATGGGAAAAGTCGTCATATTAAGTAAGTTTTCAGACCAAAGGGCGGAGGCCGCAATGCGAAAAAGAGAGACGAAGAGGAGGGGATAAAAAAGGACGGCAGGAACGAGAGAATCAAAATTTTGGGTTGAAACGTGGGAAGGATTGGATGCAAAGCTACATTAAGGAACGAGGCAATGGAGCGTCGAAAGAGACGTCAACTGGAAGGGCCCACACAGGGACCATCAAAAAAAAAAAGGGGAATTGGAAAAAGACTGCCGAACTCCTAGAACAATCACGGGCTGGTATGTCAGAATTTAACCGGACTACTGGGACACCTGAACAAGGGCAAAGCTAGTGAAAAAGGCGTACGGCAGTAAAAAGAGAACGGGGGCTTTCGGACTCAAAAAAAGCAAAAAAAATCTAGGAAAAAAACTCTAATCCATTTTCCAACAGGCAAATTGCCTCACGGTGGGCGGTTAAGTTTTGAAAAACGATGCAAACTAAAACCCCGCACACCACTCTTCTAGCCATAAAAAACCGGGACAAACAAAGTGCACAGGCTGGTGGTTCTCAAACACGCCGGGGGCGATTAACAAACTAGCACCAGGCGAAAAAAAAGAACTGGGTCTACAAAACGAGACAAAACCATCGTGAGTTGTTGAGGTGGGGGAAACGTCAAGCCGAGAAGAGGGAGGGAAGGGTTGGATGTTGACACTCGAGCGGCGGGAGTCGTGAGTGCAACCCAAACGTGCACATGAGAGGGGGGAAAAATTCAAAGTTTCGCCGAAAACTCCGAGGCGAAAAAGCAAGTTCACACTCCGCCCAACAAGCAGAAAGTTATACGCGGAGCTCCAACCTGGGGGCTCCCTGCCCCCCCAGCGGAAGGGAACCACGTGGGTTGAAAAAAAAAAAAAAAAATGGAAGGGAAATGTCGAGTGTCAACCTGGGGGACAAAGAAAAACCGGCGAAAAAAGGTGGCCACTACAGTTCGCGGCGGAGCGACTTGAAGGCAATGTAAGCGAAAAGAAAAAAGTCAATGAAGAGGGTAGCGAATGGAAGGTTGGACGCAGGCGAAAAAACTCACCCGGTAGGCTACACAACAAAAAGCGTCCACACGCACGCGGCGAGCCTCGGACAGAGAAAGAATGGAGGGAAGCCAGGCACCAGGTGCGTGATTGGTCACCAAAACAACCAGTTGGACATAAAACACTCGCCATGGTTATGGACGGAAAGAGGGAAAGGTGGGACCGAGGCAAAGGAAGCACTCCATGGCGGGCTCGGTCGATGACTTGAAAAATGCAACATGGAGCTCTTAAAGCAAAAAAGGTTCAAGTATGTAATGTTTGAGGGGATTAGCAAAAAAAAAATACTAAAAACACCA
>Ga0179591_1468412_pt1 | contig 16124 bp, 21 predicted proteins | sample CZOMad2_1_08_16f_FD_182891 | JGI IMG/M metagenome (GOLD analysis project Ga0179591, IMG submission 182891) | Vadose zone soil fungal communities from Angelo Coast Range Reserve, California, USA - CZOMad2_1_08_16fungal (PacBio error correction) | ecosystem: Environmental > Terrestrial > Soil >...
AGTTTGTTTGCAACAAGTGGCTTGCACAGATCGCGCTGCGGGGGAGAATGCGCGGGCCGTTCAAGGAAAATCGATTCGCTGAGGATAAGCCCTGGCGGTGGAGAAGCTGACTCGAGAAGAGATTCAACTGAATTTACTTTCGGAGATTATTGGGGAGAGCGCTTCGCTGCAACGGACGCCCCCCCCGGCGCAGGTGGAGTTTAGCGGCGCGCAGCCGGGACCACTGTGCTGATCCTGGGGGATTAGAAAACCCGCAAGGAGCTGAGTTGCGCGTGCGATTCATAATTTGAGTCCGCGGCGGGACGAACTTCGTACAGATTAATTGCGCGGCGATTCCTTCATATTGCGTGGAATCCGGAATTGTTTGCCATGAATCGGGGAGCTGTTACCGAGCGGTCACGCAAAATTGTAGCTTTGAGTTGGCCCCCCGATCGCTGCACGTTGTTCCTGGACGAGGTAGAATATTCTCGCTGGAGTTGCACCGAACTGGTACGCGTTTTTTGCAGGAGCAGGAATTCGAGCGGCTGGGCAGCACTCGCACGCAGCGAGTGGATGTGGCGCGTGTTGCGCGACGAACGGAGATTTTGTACAAGCGGTTGGCGGAGAAGGCTTTTCGCAGCGACTATATTTATCTGCTGAATGTTTTTCCGATAAGGTTCGCGCGCGTGAGAGTCGAGAGTATATTCCTTTGCTGGTGCGTTATTTTCTTGCAGAAATTCAGCCGGCGGCAGAAGTAAAGTGTGGCATATGTGCCGCCCCCCCCCACCCCCAACAGACCCCCACCACGCCCTGACCCCCCGGGGTCCACAAGACGCTCTTCTTCCAGTATGATTCTCTTTTTCAGTTCCTCCCTTGGTCCTGGGAATTGTTCCGAGAACTGAAAATTTTATTGAGCGCGCGGTGCTGGCTCTCACCGGGTAGAATTGCGGGTGCCGATTCGGGTTGCCGCTTCGATATGAATTCGATAATTCGGCAGCGAGTGCGGCGATAGGCGCTTTGGTTCCGGCGGGGACTTCGAATGCGACGGGTTGGAGGATGCGGAGCGGCAGCACATTTTGCGGGCGCTCGGCAAACGGAGTGGCGGATTGCGGGGGTTAATGGAGCGCGCGGGTTGGGGAGAAGCGCACAACTTTTGCAGGCACGGAGGCGGAAATTGGGATACCGGCCGTCTAGGCCCGCCGTCCTACGTTAGCCAAATTCACCAACAACAATCTAGGGTTTAAGGTCAGGCCGATCTATGAAATAGCGCGCATTGGCCATCTTGCAGCGCGTGATCTGGGTCAATTCGAAAATCGCTGAGGCATGGGGCGACGGTGCCGTCCGTTGTCGATTAGATTCGTGGGTTAAAAAAAAGCGTTTGCGGATCGCAAATTAGAAGTTAAAGGGTGCCCCTTTCGTTCTTCTCTGTTATTCTCGGATTTCTTTTTTTGTTTTCTTTTTGCTTTTCTTCTGCTTTTTTTTTGGACTCGTCGCGTGTTCGTTCGTCCTCTGTCTTTTTGTTTTGTCCGCCCCTCCGGCTTGCGTTTTTTTCGGGCTCTGTTTTCGTTTGTTTGGGGCCGCTTCCCGTGCCCGTTCGCCTCTTTGATGTCTATATGTGTCGGTCGGTTCTGTTTTTCGTCGGCGCTTGCTTCCCCGGACTGTTCTTTGCGCTTCGTTTTCGCGCTTGGCTCCGTTGCGTGTGTTTCGTCGTCGGTTTTCGGTTCGTAGTGGGCTTTATTCTCGCCGTCGTTCTTAGTCTAACGGGGAATTCCTTCTGGGTGCTTTGAAAGTTTTTAGTTCTGGGTCGCGTGTGTCGTGTCCCGTTCCGTGTTTCAGACGCGTGTTTATTTCGGCGCGTTTCTTTGTTTTGCTGGGCGTGGTTCGGTGATTCGCTCCGGCGGTCGGCTGGCCGGTTTCTTTTTTGTTACGTGCCGTTTTGTTTTTTTGTTCTGTCGTGTACATTGGCGACAAAACCCAGAAAAACGTTTTCCGTCGTTGTTCTGGCCAGCGTTCGTCGGGTGTGATGCGGGGGCGTTCGTTCTATGTCCGGATGGTTGTTTTCGCGCGTCGGTTGGCTTCGTTTGTGTGTTCGGCGTCGGTGTGTCCGGTTTGTCCCGTTCGTTTTTTTTGTGTTTCGGCGTGTCGCGGGTCTGCTCAGCGCGTTCGTTACTTGTTCATGTGGATCGGTTATTTCTCCCCTGTTAGTTTTACGTCCCTCTAATTTTGGGATCGGGCTCTGTAGTTTTCGTCTCTAGGCGGTTTCGGTTTTTCTGCGTTCGTGTCCGTCGCGTTAGACGTTCGAGCGACAGAGCGGAGAGAGAGAAGTTGGGCTTATATTAGTTGGGGTTGCGTGTTTTATAATCTGTCTGGTTATTTAAGTCCCTAGTTAGCTTTTCCTGTTGTCGTTTGGCGTTACTTTTCCAGTTGTTTGTTGTTTTTTAGAGAGACTTGTGGAAAAGTCGGCGACGGACGCATCCGAGAAACGATGAAATTCCCGCCGGGACGGAAGGCGGGGCAAATCCCACAGAAGCCCCGTTGACGAGCAGCTTTGACTACAGAGCCTGGGCTCGACCTGAAAGCGTCCCACCAGTTCCCTGGCGCGTCCCCGAGCGCAATCGTTTGAGGTAGCCCCTTTTGTTTTCCAGCCTTCGCCGCAAACATTATCGAATGGACGGGGGTGCTTTGAGTGTGGCAGTACGCTCCGAATAAGCCCATGCTGTTGCGGAGAACAAAGCTTTGCGCGCGCAGTGAATTCTCTATCGGAGCGACCGCAGTTTCGATATCGTTTCACGGCCGATGGATAAGAGCCGGTCAGAGCCATGCAACCTGCCCGCCTGCGGCCTGAATTTCCGCTCCGGCCGTTTTTCTGGAATCCAACCGCCCAGAGGAGCGGTGCCATTGGAGTCCCAATTGAGTTTTTTGCGCATAGTAGGCGCCATGATCGAGGATGCGCGCTTTTGCACGTGACAGACGAGTTTCTTTGGGTCTAGCTCGCCGACTTCCAATCACGCTGCCTGCCGCGAGTAAGAAGCACACGCTTGTTCCCAGCGCGAAGAAATCGGCCGCCCACCTTTCACCCCGAGTCGAGACGCGGATTGACGGATCGCGCCCGGTCCCATTTGCCGGGCGCCAACGTGGAGATTTCCCACTACGCCAATCGCGAGAACGTAGGGAAAAGCCACCGCCCTCTTTGCTGAACCGTCCCGACTCCTAGATACTCAGTGTTGGCCTTCGCGCCATAGATGGGTCGCGAACCCGTAGCCTCGGACGTTCGGAGGTTGCAGATAGGCTGCTTCCATTTCTGCCGGAGGTGCGGATTTCGCGTTCGCTGAAGTGGCCAGGCTTGGACTTCGCGAAAAGTGTGCACGCCCAGCCGCGGAGAGGGGCGTCCCGGCGGGCAGAACGTTTGACGGCCGGTATAAATAATTGTGGCGGTGCGTGATCTTCCCTCCAGCGCTGCCTTGAAGCATCCATCTGCAGTCCGGTTCTCCCTCGGGTGACTGCCGGCAGATCGAGGCGGTGGCTTATGGGTGCGCCAATGTATATCTTGTCTTTGTCTGACGGCGTGGCCGGCCGATTCATGTGTCGCCCCCAACTGCGGCTTCCGGGTTGTATTGTTACTAACATGTATAGAGGCCTTTCCAGTAGATCGGCCCATTGGGATCTTTCACATCCATTCTTCTGGGGGAGAAGGTGAAATTGCGGCGAAGCGGTCCGAGGCGAGCCGGTGCGCGGATGGCGTTATCTTGATCGGCCTGCGGCGCTCGGGAAAAGAAGAATCGGCATTCGAGCGAGGACAACGCCGCAGGGCCGATCCTAGGTTTTTGATGAATTCACCGTCGGGAACGCATTTTCCACATCTCTCTTCTCTGGGGCTGCGGTGACGCAAATTGCGCGTGGGCGGCCGCAAGCAGCGGAAGTTTGGCTCGCCGAACGACTGCTACAGCACTCGCGATTATTTCCATTTCACGCAGGAGCCGAGGGGGAATTTGCGCGACAACCCGAAGGGCTGCGAGCTGGGCGCCTCGTTCGCGCCGAAGATTTTCTATCACTAGTTCAGAGGCCCATTGGCGACAGGTGCTGTTCCGTGAAAGTTGGTGTGCTGTTTACGAGAACGAGCCAGCTTTACGAGGCGCTGAATTCTCTTTAAGTCGCCCGCGGCGGTTTGCAAGGTGGCGAGGAGTCTTATTAAGCGGTGGGCCGTACGGTATTTGAACCATGAACCTTCTCCGTGTCAGGGATACTCGCTCCCGCCTGCGCACGGCCCGGATGACGAGAGCCACAGGCCGGACGCGGTGTTGCGCACGTACAGGAGCCCTCGAGCGCGCCTCCCTCCCAAACGGTTTTCGCAACCCCCGACTACGCATCGAGATCCGCGGCAGCCCGAACCGCGCCATGGTGCGTTGTCGACGACCGCGTGGACAGCCGAGTCGCGCTCGCCTCCGCGTCAGCACATCATCCCGTGCGCGCGGAACACCGAGCCTCGGATTCCTGCAGGTAGCAAGCCGAAGCCTGCTGGCTTCGCCCCGTCGGGATCAGCCGTAGTGCCGGGGACCGTCCACCCGAGATGCGCGCAGGAAGCTGCGATCGCCTCGGGGCCTGAACTCCAGCGTGATGGGCAGGCATGGTGAACCATGCGTCGTCGTCACAGCGCGACCACGCCGTCAATGGTTCCCCCCCCCGTTTTGCCCGCGAAGGCCCGGTCGCGAACCGCGGACTCGATGTCCCCGCGCACGGGCCAACGGGCTCCCCGCGGGCTCCCGCTCCCGGTCCGGGCCCGGGAGCCGTTCGGACATGGTGGCTCTGGCCCGCTTGCAGCGCACTGGTCACCGAGGCCCTCCCCCGCTGCTGTCCAGCATGTACGCCACCTCGGAGACCGTAACCCAGCACGTCCCTGAGTCACGAGCACGGCCCTCTGCCGCGCGGCCAGAAATGCTGTCACGGCGGTCACAAGGCCAGCGCGATCGCCTCCTTGGCCTCGTACGCGGCCTCCCCTCCGGGCCCGGCCGGCCATCGGCAGACCGTCGAGCGCACGTCCGGGTAGGGCTCAGCCACAACGCTCGCCCCGCCGTCGGCTCAGTAGTCAGAAGGACGGGCCTTCCTGGCGACTCCTCTGCCGGCGACCGCTGGCCCGCAGCGCGTTCAGGCCCGGTTGGTCGCGATCCGGTACACCAGGTGCGCAGCATGCCGTCCCTCGTACGGTCCGAGCCCCCGCCAGGCGCCCAGCAAGGGTCGCCGCAGTATGTCCTCGGCGTCCTTGCACCGCGCCGAGATCCGGTAGCATGCAGTTTGAAGTTGCTGCGGTAGGGTCGGTCAGCCTCGCGACCGCGCGGGCGTCCCCGCTCCGCGCCCGCTCCAGCGTCCGCCTCGGTCACAAAGGCTACCTCTTTTCCCGTACCGAAAAACCGCGATCAGGCCAGAAAGTCATCGATCAACCGCCATCGAGCCCGGTGTCGAACCATACGGACCAGTCGATGAGAGACGTGAGTACACCACGGTACGCGCCTGACTAGCACCCGGCCTGGTGGCTGGCGCTGACCTCGGCGGCATCGCTGATGTTTCTCTGACACGCAGGGTCGTCGCGACGGGCCCCTGCCCGGTGATCAGACTGCAGCTGCCGCGTCCGCTGCCGAGCTGGAGTGGACGGTGAAACGCCTACAACACGCTGTACCTTCGCGGTGCTGCGCTGACCGCCGGGCGGGGAGAGGCTGGTCGCGCCGGATGCTGCCACCGGGGTCGGCCTGTCACCGCGGAGCCCTCTCGGCCGGTGCGCGCTGCGGCAGAACGCCAAACCACCTGTCGCGGCCCGGCCGTGCAATAGGTGCGGGGGCGGCGCTGATGCTCCCGCTCGCGCTGGCCCTGCTGTCCGCGGCGTTCCCGCCGCAGCGGCCGAGCCTGGGTCATTGGGGATATTTCAGCAGCGTGACCGGGATCGCTGTGCTGGCCGGGCCGGTCGTGCCGGGGCGGTTGCCCAGGCCTGGACTGGCGTGGATCTTCTGGCTGCACGTCCCCGATCGGGCTAGGTCATAATCCTCTGATCCTGCCATGATCCCGGCGGGCCGAACGGTCTCGGGCCAGCCTCGATCCATCGGGCGCTGCTAGCCGCCGGCGGCGCCGCCCTCGTCATTGTCCTGGGCTTGATCCGGGCAACAGCCTCGGCGGACAGCCCGGGAAATCGTCGCCGCGCTCCGCGGCCATCGACACCAGCACACGCATCCCGCCGGATGTCTAGTCGAGGGTCCTGGCGACGCGCCGCCGTACCGCTTCGCCACGCCACGGATCGATCGCGACTTCGGGCGTGTCAAATGCCGCAACGGCGACCGCCGATCGAACGCCGCTTCGCGTTGTCCCCGCCTCCACATTTCGGGATCAGCAGATCGCGGGCCGAAGTAGGATTGGTTCCGCCTGGACGGCCTCGCTGATCAGCGCGTGTAACGGGCGAATACTGCGTGACCTGTTCCCAACCGTAGCTGGCTGTCCCGATGCACCACATAGGGCCGCCGGGCGCAAAACCAAAAAAAAAAAAAAAAGAAAATTCATGGCATCGATGGCCACGCCCGAGATGCCTGTGCCACAACGCGCGAAGGTGATCGCGCCTTGCCCATCATCCGTGACGTCGCATGGCTCGGGTCGTTGGCGGACATGTAGCCGAGATGAATCTTGCCTTCATTCCGCGATCGCCGTGCGGCTGAGCAACTGCTGGTTGCGTCGAACAGCGTCACACATAGAGGTCCGCGCTCGCCGCGACAATGCGACGCAACACCCTGAAGGCCTCCGCCTAGAACACCAATTCGCAATCGCTCGGGTTATACGTTTCGAAAAGAATACGCGCTCTGACTATTTTTTCGCATGGCAATTCCGCAGCCGTCCGGTGGGTTTTTCGTCTCAAGCTGGACGGGTGGCGGATTATCAGGATATCTAACACGAAGGCATCGAGTCGCCGCTTCGACAGGAAGCCGGGCAGGTTGGCGGCCGCTGCCCGCCTCGATCACGTCGGGGGGGCCCGGTCACCGATGACAAAGCTGCCGGCGTGCCGACCGGCCGTGCGCCATCAGTCGTGGATCAATTGCCGGGCTAGGTTTTCGCCAGTGAGATCCCCTAAGATAGCCGGCTACGTGCCCGGCGGATGGTGCGGGCAATACCTGATGTCGTCGATGAATGGCCCCGGCGGCGAATCGCACGCATCGTCGTGCAGCACGTTGAGTGCGTCGTCGCTGAGTAGCCGCGCGCCACGCCGGCCTGGTTGGTGAAGAAGAACACGAATACGCGGCCTCGTTGAGGCCGGCTGTCGCCTTGCCGCATTCGGCATCCAAGCGATCCGTTCGGCCTTGTTGCCCATATAGGCCGTCGTCATGGTTGACGACGCCTCGCCCCCGGGTCGAGAAAGGCCGCGGGTCCCTTTTGATCGCACTCCTCGCGGCATCGCCTCGTTGCAGCACGCGCTGCGCGATGTCGGCGACCTCGACCGCGGCTATTCTCGATTCAGCGATGGTCTTCATGTGCAGACCGTGCGCTGGCAGGGCTGGCAAAAAGTTCGCCTTGGTCAGCACTGTCCGCCCGCGAGACTCGTTCAGCGCTCCAGAGATAGGGTCGGTCGGGCCGAAAATGCCCTCGTCGCGTGCCGATCGCCGCCGCGATATTCATCAACCCTAGATCGTTGGAAATGCGACGCCGCCGGCCGCCGCCAATGGGCCAAAATGCGCGTTTGCGCAGGTCGTGCCGGTGAGGTCGCGGACCTATGCCGCCGCTGTGGCGACGATTTCCTGCGCCATCGCCTTTTCGCCTGGGCCGCCCCCCCCGAACGTCAAAACCACCCCAAAAAACCCCGTTTCGGCAGGCCGCCGCGCGGCTTCCGGTAATAGGTCTCAGCGTTTTTGACTCGGCCGACCGAGCCGTGCCCGAGCCCACCCGCGGGTTCCGGTGCCGAGGGGCCGTTGGCCGCCGCCAGCGCGGCCGGTTTTCCTCCGGCGGTACCGCGAAGCTGCGGCACCGGCCATTCCGGCGGGAGTTTGGCGCCGCAAGGCAAGCGCCAGCCGCGGCATTCTGTCATGAAGCGGGGCATGGCCTTTGACTTCTCGTCCCACCGCATCCGGTTGATCAGCCCAACCGGGCTTCGCCCGAAAAAACCCACCCGTTCCGTGAATCCGGCCAGCGGCCCGTGCGATGCGGGCCCTTCCAGGGCGGGGCGAACGCAGCGCGGTTCCATAAACCAGGCGCGCAGCTCAGTCGCGAAGACCCGCCTGCCCTGGCTACCCCAGCCGCCGCGCGCGTTCCAGACGTATCCCGGCGCGACGCCGGGGATGGAATCGACCAGGGAGCGCAGAGCGAGGTCCCCCCAGCATGTCCACCTGCCGATTTCTGGCCCAGCGCTGCCTCAGCACCGCACCACCGTATGGCCAGGCCGGACGAAGTCGCCAATCACATATAGGGAATGGATTCAGGATGGGCCGTGTGTTCGGCGGCATCCTCGTTTCGGTCCATGATGATCTGATCATCATACCTTAGAAATTGCTGCGCGGGCTGATTCCCGGGCCGTGGTAACCGCCTCCGTCGTCGGGGGGAAAAGCGCCGGGGTCGGCATCTTCGGCTGCTGTCGCCACGATCTCTCTCCACAACCGACACTTCGGAGGAGGACCATCGATAGTCTGGAAAGAACACAAAAGAAAAAGAGAACAGGCGTGGCGACTCTTCCCTCCCCCGGGCTTTACCTCCGCCTCTGGCCATACTTGTTCCCCGATTCTCCTTTTAACATCTCTCCGCGCCTCCGACGTTCTCCTTTCTTCCTAACGCTTCACAATTGGGATCGAAATCGAGGATGCCGCCGACACACGGCGCCCATTCCTGAATCACCCCTATATTGGATTGGCGACTTCGTCGCGCGGCCATACGGTGGTGCGCGTGCTGAGGCAGCGCTGGGTCCGAATCGGCCCGGTGGACCTGCTTGGTGCCTCGCTCTGCGCTTCCCCCTGTCGATTTACATCCCTGCTTCCGCGCCGGGATCGTCTGACCTGCCTGCGCGGCCGGCTTTCTGTCGCGCAGTGCAGGCGGGTCTGCTACTGTAGCTGCGCGCCCGTGGTTTATGGAACCGCGCTGTCTGCCCCTCACCTGGAAGGCCGCCATCGCACGGCGCTGCCGGGATCCCGGAACGGGTGGGTTTTTCGGCGAAGCCCGGTTGTCTGATCAACCGATGCGGTGGGCGAGAAGTCAAAGCACTGCCCCGCTTCATCGACAAGAATGCCGCGCTGGCGCTGCCTGCGGGCGCCAACTCCCGCCGGAATGGCCGGTGGCCCATCTTCGCGTACCGCCGGAGGAACCGCGCGCTGCGGCAGGCCAACGGCCTCGCACCGACCCGCGGTGCGCTCGTTCGCCGGCTCGGGGCGGCGAGTTCAAAACGGCTGTACTATTACCCGGAGCGCGCGGCTTCTGGCCGAACGGTGTTTTGGCCGTCTGGGGTGGTGGGCGGGCCCCGGCGAAAATGCGCTGGCGCAGAAATCGTCGCCACCGGCGGCGGGCAAGGCCGCGACATCACCGGCACCGGACTGCGCAAACGGCATTTGGCCATGGCGGCGGCCGGCGTCGCCATTTCCACGACTCAGGGTTGATGATGGCATATCGCGGGGGCGGCGATCGGCACGCCGAGAGCATTTTCGGCCCGACCGACCCTATTCTCTGGGCGCCGCTGAACGTTCTCGCGTCGACCCGTTCTGACCAAGACGAACTTTCTTGCCAGCCCTTCACTCACGGTCTGCACCATGAACGACCATCGCCTGCATCGCGACATATATATCGCGTCGAGTCGTCCGACGTCGCGCAGCGGTGCTGCACGAGGCGAGCCGCGATATGGCGATCCAAAAGCCCGCGCCCTTTCTCGACCCGACGGCGTCTCAAGCCATGACACGCTATATTGGCAACAGCGAACGGATCGCCGGATGCCGAATGCGGCAAAGCGATCCGCCGGCTTCAACGAGGCGGGCTATTTCGGTGTTTCTTCTTTCAACCACCAGTCCGGCTTGGCGCGCGGCTACGTTCAGCGAAGACGAACCCAAACGTCTGCACGACTGGATGCGTGCCGAACTCCGCCGCCGCGGGCGCCATCATCGGACGACATCAGGTATTGCCCGCACCATCCGCCTGCACCGGCCGCCGGCTATCTAGGGATCTCCCTGTCGAAACCCTCGCCCGCATGATCCCCGACCTATTGGCGCACTGGCCGGTGCGCACGCCGGCAGCTGTGTCATCGGTGCCGTCCTACCGAGCGAGGCGGCAGCGGCCGCCACCTGCCCCGCTTCCTGTTCTAAGGCGGCGATCTCGATGCCTTCGTGTTAGAGATCCTGATAAGGTCCGCAACCGTCCACCTTGAGACGCACCCACCGGCGCTGAATTGCCATTGGCGAAATAATAGTCAAGCGCGTATTTCTTTTTTCGAACGGATAACCCCGAGCGATTCGACTTGTGGGCTAGGCGGAGGCTTCAGGTATGGTGCGTCGCATTTGTCGCTGGCCGATCGCGGCCGATGTGACGCTGTTCGACATCGCAACCAGCATTTTGCCTCAGCCGCACGCGATCGCGAATGAAGGGCAAGATTCATCTCGCGACAGTACCGCGCCAACGACACGAGCCATGCGACTCACGATGATGATGCAAGGCGCGAATCACCTTCGCGCCGTTTTGGGCAGCGGCATCTCGGCGTGGGCCATCGATGCCATGACGTTTCGCGCACCGGCGGGCCTATGTGTGCATCGGGACAGCCAGCTTACGGTGGAACAGGGCAGCGCATTAATCCGCCGCCGTTCCCGCGCTGATCCGCGAGGCCGTCGCCAGGGGGGAACCATCCCAACTTAGGCCGCGATCTGGCTGAGCCGAAAAAATGTGGACGCTTGGACAAACGCGAGGGGCGTTCGATCCGGCGGTCGCCGTTTGCGGCATTTTACACGCCCGAAGTCGCGATCTAATCCCGTGGCGCTGGCCGCAGCGGTACTGGCGGCGCGTCGCCAGCGACCCTCGATCGACATCCGGCTGGGATGCTGGTGCTGGCTGTCGAGGCCGCGAGGCGCGACATTTCCGGGCTGTCCGCCGAGGCTGTTGGCCCGGATCACGGCCCGACAATGCCGAGGGTCGCCGCCGCGCGGCTAGCAGCACCCGATGGGTAATCGAGGCTGCCCGAGACCGTTCGCCGCCGGGAATCCTGGCCAGTCAGAGGATCATAGACAGCCCGTCGGGACTTTCAGCCAGAAATCACGGCCAGTCCAGCCCCTGGCAACCGCTGGCCGCCGACGACCGGCCCCCAGCACCCGCGATCTTCCCCTTCCGCTGTGAATATCCCCAATGCCCATTGCTCGCGCGCGGCGGAACGCCGCGGACATCCCAGCAGGGCAGCGCGAGCGGAGCATCAGCGCCGCCCCCGCCCTTGCACGGCCCGGCCGCGACCAGGGTTGGTGGCGTTCGCGCAGCGCGCACCCCGCCGGGCCGAAGGCCGCGGTGAACAGGCCGACCCCGGTGGCAGATCCGGCGCCGCCCATCCTCTTCTCCCCCATCGCGCGCCGGTCAGCAAAGCAGCACCGCGGAAGGTCAGCGTGTAGGCGTTTTCCCGTGCCACTCCATCGCGGCAGCTACGCGTTGCAGCTCAGTCTGATCCCCGGCAGGGCCGTCGCGACACCTGCGTGTCCAGCGAGCCGTACACCATCAGCGATGCCGCCGGGAGTGTCCAGCGCCAGCACCCGGCCCGGGTGCTAAGTCAGGCGCGTACCGTTTGTACTCGCACGTCTCCTCCTCGTGGTCCGTCACTGGTCTGACAACCACGGCTCTATGGCGGTGATCGATGACTTTCTGGCTGGCGAGTCGCGTGTCGGGTACGGGAAAAGGAGGTGGCCGTGGTGACCAGGCGACGCTGGAGCGGGGCGCGAGCGGGGACACCGCGCGTTCGGGCTGGCTGACGCGACCCTTACGCAGCGAACTTTCAACTGCAAAGCTACCGGATCCTCGGCTCGGTGCAAGACCCGAGGACACTGCAGGAGCCCTGCGCCGCCTTCGGGCAGCATGACTAACGAGGGACGGGCATCGCTGCGCACCTGGCTGTACCGGAATCGCGACCAACCGGGCCTGACGCGCGGCGGGCCAGCGGCCGCCGGCCGCGGACGTCGCCAGAAGGCCGTCCTTCCTGCCTACTGAGCCGACCCGCGGGGCGAGCCTGTTGTGGCTTGGGCCCTACCCGACGTTGCTGCTCGAAGGTCTGCCCGGATGCGCGCGGGCCCCGGAGGCGCGTATGGCGAGGCCAAAGGAGGCGATCGCGCTTGGCCTTCGTGACCGCCGTCAGCATCTTCCGCCGGCGGCCAGCGGTCCGTGCCGTGCTCAGGGACGTGCTCGGGTTCCGGTCATCCGAGTGGCGTACTGCTGGACAGCAGCGAGCCTCGGGACCATGCCGCTGCAGCGGCCAGAGCCACCATGTCCGACCGGCCTCCGGGCCCGGACCGGACGGGCGCCGCTGCCGCCGTTCGGGCCCGTGAGCGGGACAAAATCGCGTCGCGGTTGCGCACCGCCTTCTCGCAACGACATACGCGTGGTCGCGCTGCGGACCGACGACGCATGGTTCACCATGCCGCCCATCACGCTGGAGTTCCAGGGCCCTAGCGATCGCCGGCTTCCTGCGCGACATCTCGGGCTGCGCGGTCCCCGGCACTACCGCTGATCCCGACCCGGCGACGGCCAGCCGGACTTCGGCTGGCTACCTGCCATCCGCGCTTCGGTGTTCCGCGTCGCACACGGGAGGATCTGCGGACGCTGGAGGCGAGCGGATCTCGCTGTCGCGGGTTTTCGTCGCACAACAGCACCATGGCGCGGTTTTCGGGGCTGGCCGCGGATGCTCGCTGAGTAGGCGGGGGTTTGCGAACGTGCGGGAGCGCTCTCGCGGCTCCTGTGGCCCGTCGCGCAACACGCGTCCGGCCTGGTAGGCCTCTCGTCATCCCGGGGCCGTTGGCGCAAGCGGGAGCGCGTCCCCCCCCCCCTTTCCCTGACACTGAGAGGGTCACTGGTTTCAAATCCATACGGGCCCACCAGCTTAATAAGAACCTCCTCGCGCACCCCAAAAACCCGAACCGCCCGCGGGCGACTTAAGAGAATTCAGCGCAATCGTAAAGCCTGCTCCGGTTCCGTCAACGCACACCACTTTCACGGAACAACAGCCCCTGGTCGCCAATGGGGCCTCTGGAATATTGGATAGAAATCTTCGCGCCCCGCGAACGAGGCGCCCACGCTTCGCAGCGCTCGTGTCCGCAAATCCCCTCGGCTCCTGCGGATTGATAAGCCAGAGCTCGGTAGCAGTCTCGTGTTCGTCGTCGGCAAGCCAACACCTTCCGCTGTTGCGTGGCCGCACGCGCAATTTTGCGGTAACTCACGCACCAGAAGCAGGAGAGATGTGAAATGCGTTTTCCGACGTGAATTCCATCAAACCTCGGATCGGCTCGCGTTGTCCTCGCTCGCATGCCGATTCTTCTTTTCCGCGAGTCGCGCAGTCATTGGGTGGGGTGGGTGGTTGCGATCAAGATAACGCCCTCCCTCGCCCGGCTATCCTCGGACCCGCTTCGCTGCCCGCAAGTTTCACCTTTCCCCCAGAAGAATGGATGAACATCCCCATGTCCGATCTTCTGGAAGCCTCTATCACATTTCTCCTACAGCCCGGCGCCGCAGTTTGGGGCGACATGCACTGGGCCCACGTCCGTCAGCCCAACAATGATTCATTGGCGCCATCAGCCGCTCGCTCTTTTGCGCCCTTCTCCCGAAATGACTCGATCCGATGGCTGCTCACAGGCTCGCTGTCGACGATCACGGCAACCGCCACAATTATTTATACCGGCGGCAAAAGTTCTGCCCGCATGACGCCACTCCTCCGCGATGCGTGCACACTTTTTCGCGAAGTCCATGCCTGGCCACTTCCGCGACCGCGACTCCGCACCTGGCAGAAATGGAAGCGGCCGTATCCTCTGCAACCTCCAACCGATTCGCGTCTAACTCGGGTTTCGCGACCATTTCCTCTGGCGAGACGGCAACACTTGGTATCTAGGAGTCGGCGCCGGTTTCCGTCAAAGAGGGCGGGTTGCTTCGCCTCTAGCGTTCGCTCTTCGAGCGACTGCGTAGTGGGAAATATCTCCACCCGTGGCCGCCGGCAAATGGACGGGCGCGACTCCGTCAATCCGTTCGACTCGGTGAAATGTGGGAGTGCCCCGATTTCTTCGCGCTGGGAACCAAGCGTGTCTCTCTACTCGACGGCAGCAGCGGATTTGGGATTCGGCGGCTAGACCCAAAAGAACTCGTCTTCCGTGCAAAGCGCGGCATCCTCGAGCATGGCGCCTACTATGCCAAAAACTTCATTGGGACTCCCATGGCAACCGCATCCTCTGGGGGCTGGAGTCCAGAAAAACGGCCGAAGCGGAATTCAGCGCCTCAGGCTGGGCCGGTTGCATGGCTCTGCCAGCTCTATCTCTCGGCGCTGAAAACGATCTCGAGTGCGCGTCGCGCCGATAAGAATTCACATGCGCTCAAAAGCTTTTGTTCTCCCGCACAGCATGCGGGGCTTATCGGAGCGTCTGCCACACTCACACCATCCATTTCGATATGTTTGCGGCGAACTCCCTGGAAAAAAACAAAAGGGGCTTACCTCAACGATTGCGCTCGGGGACCCGCAGAACCTGGTGGTCGCTTCATGCGAGCCCCAAGCTTGTATTCAAGCTGATCGTCAACGGCGCTTCTGGTGATTTGCCCGCCTCTTCCGCGCCCGAAGCGGGAATTGCATCTTTTCTCGAGGCTCCGGCGCCCGAACGAATTTGCGATCGCCACACACGCTTTAACCATACACGAATCTATCGCCAACCGGACGGCCCCCTCCGCCCAATGCTCACGATTCACGACTTGAACCCAGATCACGTCGCCTGCAACGCATGGCAATGCGCGCTATTTCCACCAACGATCCGCCTGCCCCGTTAAACCCAGATGTGGTTGTTGTGAATTGGCGTACGTAGGACGGCGAGTCCTAGAACCGCCCGCCGTATCCCCAATTTTCCGCATCCGTGCCTGCAAATTTTTGCGCTTCTCCCCAACGGACCACGCGGCCCGTTCCTTTACCCCCGAATCCTCCACTCCGTTGCCGCACGCCCCAAAAGTGCTGCCGCCCGCCCACAAAATCCAATCCTCCACGGCGCCAATCGAAGTCCCCGCGAACAAAGCGCCTAGCGCCGCACTACGCTGCCGAATGATCCGAATTCATCATCGACGCGCGCAACTCCGACATCGGCACCCGCAATTCCTTACCCGTGAGAGCAGGGACCAGCGCGCTCATCAATTTGCCAGTTTCTCGCACAGTCCCCGCCAGAGTAAGCACCAGCGCATCATGCGTCCGCCGGCACTACTGCACCCTTTATTCGCCGCCGGCTGAATGTCTGCACGAAATCCCGCACCACAAAGGAACATCCTCTTCGCTCTCACGCAGCGCAGGCAACCTGTATCGAAAAACATTCAGCCGATAATTAGATCGCTGCGAAACGCCTTCTCCCGCCATCCCAGCTGGGACAAATCTCCGTGCGTCCCCGCCACCACGCTCACATCCCACCGCTGCGGGCGATTGCTGCCCAGCCGCCTCGAATTCCGGCGCCTGCAAAAACTCGTAAACAGTGGGCCTCAACTCCAGCGGAATATCTCCTACCAACCTCGTCCAGGAACAAACGTGCCGCGATCGGCCAACTCACGCGTCCAATCTTCTGATTGACCGCTCCGGTAAAAGCTCCCCGTTCATGGCCAAACAAAGTCCGATTCAAGCATCCTGAAGGAATCGCCGCGCAATTAATCTTTACGACGTTCGTTCCCGCCCCCCGCCGCGGACTCATTATGATCCCACGCCATCAGCTCCTTGCCGTTCCCGTATCCCCCCAGATCAAGCACGTGGTCCCCGCGTCGGCCGCTAACTCCCCTGCGGCCAGCGTCCCGTTTCGCAAGCGCTCTCCCCAATAAGCTCCGCGAAATTAAATTCCCGTGCGAATCTCTCTCGAGATACAGCTTCTCCACCCGCCAGCTATCCTTCACGGCATCGATTTTCCTTGCAACGCCAGCGCAATCCTCCACCCCAGCGGCGATCTGTGCAGAGCCACTTGTGAATCACT
>Ga0179591_1342752_pt1 | contig 16123 bp, 23 predicted proteins | sample CZOMad2_1_08_16f_FD_182891 | JGI IMG/M metagenome (GOLD analysis project Ga0179591, IMG submission 182891) | Vadose zone soil fungal communities from Angelo Coast Range Reserve, California, USA - CZOMad2_1_08_16fungal (PacBio error correction) | ecosystem: Environmental > Terrestrial > Soil >...
ATAACAGAGCGAGGAAGTGGGCTGCGTTGTGTACACCACCGAGATTAAAGAGCGGGGTGGAGCCGCAACCGGACTGGGCGAGCCGTAAAGAATACGAGATGGATATGGGAAGGAACAGGACCGAGAACGTTACCGCCTCAATGCTGCCCAGGTGTCAAAAACAAGTAGCGATCGCGAAGGGAACGCTAGTCTCGAAGGAATGAAGGGAGAAGACTGTGATGAGACGGGTCAAATCAAAAAAAAACCGTCCTCTATAAAAAGGGTGCCGTCGAACTAAATGTGGGCAAAAAAGCATGGCCGACTGCGCGTGACAGGGGGACAAAAAATATGTTGAGGAAGATGCGCGGCTCGCAAGATGAAGAAAGCTCTATAACGAGCGCCAAAGAAACAACAGATCATCAAAATTGTTCTCAGACAGCGGCTTGGTAAAAAAAGGGAAAGAAAAAAGGGCTTTGTGGACAACCAAACGAGGACGCTTGAAAAGTGCCTCGCCTTGATTTCTCAGACTTGCGACAAGGAACAAGGTGGGAGCACAGATGTCGAAGAATAAACAATCCAGAGAGGGAAAAGCGTGTGGGAAATCCACGTCAGAAGAGACAGCGCGTGGGAGTGGTGCTTGGGAAGAGAATGGGAAAAGTGCGCCGTGGTGGACAAAATGAGTTGATCCCTGAGCGGGTGACAACCCGACCGTCAAAATCCCGCGGCCAGTCTAAAACCAAAACCGTTCGCTGGGGCGGAGAAGGGGAAGGGACTCCGACCCGTTAAAACCTTTGCAACTTCAAAGAGAAAAGAATCTATGGTGCCTCAAAAGGTCACGCATTTTGGCAGAATCAGGAGAGGGTTTCTCTCCTTCAATGCCGCATCACGGCAAGTTGTGGGCGGAAGGAGAAGAAATAAAGCGTGGAAGATCTTCAAGTAAAAAAACTTTTGTAGGGACCGGGGCAGCAGGGGGGGGTACGGGCTCGAGGTACGTGTCAAGGCGACTACCTTTAACCGCTGATGTTCTATGCCGGTGCACTCTGGGCATTCGCTCTTCTAAAAAGAAGAAGTCCAGGTGATTTTCAAATGAGTTCTTCAAACGAAATATGACCACAGGGGGAGAAAAGACGCTTAAACGCACGTGCAGTGGGGTAGGGTTGAGCGAATGCAGGGCGTAGAAAACTACGTGAATGTGCCAAAACGGGCTCTAAGGGGGGTCGTACAATCTTAGATGGTTCCTCGGAGGCAGTAGACTAAAACCGTGGTAGAAAAGGACGTGCGCTCGGGGGATGGACACCGCTTGTGTGAGGGGCGTGGCCCGCCTACGTGAACGAATTGGCCTCAGAGGTGCGCAGGGGCAGCACGCGGCCGAAAGAGGGGCAAACCGTCACTTCTTGTGCCAATAAAAAAGTACAACTCTGGAAAACGAATAGGGCGCACGCGCAAAAGCTGGATAAAAAATCTCGCGGAATTCGCGAGGACGTGGGCGGAGACTCGCAGCGCGTCGGGAAGCAGGCAGCCGGACGGCTCGGGGGGTGAGCGCAACGAGAAGTTTCGCTTACACAGCGCGTGCGCGCGCTACTAAGAGGGATGGGAGCAAGGATGAGTTTGGCAGCGCGGACAAGAAAAAGAAGCAGCGCGAGAGCAGCATTGGGAAGGGTATAGAGGGAGGGTTAAAAAAAAAAAACTCGACCCGCCGCGTGTTGACGCTACTCTCTGCGAAACCGATCACTTGACCGAAAGGCGGAAACGACAAAAGGGGGGGGGGGGAAAAACCAAAACCCCCCGGGAAAATGAAACGGCGCAGGGGAAGAGAGCTTGTCCATCACCTACTATAAGTGACCCCCTGGCTCGCGGGACTCGGCGCACCAAGATAAGGCTTGGGGGAAAGGGCAAAAGACTGAAAAAAGAACAGACCGGAGTGCTTCTGCTCAAAAATGCACATCCTCGGATGACACTTTGTGGCGAGAGGAAGTCAGAAAAAAAATGGCTTTTCTGCGGGCTCACGGCAGATGACGCCTTCTTCTGGTTCGACAGATGATGACCACGTTGAGGCGGAAAGCCCAAGAAAAGAAATACGGCGTGAAAGAGAGAGAAACAAAACAACAACGAGTAGGAAAAGGATATGTCACGCCGGCGGAGGATAAGGGGGATGGGCTGACTGGCCTTCATATGAACTCTGTGCCGAACTGGAAAAGAATCAGGGACGTGAAAAACGCAGGCCAAGGCCGCGCAGAAGTGGCGATTGATGCACAAACCAAGTGTTTGCATCCCGCGGTGCTTCTTTTGTAGAAAATCAGAAAGCCGGCTTGTATTTCGTAGTCTCCTGGACCGCCCCAAGCGCGGGGGGGGAGCGAGAACAGAGGGCTCAACTTAGTCGAGGGAGCTTCAGTTTAAGATCTGCCGGTCACGGGGGAAAAAATTCAAAAGAAGGACTTGATGCGCAAAGGTTGTATAGCGCGCGTTGGAAAGAAATCAGCGCAGACCGAAACAACGCTGCGGGCAAACGCCACCGATCGAAATGCTGACAAACTGATCGCTGAAACCAATCGCTGCACCGCGCGCAGGGGCCTCAAAACATGTGGTTCGGCAGGTGCGGGGAAATAGGTGAGAGGACGGGGTCGGGTGGCGTCGCGAAGGGGGCGCGTGGTTTCATGCGGGTGAAAGTCTCTGGGGCGCGTTGGGTGGGGGGGGGGCAGGGGTAGGACGTAGAGAAGGGAGGCAAGCTGCGACTAGGCCAGCCGCCAAAAGAGAAGAAAATTTCAAAGACGGGGTCTAAAGGGTGCGTTCTCGCTAAAAAGGGCAGGTTGCCTCGTGGAAAGCGGCAACTCGTAAAGTGGAAAACGTGGACCCGGAAACTCTGCGTACGCAGTTAGTGGGAGAATCTCAAATGGCCAAAAGGAAGAGGAAATCGTTCTCTGGGACCAAACGAAAAAGGGAATTGCTCGGACAGCATTATCGCACCAAAAGGAAGTCGAAATTGAAAAATTTACTTCTGTAGAGAGGCAAAGCCAGCCGAGGAGGAGATCATCGGTAAATAAACTGTCTAAAGACCCGCTAACTCTTTCAAGGAGTTGGAAGAGGCGGTCCTGCCCTTCAACAACTCTTCGGAAACACCACAAAGGCTTCGATTCTGAGGCAAAGTGTGGTCCCAGACAGTCTTGGCAAGACACGCGTGGGGAAATCAACGAAACAGAGTGCGGAAATCTTTGAAGGCTGGCTGCATAGTACAAAAAGTCCATGCGCGGCCTATTGGAGCATTAAACATTCTGAAAAAGCGAGCCTCAGAAGTGCGGCAAAGGGCTTCGCCACGCCAGGGGAGAGAATTAGAATGGGACGGCGCCCACGCAAAAAAAAAACACTTTCAGGACGGCACGAAGTCGAGCCACTCGCGGCATACCGAACGCACATCGCGCAAAGTTCAGGGCCTAGAAGAGAATCTTATTGCCTTGGGGAGGCGTAGTAGCATCAAAGTTTTTGCTGAAATGAGATGTCTCCGAAAAATCATCTCCTATCCTGGAGATTGTCTCAAGAGGGTTTCATTCCAAAGAGACTCGACGCTCAGCCGCCGTTGAGGTCAAGTAATTGAAACTCATTGTCTCACCAAGGGGGGATCAGATCTGCTCAAGATCAAAGAATGCTCACCAAAAACACGAGGACTTGCGCACGGACTTTGGAGGGTCGCCCACAAGAGGGGCCACATGAGGGTTGGTGGCGTTTTAGAAATCTGTCGGAGGCAGCAAAACTTTCTCATGGAAGGCATGACTGGAACCACCGGGAAAGGCGCGAAGAAGAGAATGGAAATAATCGCGCCTCGGGATCTTTGTGCTAAGAAAAAAGAACGAAGGCCTCTTGGGGTCAGAGGACTGTGTTGGAAAATCTGGCACGGGGGGAAGGTATCTGTTCTGTGGTGGTATTACTCAAAAGATTCAAGAAGAGTGCATCCCCGATCGGGGTGGCAAGACGAAAGTTTTTTGGGGGGTGAGGATGGATCCTGCCCAAAGGATTTTGAACAAGCCCGCGCTGACTCGGGGAAGAAATGCACCAAAATCACGCGCCGAACTTGATGATTGGGACCCCTCCATGGATGGCGTTCGAAAGAATCGAGTCGAGGGGGGATCCGGGATAGGAGCGCTACTTGAAAAACAGTTGTCGATGCGGCGGGAATGCTAGCCATGAGGCACCGGTTATGGGTAGAGCCTGGCCGGGGGAGGGGAGGGTCTCCGGTCCTACGATAAAAATGGGCCGCATCTCTTGCAGGGGAAACAAAAATTTCCTTAGAAAGTTTCAAGGGCTGATTGAGTCGATAAAACTGAGAATGATGACGGCTTTAAGCGTGCCATCGATTTCCTCCGCCAAATTTCTTGACCGCAAATGGGAAGTCTGTGCTCAAGAGACCTCCCAGAAAAAGAGAGAAGGAGCTTTCTGCGCACAGGATCACTCCTTGGGGTGACAGGTTTCGGGGTGAGGCGGAGATTCTACCTATTTGCCACCCAGTCCTTGACAAGGGCCTTTTAGGGAAGTCAATGCTCAGAGGAAACGGAAAGAAATAAAGACTCTACTTTCTTACTTTTGGGAAGGAAATGATCTGCGCACCAGTAACGACCGGGCCGGAAAAACAACGCGAGGAGGCAAATACTGCTCGGAAATAATGTCGACATCATCGACTGATCACATCAGCCCTTGAGGATAGAAGTGATCTCCGGTTTCCTGACGGGGTTCGGCGCGAAAGGAGACGGTTGACAACGGAGGTCTCACATCTAGAGCAACCCGCCAAGACCAAAAGATTATAACCATAGCTCCGACGGAGGTTAGCATGGTCTCGGGCGGGGTCGGCCAGACCGAATCGCAAGCAGTCCAGAACTTGTGAGAAGTCCATTACTGAAATCGGGAGCGTAACGATCAGAAAAGGGAAGGATAGGAACCTCGACTGGGGAGGTGGGAGAGATCAAATCTGTTGGTACACACTGACAGAGGATTCAGCCAGGCATCGTCGGATTGGAGACGCACCTGCGATCCCTAGATCACTCGTATGCAAGTTAGTTCCTGAAAAACGAAAGTCGGTGCCACGAAATACTAAAAAATTCCGGGGGAAGTATCAACCACCCCCCCCAAAACCCACACCAATCGCTCCAGGCGCCTTCCCGTCTCTCACAAGACTAGAAGGCCTGGCTTCAACGCGCAGAATAATGGAGAGCCCAAAGGCGCGCATACTCACTCTAGGAAAAAAGGGGGGACGAGCGCCAGAGTGCCTCCTCTATCTGGGTTCCAGACATGAACCGGCGATTAGATCAGGTGACCGACAACAACTTCTATCAATTGGGGGGGGGTTTCTAAAGATGCGCGGCGTGAGGCAAGCTGATGAAGAGGCTCGAGAGACCACCGAAAAAGACATCAAAACGTCCAGATTGCCACAAGGCAGGGGGTAATTATCTACAAGGGGGGGGTAGGAAGGTTGTTGGGGGGGGGGTGGTTGGGCTCACAAATCTACAGCAAGGTGAGGGCCGCTTCGGGAAGATCCGGGGGGCAGCCGGAGCTTCAAAAAGGGACTGGGGGCAGCGATGACGAAAAAACAGTAAAAGATAAGGGGTTGGGGGTGGGCATCCCTCGTCAAAAAGCAATGCGATGTTCTGGGGGTGCTCAATGGATGGGGGCCCGAGATTTATCAGCGATCAGAAATTGGGGTGACTGGTGTGGATCCCGTTGAGGGGCCGCACTGGCAACTTATCGTATTCTCTGCGTACTCAGAAGCGAAGATGCTCTTCAGGGCCTGCTGCTGGATGTGACTGAGAAAAGAAGGTTTCACTGAGTTCCTCAAGGGTGCATTGCTACTCAGCGAAAAAGGACTCTATTGGGACCCAGGGGTAATTGAGTTGCGTGGAAAAAAAATGCGGGGCTAAGGGCGGTTAAGAATGAGGAAGAGAGAAGGGGAAAGCCGTGGGGTTGTCATCGTCAGGACGGGGACCACGGGCGAGGTCAGGAGTTGGAGAGCCTCGGGTGCAAGGGATTCGAGACGTACAGAATGGGTCTTCTCAAAAAAAAACCTGTCATCATGGGGGGAGGGGGTCTGCGCACGCAAGCGGACCGGGAAGGCTCTTTCTCTAGAAACCTCTGTGGGGGGGGGAGGGGGACACACTGCGGGACGCACTCTGCTGACACACGGAAACGAAGCGACATGCTATCCTAGATCGGGGGAATAATATAGTGGTCAACCAGCTTTCTCCAAGAACGGGCGGGAACCAGGAGAGCACTCTTCGTAAAGGGACGCGGCGGAGTTGATCTAATCAATTTGGAAACGATGTACTGGGGGGTATCTCGTGGGGACTGCTAGCCGCAATTCCATTTGGCGCTTGGGGAAATAACCGTGGGGGAGTGACGCCGATATGGCCGAAGATTTGGAGGCTCCCAAGCAAGCCTAAAGGAAGAAAATCCCGCGAGGGGTTGCAGAGATCGCGACAAAACTGAATCCCGCAGCGCAGGCGCCAACGGACTGCGGGGAGGAGAAGTCGTTCAGGGGGGATCGTGGGGAGAAGATGAATACGCTTCGCCACTCCTATCGCTTTTCAGGGCTCAAAAAAGGAGGGGAGGATGAAAAACGCGCGTGACCTGAGCTGGCCGCATGAAAACAACAATGGAATATTTTCCGCTCATACATCTCGCGTGAAGCAGCGCGCCGACGAAGGGACAATCACTGTTCTGTGGCTAGATTGGGTTGTCAGAGCCGGTAGACTGATCGAAACCAACGCATCGTCGCGTCAGTTGAGTCAGATCTCGGGAAAAGAAGAATGGAATCCCAGGCCGTCTTGTCCCCAAACAGTGGTCTCTACTAATCAACCCTGGGATCTCATGTGCTCGCCCCCTAGTGGGAGCGGAGTGGGAAAAACCGGAGACATGCAATTTGACTGGGAAGGGCCCATGCAATAAAGAAAGAGGTTGACAACATGGTGGGTTGAAAGTATCAGAAAGCGCGCTGGAAATGTCTAGGAACCTTCCACGAGGCCGGGAGCGCAAGGTTCTGGTTCGGCCAGTGAGGGAACCACGTTTAAGGCCGCCACGGGAGATGAGAAGGGGGTGGACAGCTAGAGAAAAACAACAAGAGAGGAGGAAAAGCTAAGAGATTTCACAACTGATGGGCATGGTCTTTGTCAGTCATGGCCTTAAACCATCGACGAAAAAGAAAGGCGCCTAGGCCCGGACGCCCGAAGAAGGCCAAGTCGACAAGGCTGTGCTGAAGTACGGCGCGCCAACCCATGGGTTGTGGGCGGGTGATGTGCATGGTGAAAGGAAGGGGCTGTGTGCAGTCGGCGACGGGAAGGCAACAATAAGCTTGGGCGCATCAAGCGGACCCCAGGCAAAAACTTAAAAGGGAGGGAGGAAACCTGGGGAGGGACATCTCGGCTGGGCACTGAGAGGCTTCAAAACCGACCTTCAAAGGGTTAGGGTCCACGACCAAGCGCTGGGTTTCAAATAAGCTCATAGCCGACAACACACGGACCTCCAAATCGTCAAGGTCGGGAATGAGAACGCGCGCGGAAGAAAAACCATATGCTGCAGCGCGCTGCAAGGGCGCAAGAGCCACAGCGCATCGTCGCACCGCTGGTGAAAACCTGCATGGTAGAACCGCACCCAGGATCGTTGGAGGATCAGGAGGTCTTCAGCGGAAATGAAAATTCAGGCAGGGACGTACAACGCATCATAGCTTGCGCCCTCGCGAGAGTATCCGTTCTCGCACGTTCTGGGTGGAGTGGTTTCGCAACGAACTGAAACGTGGAACAGTCCATCCGAGTTTATGGGCCCGCTCATCGCTGCCAAGGACGGCCGTCCTTGCTGTGGCCCACTCCTGAAGAACTTTAATCGGCCCAGCATCAATCCACAAAAAAGGCCGTCGTCTTTGCCACATGTTCTTCTCTAGGACGAAGTCAGAGGGGCCGGAAGAAGATAATAGTGTCTAAAAGAAAGGGACACCGGCTTCAAAAGGATTGCACCGCGTCTTCCCCCGAAACGCGGGGGACGGCACAACTGCACTTTAGGAGCGGTCTGGAAGTCCTTTTGTCACAAGGTGCATCGCTCAGAAGAAGTGAAACGAGGGGAGAGAAGGCAGGTTCGAATCCGCTCGATTTTAGGAAGAATACCACGCATGGGAATTCTGGGATAGGGAAACTCACCTTGCGGCTAAAAAAAAAAAAAAAAAAAAAAAAAAAAAAAAAAAAAAAAAAAAAAAAAAAAAAAAAACAAGAGGGACATAAGACTCGCACACGCGGAGTGATTCACGGAGAAAACAACCTCAATGGTTGCCGTCTCTCTGAAGCGTAATCTGGAAGAGGCACGCCGAAAATCGGGAGCAACTCAACATACGGGAAACAACCTTGATCGAAGGTGGCTTTAATGGTAGGAAAAAAGGAATGGGAAACTCCGTAAACATTAGTGCCTCAGCCCGTGAAAGCAATACTGATGACGGGGGAGAGGTGCGAATCGGTTGCGGCGAGCAGCTCCTCCTAAGCTGGGTCGGGGGGTGTCTACCTGGGGTGGGGAAAAATTCACCACGGCTCTAGTCTCTTCAATCATTGAGATCCCAATGAAAGAGCCGAAGGGAAAGGATGAAAAAAAGGATGGACATACAAGATTTCAACATATGTCGGGGGGGATTGTGGGTGGCGTTGCTATGAGGGGGAAATCAACAAACAGAAAAGTCAGAAATTTAATTTGCGCAACGCAAGGAGAAATGGGAACAAAGATCCATAAGAAACGCGCGCTGGGATTTTGGTGAGCCAAAAAACAAAAGCCCCGAGTCGCTCTGGGGGGGACGATCAAGTCAAAAATGGCCGTTGAGTCGTTCTGTGGAGCTATGATCGAGAAAGGCAGCTTGACAACTGGACCACCAGGGCTCGAAGTTTCGGGAAACGGCCGAGACTGCAAGGCAGGATGGGTGTGACCAAAGCTCGCTGGGCGCTCAGGATTCGTATCTGGTGAAGGATGCTCGAAGCCCTCGTCCTCGTAGGGGTTTCTCCATGAAATTAGTGTGCACGGCCGCTTTCGTCCTGTAGCGCGACTTGGGTGGGGGCAAAAGCATTGAGTCGGGGCACGGGAGCCTCGGCCTGTGCAGGACCGAACGTGATTAGAATCTCTTAGGGGGGGAGCAAGGCACCAGACTTTCTTAGAAAGCAGGAGGCATGGGCGGGTTTACAACATATCGTTCGGACAGGATACAATTCCTACAGGAGTAGAATAGATTCCCTTCACGTTCGGGGGCGCCTAATAAGTCTCTCTGCATGGAATATGGAAGGGGAACGCAGGCATGCCGCACGGCAGATTCGTAGTGAAAGCGCCCTAACAGGGGGAGCCAAGAAAAGGGCGATCGCTGCCCGCTTGGGGGGATCAGGCCCTCCGGCCGGCTTGCGAGTCAAGAGAGGGCCGGAAAAGGTTACCAAATTCGATTTCAGAAGGAGCAGCTCCTATACCGAGAAGAAAAAGAGATCCAGCGTACGTGCGCTTTTCAGTCCTTTGGGAAGTGGGCCGCACAATTATCTCTCAGACAAAAAACGGAGGGATAGAAGACTGGGGCCAGAAGGACATAAAAATTAAGAAATCAGGGGAAACCTTACGGGAACATATGATCTCCGGGTGTGCGTCGGACGTGCCGGAAAGAAGGGGGAAAAGGAGACCAAGGACGGGAAAGAGGGACACAGGCCTCCCTATATGCGGGTCCCCAGGAGCGATCTCGAAGCAGGAAACATGTGAGGATAGGCGCACTACTAATAGGAAAGAATGGAGCAGCAATGCGTGCTCAGAATGCCGATAGCGTACGAGACAGGAGACAGGATAGAACAGCGCGAAGTAATGCAGAGACTAAACGGTTGTAACCATAAGCAGTGGCGACAGCATCGGGGGGGGGGGGTGGGGGAGCCCGTCGGTGCCGAACGCGAAGAACTCGATAAGGGATAAAGTGCAGAAAGGCGAGCTAGATGGTTGCCAGCAAATGCAGGCACAAGGTAGCTCTCCAGCAAAGGGAGCGGGCGCGCCTATGATGCCGGCGGAAAACCAGAAGGTATGCCGCGGGTACAAAATAAGGCGCCAGGGACGCTATAATGGGTCCGATCGAGATGGTCGCCGCGGGAGTGGTGCACCCTCAGGTCCTGGCAAAATCGGGCATAGTGCCGACAAAACTTGAAGTCGATTGTGGGGGGAAGCAATGTCAAAAAAAAACAAGCTGATGAAAGAGACCAACGAGAGGCGCCACAAGGAAAAAGCAGCAAAGGAAAAAAAGTGGGGGCCGCGGCTTGTCTGTCGAAAGAGGTACGCGAGGGGGTGGGGTTTGGGCGAAAAATCAAACCGCAGAAAGATTTATTGACGATCTAAAAGGGACTTGCGGTGTCGAAAGGCAACGCGTGATTCCTAAATGGGAACGAAAGATGGCTCAAACGATGCCAGCCACCGCTTTCTGTGGAAAAAGGGGGGACCAAGAAAGGGAGAGGTTTCTGGTGCTTCCACTCGATTTTAGAAACGAGCACGCCGGGGGGGAGGGGAAAGGTGAAAACGGCTTCGTTGACCCCGCGCACCGCGCGTGAACGGGAGAGGGAGCTGCGGCTCAAGCAAAGGTCGCGGCAAAGGAGAATTCTAGGGAGAAGTTGGGAAGTGTGCGGACAAATAACCCAAGTTTCACGTCATTGGCCGGGAATCAAAAAAACAAAAAAAATTGGCGATAACTTCACTCGAAAAAAACACAAAAAAAAAACAAAAAAAAACACAAGACAATAAAAATCTCAGACGTGAAAATAGTGCAGGGTTGGAGCATGAACAGCGGCGTGCTCGACGTCAGATCAACTGCGGGCAGGCACGTAGGTGCTTGCATCGTGCAGCTACACAGAGTTTGCGGGAGTGGGTCAACTTACGAGGGTTCTTAGAGAGGTCAATTGTTCCTACCAGAAACCGGGAAGCCTCTGTGAGTGTCGATGCAGAAGCCAAAACGGCAGATCGTAAACGTCCGAGAGGGAGTGTCTCGGGGTTACAGGGCCTGCACGACGGGTGAACGGGCAACCGCGCGCCCGACGGGAGGGGGCTATCTCGACTCTTGGCATTTTCCTGAAACACAAGAGTTAAGAAGGTCACGCAGTGAGGGGATTAGGGTGGGCTTGGGGGGGGGGGGAACGTCACGTGGGGGGGGGCGGCTACGTATCAGACCTGTGTGCAATAGATGGAGGGGGGGGTGAGAGCGGCGGGGGCTTCGGCCTGGGGGGGGGAATTAGAGTGTTTGTGCCGGACGGAAAGGGGGCGTCTGGATGGACTCTCGACGTGGAATCCAGAGTTGCGGGGACCCGATGATCCGGGCTGCCGGCACCGTACATGCGATTTTGGTGCACCAGAGAGAGGGCACAACTGCCGGTCAGTCTAGGCGGCTCAGAGAACGGCGCTCGCGCGGAGATGGGGTGAGGGTGTTGTCGGGGAAGGCGGCTGGCGCAAGCGGGTGGCGGGGGGGGGTCAGTCTGGGGAAAAAAAAATCGAAAGGGGAGGGGTGTGGCGGACCGTGCTTTGAAGAGGACAACAGGATCAACCAGGGGCTCGAGGTGAGCACTGATGAGCGCGCGCAGCGCGCGAATGGGACATTCTTCTCTCAGAGCCTGGCAAGCAAAAAAGAGTTGAGAGGCCCTCACGTGGTTGTAGCGGACTATGCGCTTATCTAAAACCTCGGGGGGGTCGGACGAGCACCGGGGTAGAAGAGCAGTAGGCTGTAGGGGGACTTGAAGAAAAAAGGAATCAAGCCGATCTTGCCCGCACAGGTGGGCTCAAATATGCCCCCTGGCTCGCTGGGGATCGCGCCACCCGGGGAGGGGGGGATTGGGAGGCCGCGGAGACCGACTGAACCCGGCGTTCAGGGAGTCAGAAAGCAATCTGGGAAACGGTGTTTTAACAAATCGAATCAAGCGCGCGGCCTTGGAAGTTGAAGGGGGTCACCGTACGATGCCGAGCTTCAGGAGATAAAAAAAGGGATTAAAAACCAAGTGAAGCCATACCCAGCCCACATGCCGATGTCAGGAAAGAATAAAGAAACAGGAGATGATAGAGCGACGATCGGCAATCGTCGGGAGGGGGGGGGGAGATCAGGCCTTCAACGTCTGTTTCATCCTCCGAAAACGCTCGGCCGACTGGGGGGGGTGAGTTGACGAAAGGAAGAAGGGGGGACCAAGGCAGGAAAAATGTAGAACGACCAAAAAACAGGGGGGGTCAAGATGATTGGGCTGGACAGGGGTGAGCCGGGCTGTAGGGGACATATAAGGTTCAATGGGGGGTGCGAGAGACCGGCCCATGGCACTTATTCGCGTAGCTTGATGAAAAACACTTCAGGTTGCCCGTCGAAAAATGAGTCATCGAGCCGGAAGGAAGGTGGGTGCTCCGTTGAGGTCAGAAAGCCGAGCATCGGAGGGGGGCGGGAAAAAGGCCATAGCCGCCGAAAAACAAGTGCTGTCGAGCAAACGCCAAAATCAACCATTCTGGACAGGATGAGTCGAGAGAGACTCAAAAGCGCGCTGCGCGCGGGAAAGGAAACACATGTGTTTCCAAGGCAAGAGGCGCGCACGAGCTGTGTCAAGCAAATCCCGCGGAGTTGATAGGAGATGCGAGCTTACTGCATCGGGAAAAACACGCGCTGCGCCAGACAGAAACAACTCGAGTCCCTCTCCTCGGGGAGAGAAGGGGGGGAGCTGCGCGCGTTCGCGTGCGTGTTCCTAGTTGTCGGAGTGTGCAAAGAGGACACGGGATTGCGGCCATCTCAAGACTGAGGGCTTTGGCTCGCGAAAGAAGAGCGAGGGCCAGACTTCAGCGTCACTTAGTCCTCTTGGAACGATAACTTTCGGAGTCAGCAATCCGGGCTGGACACCAACGAAGAGGGGAGGGGAAGGACCACAGGTCTTCGTCTAGCCTCCGCCTCTGAAAAACTATGGACTACATACGGAGGCACACGTGGTCAGGGCACGGGTCACGGAGCGAATCCCCTGCACAAGGCGCTGATACAGGGGACTACACCGTAAAGAACGCTACTACGTTGATCACGTCGGGGGCGGTAACACCTCAAATAAAAGAGACAACGGGGATGTCTCGGGAGCGTCTAGCGTGAGAAAAACTTTCTTGCGGCAGAATACCGGAAAGTAGTGTCAGGCGCATTCTTGCATTAACAAGGACTTACATACAAAGAAGGAGGAAACAGGCTGAAAACAACACGCATCTCGCCAATCGCATCTTAGAAACCAGCCACCAAGTGCACTTTACTTTAGAACTCTCGAATATAAAACGCCGCGCAACGAAATAAAAATGCTAAAAACGCCTGCAGTCTTCAACATGGGCGTCCCTTGAGAGGACAGTTCCTAAAGTCTTGGAAAAGCGTGTAAGAGGAGAGCTCCGAACACTAGGCAGGTCACTGCTATAGGACAGCATCGGGTCGTCAGGGGCATCGGAAGGCTACGAAAGTGCGCGAGTTCGAATCATCATAAGGTAAAACGAAGGGGGGGAACCACGAAGGCTATCAAAGATAGGGCAACAGGCTAAGCACAGAAATCAGCGCTGGGCGCGGGAGTAAGGAGTGAACAAATCTTGAAGAAGTTGATTGGTGGTCCGAGGAGTGGAGTACGAAATTTTCGCGCGCAACATGTCGGAGGCATCCTATCCAAGGACACGTCAATGAGAAGCATAAAAGACTGGGAAAGTAATCGCGCCCGATTGGGGCGTCTGTTTTAGCCAAACCACAAAACCGCCCGACTTAACATCTTGGTGTCGATAAACAAGCGCTGGCTGGCAAGCGGCCGGGGGAGGCATGTGGAGTTTGAGGGCTCAGATGGAGAAATAGGAGCTTCATCAGCTTGAAGAGCTAGGACATCTAACAACCCAAAGTGTGGCTCGACGAAGGGGTTGTGAACTTCGTAAGAAGCAAGCCTGCCAGACAGGGGTGTTACCAAGATCGCTTGCGGGGGGGAACTCGGTGGGGATCGGCACCATGCCGACCCTTCCTGCTCTAGGGGGTGTGGAGCAGGTAAAGTTCGGTCAGAGAGAGTCCTGCAGGGGGGGGGGAGAATCAGTGCATCGCATGAGCGCTACTTGAACACCAGTGTCATAAAAGGAACGTTTTCACCGTCGGCCGGGCGTTAGAAGGGATCGAGATCTTCGGCCGCTCACACGACGGTCGGCTCATCCAAAGATCTTCTCGGGAATGGGGAACAACAAGGGACGGACATGCCCACGGAGGGGATGGCTAATAGAAAATGACAGGCGCCTGATCAGATAGACGCGCTAGACGTAGAAGAAAGAAAGGAACCTCAAAATTGAATTCGAGCGTCGTGAAAGGCAGCGCCCGTAAAAATTTCAGAAGGGGCGTCGGGAGGAAGAGGTTGTCGGCCTCTTCGTCGGCCGCGAGGCAGACATGCCTCCTGAAACGGTGAACAAGGGCGCTAGAAAGGCTCTCGAGGAACCGGGAGAGATTATCCCGTTCAGAGACTTGCTTCTGGGGAACCTTCCCTGTGTCGTCGAACAGTCTCAGGAGTCTCCCAGAGGGAGGAGAAAAGTATATAGAAGGACGGGGGCCGGACCAGGAAAAAAGCAGGGAAAAAGAAGTAGAAACAGCAGCACGTCGAGAGAAATTCAGGCACGGTTTCCTCGCGTCGCTACATGTGAACGTCAGGCCAAGTTCCAATTCAGCTCCCTGAATCCCGAATAGAGGAATAGACGGAGAGAGAAAGGTATAGGTTTCATTTCGAGGGAAAAACGTACGGAGAATCAAGTGAGATAGTCGTTCGCCATGCCGACGAAAAAAAGGAGACCTTAATAGCGATAGAAATCATAGGGAATTGCGATGATCAAAAGGAAGGGTGGATTGAAAAGATAGAAGGAGAGTAAGGTGCTCCAAGGAGGGGAAATTGGAGCCGCCCGTCAGGTTCCTGAGGAATTCTCTCTTCATGAAAGAGTCACGTAAGAAATTCCGCATTAATGACCACCGCAGCAATGAGGCCACAAGTAAGCGCTCCAGGAGCACGTGGATAGGAACCGTCAACTCAAAGGAGGCGCGGTTGAAGCATCAGGGGCGCTGCCGCGATAATGGCAGATGGGAATTCAGGGGTCACAAAGGGTCAGCTCTGGAGCGTGCCGACCTTCGTCGATCCATTGTGGGGGGAGCGATGCATCGGAGAAAGGGGAAAGTCTGAAGGGAAAGCTCGCCAACTGAGATCACAACGGCCAGATGGAAACCATCGCTGTAGATAGAAAAAAGGGACTCGGGCGGTTTGTGGTTGCAGCTCGCGCACGGAAGCTATTAAACGAGAGGACGCGAAAGTTAGGTAACGTTCTGCTCCATGAGAAGAGGGTGAGACGCGACAGATTCTCAAACGCATGGGAAAACAACACTGGTAAAAAGGGGGTAAAAAGACGTCGCCGGCCGACAAGCGTTTTCTTGGGGAAACTTCGCCTAGGTGTCCCAGAGAGGGGAGCAGGGCATCAGAAAGGGTCAAATGAGTTTTCTAACTTGGGAGTTCCCCCAAGCACACTCAGCAGGAACTGGAGAAAGTCGCGCTCTTGCTTAGAGAATCCAGACTCTTCATACTGAAGAAAAAACTGGCCACGTGTAGAGAAAAATGGGGCACTGCGTGCCGCATTGGGTCTATAAAACTCCGAGCAATGGGGGTTAAGGGAGGGGCGGGGGATTGCGTTGCAATTCCGGCTTCCTCTTCTTTGGGCTACGGAGACGCCAGCAAGTTAAGGGGACGGGGGGTTTGGACTGATCAAGTCTACGAGCCGCTTGACTTCAGTGCATGGTCGATTTGGAAGGCAAGGGGGCTCGCTGTACGAGCACTTACAAGAGGCGAAACATGGAGATCCGGGGGATTTCGGCCGAAGCACGCAAGGGCCAGCTTGCCGAACGGACTGGGGGTTGGATTCATTCGTGCTGAGGGCTGCACGACGTGGGAGAAAAAGGGGACAAAAGGCCGCCGCAATTTTCCGGAAGGGAGGCGGTGCAGGGGCTTACGGTTCCCAACTCTTGACGGTGCGCAGGAGCAAAGGATCGGAGTAAACTGGGTAGGCCGATGAAGAAAGGGGTCTGTTACAAAGGAGGTGCGCCGATTGTTCTAGGCAAAGGAGGGAGGTGTTCGGAAAATGGGGCAACGAGAGA